>Ga0316187_10001006_pt1 | contig 23616 bp, 21 predicted proteins | sample CroRivburrow1_MG_FD_204927 | JGI IMG/M metagenome (GOLD analysis project Ga0316187, IMG submission 204927) | Coastal sediment microbial communities from Maine, United States - Cross River worm burrow 1 | ecosystem: Environmental > Aquatic > Marine > Coastal > Sediment | place: USA: Maine...
GGTTTGCTGGTTCGCAGGTTTGAGTTGATGCCGCTCGATGAGCATGCGCGCGATCGGTCCGCCGATAATCCCGCCGGCAATCAGGCCGAATGTCGCGAATACCAGCCCGACCTCCGTTGCCTGGGCTAAACCGGCTTCGACGCCGACGGCACCCCACGCTGCGGCCGTGCCATGCCCCCCTGCCAGCGATACGCTGCCCGCCATCAACCCATAACCGGGCTGCGCGCCTGCAAGCAGCGCCGCACCCACGCCGATCACGTTTTGAAACACAAGGTATACGCCCGCGGCAGTGACCATAATCGCTAGTGCTACCCCGCCACTGGCCAATGTCCGGAGCCGTGCGCCCAGTCCAACGGTACTGAAGAATGTCAGCAACAGCAGGTCGCGAATCTGCATGTCGAATTCCAGTTCGACATTACCGTAGCTGTAGAAAGCCCATGTACCCAGGCTGAAGATCAGCCCGCCGGTGACAGCCGGCGGGATGTAATTGTCCTGCAGCAGTCTGAATTTGCGCGTCAGATACATGCCGAAAAACAGCACGACGATGCTCATGGCCAGCATCTGGATCGCATCTACCTGAATCGTCTGCATTGGCGTCATGATCGTTTCCTTTGTCTCAAACGACACGGCGCACAGCGCTTGTTGCTGCGGGCCGTAAGGCCGCAGTCAATCAGGCGGGTGCGCTGCTTTCGGAACATGAGAAGGCGGAGATTGATGGTTTCGCGCAAGCATGACACAGGAAGCGCAAACAGAGAACAATCCGTATTGCGCATGACAAGCCTGATGCCTGCGTCTAGAGCGTGCGGGTGATCTTGCGCAGGTGTGGCGGCGAGTCGGGGTCCAGTCCCCGCGCTCGCGCCAGCGCCGCAAAGAACGGATAGGCTGCCTGCACGGCGATCACGGGTTGCAGCAGCGGATCGGGCGTCGACGGGATGACAACGATATCGCGTTGCGACTTACCAGGGTGCAAACCGGCATCCGCCGATTCGGCTTGAATGGATTCAGCTTGTATCAATACCAGGGGTGCGCCCGCTTCTTTCAATCGTGCAATCGCCGCGTCGATAGTCGGGCGCACCTGTTCGTCGCCCGCCAGCACGATGGCCGGCAGTGACGCAGAGGCGATCGCGATCGGGCCGTGCAGCAGTTCTGCGGCACTCAACGCTTCGGCATGTATGCCGCACACCTCCTTGAGCTTGAGCGCAAACTCGCGTGCCACCGGAAGGTGCGGACCGCGACCGACGACGAACACGTCATCCTGACCGTCGAGCAGGCGCAGCGCCGCGCTCCAGTCTGTGTTTACGCATTGTTCAAGCGCGGCGGGCAGTTTCTCCAGCGCTGCGCGCAGTGCCGCGTTGCGTGACCAGGCAGCAACCAGGTGCACCAGCGCCGTCAGCGTCAGGATAAAACTCTTGGTGGCCGCTACTGCAAGCTCGGGGCCGGCCCCGGTTTCAATCTGCCGGGTGACCGCGCGGCCCAGTGCGGAATCGGCCTGATTGATCAGGCCCAGCGTGAATGCGCCGGCGGCCTTTGCCCGCCCCGCGGCGGCAACCAGATCGGGGCTTGCGCCGGACTGCGAGATGGCGAGCACCAGCGCCTTGTTCAGGCGCAGGTCGCGGCCATACACGGAAGCGAGCGACGGCGGCAGGGAAGCTGTAACGAGGCCGGTTTGCAGACCGAACAGATAACCGGCGAACGACGCGGCGTGATCGGAACTGCCGCGCGCGATGGTTGCGACCATGGAAGGCGCGAACGCATCGAGTTGCCGAACGAGTTCGGGCAGCGCCTGATCCAGTCGCTCGAACTGCTGCGCCGCGAGCGCCGGCGCTTCGCCGGCCTCGGCTTCCATCAGCGATGAACGTTTCACGCGCCGTCCCGCTTAGTGTAGTGCTTCACTGTTCATAGCGCTTATGTTGGAAGATTGAACCTGCGTTTAAATGAACAAAAGTGGCGAAATCGGCGTCAGACAAGGCGCAAACCGCAGCGAGGAGCGCCCGCGTACGGTGGAGCAGGAGCCCCGCTCGCGGGGATGCGACCCGGTAGCGGGATGCCTTCGCACTGCAACGGACGCGGGCTTGACACACACCTACGCGGTCGCACCCCAAAAGGGGCCCCTGCTCCGCGCTCCGGTGCGTACACCTCGCGAGGATTTGTAACGAAGTATGAGGGCGATTCTCGCCATCTTTTGTGCCGTTGATAGTGAAGCACTACACTACCCGCGCAGTCTGCGCTGGCGCCCGTACAGCAACATCAATCCCAACAGGGTGACGCCGAAAATAATCTGCCGTCCGAAAGGCGGGATGTTGAGCGTGGTGAGGATGTTCTGCAGCAGGATCAGCACGACGGCACCGGCCATGGTGCCAACGTAGCCGCCGCTGCCGCCGGCGAGCGAGGTGCCGCCGATCACGACGGCGATGATGGACGGCAGCATGTACTGGTCGCCCGCGCCGATGAACACGTATTCGGTGTAGCCAAGCAGCAGGATGCCGGTGAGTCCGCTGAAAAATCCGCTGAGCGCGAACACCATCACGCGCGTGCGGCGCACCGGTACGCCGGCGAGTTCGGCCGCGGTCTCATTGGTGCCGATTGCGTAGACATTGAGACCAAAGGTGGTCCTGCGCAGCACCCAGCTCAGCGTGATGCCGACCAAAATCCAGATGTAGACAATACCCGGCAGACCCAGAATCACCGGATCGCTCACGATCTTGCCGAGCAAGGGCGCGGCGCGGCCCGACGGAACACCCCGGGTGAGCAGCACCAGCCCGCCCTGCACGACACCGAGCATGCCGAGCGTCATCACTAGTGGCGGAATGCGCAGGAAAGTAACACCGAGGCCGGTCACCATACCGATCAGGAAAGTCGCGCCGAGCACCAGCACCACGGCGTGGATGATGTTGGCATCGCTTTGCTGCATCAGGTTGCCGGCCAGGAAAGCACCGAAGGAAATGACGCCGCCAACGGAAAGGTCGATCCCCTCGCGTCCACCGAGAATGACCAGATTCTGTCCGGCAGCGACCACTCCCAGCAACGCGGCGATGGTCAGCAGTGCAACGATCTGGCGCGGTGAAGCGAATCCCGGCGACAACAGCTCGCCGCCCACCAGCAGCACCAGGATTGCGATCACCGCGATCGAGAGCGGGCGCTTGATGAAAGTCTTCAGCGTTTCAAGCGAGGGTTTTTCCATGGCGATTCCTTGCATCGCGTCAGCCCTGCTTGCCGCGAGCCATCACGACACCGCCCGCGAGTGCGAGCAAAATAATCAAGCCCTGCACCAGCCCCTGCCATTCGAACGGAAGCTGCGCAAAGAAAATGACGTTACTGATCAGGCCGAGAATGAATGCGCCGAGGATACTGCCGGCAACACCGCCGACGCAGCCGCTGAGCGCAGTCCCGCCGAGCACCACCGCGGTGATCGAGGGCAACGTCAATGCGCCGCCGATCAGCGGATCGCCGGACGCCGTCTCACCGACCAGCGCCAGCCCGGCCAGCGCAGCGAAGAATCCGGAAATGACAAACGCACCCATCCTCACGCGCGCCACCGGCAGGCCGGTCTGATAAGCCGCCTGAATGTTACCGCCGGTTGCGCGCAGCGCCTTGTAGAAACGTGTGCGGCCGACGAACGCCGCGAACGCGATTGCGCCGGCGAGAATCCAGATCACGCTCGGCACACCGAGCACCGTGCCTGCATACGTGAGGTAGATCACCGGCGGTACCTGGCGCCCTGCCTGCGGCAGTATCCACAACGCGAACCCGGCGAACACGATGCCGGTTCCGAATGTGGTCACGATCGGTTGCAGTCGCAGCACTGCGACGCAGAATCCGTTGATGGCACCGCAAGTGATTCCCAGCAACAGACCGGCGGCAAGGCCGAGCGCCATCGACGCACCGGTGCCGCCCATCGACTCGATGATGGTCACCACCGCGACATTGACCACGGAAACGATCGCGCCGGTCGACAGGTCGATGTCAGCAGCCAGTATCACGTAGGTCTGCCCCACCGCGAGCAGTGCCATCGGCAGGAATGCCGCCACGTTGGATATGGCAACCTCGTAGCGAAGGAAGGTCTGCTGCAGCGCGGCGTTGACCACGCACAGCACCACGAACACCAGCGCCGCCATCAGGTACGGATGGCGCTGGCGGGACCAACCGCTACGACCGGATACGGGCTGGCGCATGTCGGCGGACTTCATTCAGTAGCCTCGCCTGTCTTTTTCGAATCAATTTTTTTCGAGCCAATTTTTTCAGAATCAGTTGCTTTCGACCCGGCTTCTTTTGCGTCTATTTGTTGCGTACCGGGTTGGTGTGAACCAGTTTGTTGCGCGGGCGTTTGTTTCGAAGCCGCTTGCTGTAAACCAGTGTGCCCGGCATCGTAGGCGGCGCGATACAGTTCGAACTGCGTGCGTTGCTCACCGGTGAGTTCGGTCACAATCCGCCCGGCGTTAAACACCAGTACGCGATCCGCGATGGCGAGCAGCTCTTCGTCGTCGGAGGAGTACAGCATGATGGAAACGCCCTGCGCGCACAGGTCGTCCAGCGTGGCATAGAGGTCCACTTTGGTCTGGATGTCGATGCCCTTAGTCGGATCGTCGAGCAGCAGCACTTGCGGGCGCGTCGCTAGCCAGCGCCCGATGACGACTTTCTGCTGATTGCCACCACTTAGCTGCGACACCGCTGCGCCGAGCGAATCGAACTTGAGTTTCAGTGTTTCAATGATGGGCGCTATCTCGCCTTCCAGCTTACGGCGCGCAATGATCTGCCGGCGCTCCCTTGCCAGTAACGAGACCACCAGGTTCTCGAAGATCGGCCGGATCGCCATCACGCCATAACGCGCGCGATCGCCGGAGATGTAAGCCACCGCATGGCGCATTGCCGAGCGCGGCCCGCGTGGGTCGAACGACTTGCCAGCAATGCGCACGTGCCCACTTCGCATTCGCCTCGCGCCGAAAAGCACACGCAGCAGTTCGGATTGGCCCTGACCATGAAGCCCGCCAAGACCCAGGATTTCGCCGCGCTTGAGTTGTAGTGACACGTCGACCAGTTTGTCGGAACTCAGACCATCGACCTGCAGCGCCACCTCGGCGGCGGGTGTGTGCCGTGCGCTTTTACCCCTGGCGGTGGCCAGCTCGCCCACCATTGCCTCAACCAGTGCTTCGCGCGTCGTCTGGTCGCTGTCTGCAGTCATGACGGTGGCGCCGTTGCGCATCACGGTCACCCGGTCGGCGATGTCGAACACCTCATCCATGCGGTGGGTAATAAAAATAATCGAGCAGCCCGCCGCCTTGAGAGAACGTACGTGCTCGAAAACGGCGGCGACCTGATTGCGATCGAGCGCCGCTGTGGCCTCATCGAGGATGATGATGCGTGGCTGCGCGGCAAGGACTTTGAGGATCTCGACCATCTGGCCCTGATCTGCTGACAACGCCGCAACCGTGGTATCGGCGTCAATGCCGTCGCCCAGCACTTCGCGAAACCCGGCAAGCGCCGCGCTTGCGGCCTGGTGCAAGGCCGGCTGATCGACCAGGCCGGCTCTTCCGGTCGGCTCTCGTCCGAGAAAAATGTTCTCGGCGACGGTCATTTTGGGAATCAGGCTGAGATCCTGATAGAACACACCGATGTGCTCAGCCGCCGCATCCTGCGGCCCGGAAAATGTCACCGGTTTGTCATTGAGGGTCAGTTCACCCGCGTCAGCAGCGACGGAACCACCGATGATTTTGCACAGTGTGCTCTTGCCACAGCCGTTGGAACCGACAAGGGCGTGAACTTCACCGGCGTGGAGCGAAAAATCCGCTCCGGCCAGCGCAGTCACGCCCCCGAACCGCTTTCGAATGCCGCTCGCTTCGAGGACGGGCATCAGCGCTGAATCCTGTTACGAGCGGCGCTGTAGCCTAGTTCTTGAAGTATTCTTTTTGCGCCTGCTCCGGCGTGACCACCGTGCTCACGGAGATGTATCCGGCCTTGTCTTTCCACATGTTGTAAGTCTGCTCGAAGTTCGAGCTGTCAATCAGTGGAATCGGAATGTAGATGGCGTTGCCGTACTGGCCCGTGAAGATGCCGTCCTTGAACTCGTGGCCCTGCAGCCGCAGCACCGCAACGTTCAATGCGCTCGCCATGCAGCCCGGAGGATTCACCGACGCGCCGCTGTTGTAGTTGTTCTGCTTCCAGGTCTTGAGAAAGTCGACCCGGATCTCGCCGGTCGCTGCGATGTCTTTGCGTTTGGCATCACTCAGCGCGCGCCAGGCTCCGGCGGCCATACCATCCTGAACCCAGACACCGTTGATCGACGGATAGGTCGCGAGCAGGTTTTGCATCGCCTGTTGACCCTGCGCTTCGTCCCAGTTGGCGTTGACTTCGTTGAGAATCTTGATGCCGGGATATTTTGCAAACACTTCGCGATAACCGGCAACGCGCATCTGGTTGGCCGGATGCCCGGCGACGCCGTTTATGGCGACCACGTTGCCCTTGCCTTTCAGGGTCTTTGCCAGCCACTCGGCGGACTGCATCGCCCAGCCTTTCTGGTCGATGCCGACATAGATTGCGTCCTTCGAAGACACTTCGGCATCGGTCGAGATAATGAGGATGCCTCTGGCCTTCGCCTGCGCGAAGATCGGATCAAAGGCGGTCGGGCTGTTCGGGTTGACGATGATCGCGTCGACGCCCTGGTTCATGAAGTTTCGGATCTGCGCGATCTGGCCGGGCACATCGACATTGCTGCTCTGCGCGATGGTCTTCACCGTCACACCCTTCTTCCCCCACGCTTTCGCCGCAGCCTCGGCTTCGTCGATCATCTGGGTGCGCCACTCGCTGCCGACCCAGCCGTTGCTCAGGCCGATGGTGAAAGTGTCTTTGGCGTTTGCTGCTGTGGTCAGTCCGGCGCCAAGCAGCGCCGCCAAGCCAATTGTCAGAAGTTTCTTGAACATTTTATTCTCCTCCTTCAGGGGATGATTGAGGCATTGCCGCGCTGCACAACGCGGTGCCATCGCAACATTTTTTCAACGAGTATAGTGAACCGTACTCGATCCGGGTACCGTTAACTTCGCCCCGACTCTATGCAAGTTAAATATCGGGACAATGATGTATATCAACATCCGCCGTAATCGGATGCTGCGAAACTGTGTTTGGTTGTGCCTGGGACCCGTTGTTCGGATCAAGACGCCTGGCGATCGTACGCAAAATCAAAAATGACTTTCCGTTTCGCGAGTCACGCCGTAAGGGACAGTTCGTCCCTCACGACCGCTGAAAGTAAACTGGCGAACGAAAATATAGCGGAAGACAATTTGGCGAAAGAAACTTTGGTGAAAGAACATAAAGAACATTTAGCGAAAGAAATAATATGAAACTCGGTTTTGTCGGTTCGGGCTTCATCGCCCGGTTTCAGGCGGATGCGATCCGTCAGGTACGCGGCCTCGAGATTGCGGGGCTGGTGCGCCGCAGCGGCAGCGAAGCGGTGGCGGAGTATTGCCGGAGCCACGGCCTCGGTGAAGCGAAGATTTATGACTCGATCGCAGCGATGGCCGATCACGTTGATGTGATCGCAATCTACGCGCCGAATTTCGCACGTGTCGAAGTCATGGAACAGATCGCAGCAGCGGTGAAGGCCGGCGCGAAGCTCAAGGGCGTGATCGTGGAGAAGCCGCTCGGGCGCAACATGAAGGAAGCGCACCGGCTGGTCGCACTGGCGCGCGAGGCGAAACTGCACACCGCCTACTTCGAAAACCAGATTTTCATGAAAGCAATCCGCACGCAGCGCGATCAACTTGCTCCGGTCGCCCGTTCGATGGGGCCGCTCACGCTGGCGCGCTCGGCCGAGGAGCACGGTGGTCCGCACGAAGGCTGGTTCTGGGACCCCACTCGCCAGGGCGGCGGCGTGCTGGCGGACATGGGATGCCACAGCATCGCGGTCGGGCGTTACGTACTGACACCGACCGACAAGGACTTGTTGTTCCTGCAGCCACAGTCAGTGACGGCCGATGTCGGTCTGCTCAAATGGGGCCAGCCGAAATGGCGCGAGCAACTGCTCAGGGATCGCGGTGTCGACTATGGGAAAACACCCGCCGAGGATTTCGCGACGGGGATGATCACTTATCGCAACCCGGAGACCGGGCAACTGGTGAAAGCGCAGTTCACCAATTCGTGGATGTTCGAAAAGCAGGGGCTGCGTCTGTTTATGGACGGCATCGGGCCGGGTTACGCATTCGAAGTGAACACGCTCGTTTCGCCGCTTAACGTGTTCATCGGTGATGTTGCCGCGCAAGCCATCGCAGACCAGGAAAGTGCGCTGGAAAAAGCCACCGCCAGCCGCGGATTGCTCGCCGTGCAATACAACGAGGCCGACCTGTACGGTTACACCGACGAAAATCAGGACATGCTGGAAGCTTTTTCCGCGGGCCGTGATGCCATGCTGTCATGGGAATACGGGCTGGAGGTGCAACGCCTGGTGATGGCGAGTTATCTGTCGGCGGAGCGTGGCCGGGCGATCGACCTCACCGACAAGGCGGTGCTTGCCGAACTCGATACGTACATCCCCGCAATCCAGCAAGGCAAGGGGCTTGATCAGCTGATGTAGCCGACCGAGGGCCAGAGAAATTGCAGGCGTAGTTGCAGGCACGGTTGTCAGAAAACCTGCCGCCCGTCTCGTGCCGGTAATGCGCTACAGGATTTCGAACACCTTGTACTTCACGCCGGTTGCGAGGCGCTCACCAACACCGACGGAAATGATGTTGTTGAGCCAGGCGTATTTCTCGCTCGCCGTTTCAAACACCGGTGTGGTGCGAAAGTAGTATTCGTCAGGATCGACCGAATCGCCACTCGCCAGTCGTTGCGCCACTTCGGGCGTGCTGTGGCGAATGCCGCGGTAGGTCATGTAGATCAGTGCGTCGTCATCGGTCTGCAAGGTCAAACGCACATCGAGCTGTACCGAACCGTCGGCGCGCGCCAGTATCCAGTCGGCCGCGGCGTTGGGCAAGCAATCTCCGCTCAGCCGGTCTCCCTTGAAGGTGCCGCCTGCTACCGGAACGATGCGCCGCGATCCCAGCGGCGTTGCGCCGACAACCTGAATCGGGAGCAGCGACAGGGAAATATCGAACAACGGACGGAATTGCAGCGTATGCATGATGTGTTTCCTCGTGCTGGTAATCGGGTGAAGGCCGCGAAAGCAGGCCGGATGCCACGGGCTACGTCAATAGCACCGATCAACCACGGCACGATCAACCACGGCGCGATCAGTCCGGTATTTCTATAACACCGGCCTCGCGCAATGCGTCGATCTTTTCAGCAGTATAGCCAAGGTAGTCAGCCAATACCGCGCGGGTGTTCTCGCCAATGCGGTAAGGCGCGCGCGATTGCGGATGGGTCGGCTCGCCGTCAACGTGAAACGGCGTCGCGGTCACGCGGACCTTGCCGGCAGCGGGGTGGTCGACTTCCGGAAAGGCCTGGCGCGCGTGCAAATGCGGATGTTCGACAACCTCTTCGGGCATGAGCATGGGCGCGTGTGGTACGCGCGCCTCGGCCAGCGCTGCAATGGCATCGTCTGCGTTGTCGAAGGTGTCCAGCCAGTCTTTATAAATCTGCTGCAGTTCGATCCAGTTTTCGCGGCGCGCCAGCACGGTCGCAAAGCGGGGGTCGTTCTCGAGTTCGGGTTTACCAATCATCTTCACGAGGCGGGTCCACAGGTGCGGCGCCCCGGCGGTCTGCAGCGCAACATAACGATCGCCTATCGCATGCACGATCATTCCGACCCGGGGTATGCGCTGGGCCTCGCCGCCGTTGAGCAGGATGTTAAAGCTCATGTCGTCTGCCGAAATCAGACTTTCAAGCATCGAGATGTCGAGCGTCGCACCGGCTCCGGTGCGCTCTTTTCTCAGCAAGGCGGCACAGACCGCGCCGAATGCCTGGGTGCCGGCAAGCACGTCGGCGGCTTGCAGATTGGACGCCTTGGGCTCTGCATATCCACTGCGCTCGAGTTCCATCATGCCCGAGATGGCGTTGATCAGATGGGCGTAAGCCTGCATCGAACTCCACGGTCCGGTTTGTCCGAATCCCGAGATCGAGCAGTAGACAAGATCCGGGCGCTTCGCGCGCAGTGTCTTTGCGTCGAAGCCGTAGCGCGCCATCACGCCGGGTGAGAAGTTTTCCACGACTACGTCGGCATCGCGAATCAGGTCGTGCACCAGCTCACTGGCCCCGGCGTGGGCAAGGTTGATCGAGATCCCCTGCTTGCCGGCATTGAGCCGCACGAAATAACTGCTCTGATCGATTCGCCCCTCGTCGAGCTGGCGAATGGTGTAGCGGATTTCGTCGCCCTCGCCGGGGCGCTCGATCTTGATTACGCGCGCCCCCAGGTCGGCCAGCAGCCGGGTGCAATACGGGCCGGCCAGGACACGGGTGAAATCAATGACGGTGTAGCCGGCCAGCAGGCCTTCACCGGCGGCAGGTGATGCGGATGCGTTCATCAGGGGAAAACGACGGAAATAACTGAAGACGCATTCTGCGTTGTGCGGCCGATCTTCGCAAACCGGAATCGCAGAACCGGGGCCAGAGCCAGCCGGCGCGGCCGGCACTTAACTGTAAAACCGCAAGCACTTCACATTTTAATAACTTCACATTTTAATAACTTCACATTTGAATAATTTCACATCCGGCTCATTCACATCAGGCGAATTTCACATCTGGTAAATATGGTCTCCGTCACTGGCAACGCGGCCGCCGGGAAACTGCACGACAATGGTGTCGCCGTCACGACTCAACTGCTGCCCGACTTCTTCGCCGGCATGTTCGAGAAACTCTGCCGAGTGGAACGCACCATTTTTTGCCACCGGGATGGTTGCCACCCTCAGCGGCTCGTCGATAATGATGCGCGTGGTGACTTCCAGCGCTTCGCGCGGCAGCATGCGAAACACCGCCATGGTGGACTCCATGCTCTGGACTGTTTGCCGCAGTTCCGCCATCACTGCCGGTGGCGCGAAGCTGCTGATGAACGAGAGATATTCCTGCTGGGTCTTGAACTCACCGGCGTTCGGCGGTTCCATCGAGAGGATGTCGAGAAATCCGGCATGCAGCAGGATCGTATCGTCGATAAACCCGTAACCGCCGGGCGCGTCGTCGGGAATCAGGTCGCGCGGCTGAACGACGTAGGCCAGCACGGTTGCCGCCGCACACTGGACGGCCGGGTCGACCTTGTCGGAGTGCAGGCGCTCGACCATGACGTCCACCATTTCCGGGATGCGTTTTACGATTGCCAACGCACCGGCGGCGAACATGCGAAACACCGTTTCGCGTGAGGCGCCGCCCGCCGCCTCGGGGAGTGAAAGCTCGCGTTGCTCCGGGCGATGCGCCAGCCAGGTATCGACGAAATCCGGCGCATCCTCGATCGGATCAATGGCAGATACGGTATCGCTGACTTGGTGAACCAGGCCGAGAAGCATCGGTATACCTCCAATATGAAATGATTGTTTTCAGGAAACGGGAGTGTCGTCAGGCAAAGACATCACCACGACACCTGTGACCAATTCCGTTACGCATCGAATGGTTCACGGTCCAATTGGGTCACAATCGGGGCTCGGTGGTAACGAGGCGCCAGCTTTCAGCCAGCGCTCTCGCGCCCATGAGTGAACAAGCAACAAATCGGCCCGTGAGGACGGTTTGTGAACCGGAACGCTGGCGCAACAGGCATCATTGTTGTAGAGGTAACTTGTTCGCAACCACTCGTAAGGCGAAGGCAACGTCTACATGCATCTGATCTGGCTGGAATTCGCGATTTGCGTCGCCGTCATCACGATCGCCGGTTACAGACTGTCGATTTACGGCAGCGTCATAGCTGACCGTACCGGCATGGGCGACACCCTGGTTGGCCTGGTGCTGATCGCTGCTGTGACATCGCTTCCGGAACTGATCACCGGCGTCAGTGCGGTGACGCTGACGGATGTGCCCGACATTGCGATTGGTTCGCTGCTGGGGAGTTGCGTGTTCAACCTTGCGTTGCTGGTCATACTTGATTTTCTGTACCGTGAACAGTCGGTCTACAGCAAGGCGCACCAGGGGCATGTGCTCTCGGCCGGCTTCGGCATTGTCGTCATCGGATTCACCGGCTTCAGCGTGCTCGAAAACGCCGTTGGGGTATTGCCCTCACTGGGCCCTGTCGGCATCTATACACCCGTGATAATCGTGAGCTATTTGCTGGCAACGCGAACCGTTTTCCGTTACGAACGCGACCACCGGGCCGAGTTCGTCGAGGAAGCAACCGGGCGACGACCGGGGGTCACTTTGCGAATGGCTGTCATCCAGTACACCGTCGCGGCGCTGGTGGTGATTGCCGCTGGCGCCTGGCTGCCCATGATCGGTGCCAGGATGGCCAGCGAAATGGGTTGGCAGCAAAGCTTCGTCGGCACACTGTTCATTGCGTTTGCGACATCGATGCCCGAACTGGTGGTGACGATCACGGCGTTGCGGCTGGGTGCGCTGAATATGGCGATCGGCAACCTGCTCGGCTCGAACCTTTTCAACATTGCGATTCTCGCCATTGTCGACCTTGTTTATCTGAAGGGCCCGATACTGTCTTACGTTTCGGGTGTGCACGCCGTTTCTGCGATGTCGGCGATGATCATGACCGGTATTTTTATCATCGGCCTGTTCTACCGCGCCCAAACACGGCTGTACCGAACGGTCGGATGGGCCAGTTTGATGCTGCTTTCGGTCTATCTGATCAATAGCTACATCCTGTTTATTCACAACGGGTAGGCGATAGATCCATGTCGAGCGAACAAGCGGCGGAGGCGGCGCCGGACAAAAAGAACAACACGGGTGCGGCTGCGCGCTGGCATTGCCTGACCACGGCGCAGGCAGCGCGCGATCTCGACACTGACACGGAAGCCGGTTTGAATGACGGAGAAGCGGCAGCACGCCTGTCACGATACGGGCCCAATGCCATCCGCGAACATGCGCAACGAAGCGTGCTGGCCACCCTGCTCGCGCAATTCAGCGATTTCATGATCCTCGTATTGATCGGTGCCGCCGTCGTGTCCGGCATTATCGGCGACGTCGCCGATACGGTTGCCATCGTTGTCATTGTCGTGCTGAACGCAGTCATCGGCTTTGTGCAGGAGTTTCGCGCACAGCGTGCCATTGCAGCACTGCGCAAGCTGGCCGCAGTCAACGCGCAAGTGGTACGCGAGGGGGTAACCCGGCAGATTTCGGCGAGTGAGCTGGCGCCCGGAGATGTCGTGCTTCTCGAAGCGGGCAATGTCGTGCCCGCCGATCTGCGACTGATCGAAACCGCGCACTGCAAGATCAACGAAGCTGCTCTGACCGGCGAATCGGAAACCAGCGACAAGGATACCCAGCCACTCGACGACCCCGGCCTGTCGCTGGGCGAACGGCGCAACATCGCGTTCAAGGGAACGATCGTGACCTACGGCCGCGCCCGCGCCGTGGTGGTCGCAACCGGCATGCAAACCGAGATCGGCCGTATCGCGGCGCTGCTCGAAACAGACGGCGAGGCGCAAACACCGTTGCAAAAACGCCTCGCCCGATTTGGCAAGCGACTGGCGCTGGCAATTCTGGCGATATGCGCGCTGGTGTTTGCGTTCGGTCTGCTGCGCGGAGAACCGCTGTTACTGATGCTGCTGACGGCGATCAGCCTGGCGGTGGCCGCCATTCCGGAAGCCTTACCCGCAGTGGTGACCATTTCCCTCGCATTCGGCGCGCACAGGATGGTGCGCGAGAACGCGCTCATTCGGCGGCTGCCGGCGGTCGAGACTCTCGGCTCGGTGACATGGGTATGCTCCGACAAGACCGGCACCCTGACGCAAAACCGCATGCGGGTTGCCGAGCTTTACGTCAATGCCAAGCTGATGCCAGTCACCGAACTGCCGCGCGAAGGCGAACCATATTCCAGCCTGCTGCGTGCGCTGGCATTGAGCAACGACGCCGAGGCGAAGACCGGTGACGAGGTGACGGGTGACCCGACCGAGATTGCCCTGTTTGAAACCGCTGCGGCATCCGGTTACAGCAAATCGCAACTTCAGCCGACGTGGCCCCGCGTCATGGAAGTGCCGTTCGACTCCGAACGCAAGCGCATGACGACCGTGCACCAACACGAAGGCACGTTCAGCGCCTTTACCAAAGGCGGGCCTGAAGCCGTGTTGCCTCTGTGCAAGGATCTGTTGACCTCGGAAGGCGTGGTGGCGATCGATCGGCAGGCGTTGCTCCAACAGGCGGAGCAAATGGCGGCAGCCGGGTTGCGGGTGTTGGCCATTGCGTACCGCTCCTGGCCGGAGATGCCTGCCAGCGACGAAGCCGATTTGATCGAGCACGACCTGACATTGCTTGGACTTGCCGGAATGCACGATCCGCCTCGCCCGGAGGCCGGCGAAGCCATTGCGCTTTGCAAGACAGCGGGCATTACTCCGGTGATGATTACCGGCGATCATCCGGCGACGGCGCGCGCGATCGCGGCAAGCTTGAACATTCTTGAAGCCGGCGGACGCGTTGTCACCGGGCAGGAACTGGGCAGCATCAGCGACAGTGATCTCGCGAAACAGATTCGCGATATCCGCGTTTATGCGCGCGTCGATCCGGCGCAGAAAATTCGCATCGTGCGCGCACTGCAGGATGCGGGCGAAAGCGTCGCCATGACCGGCGACGGGGTCAACGACGCACCGGCACTCAAGCGCGCCGATATCGGCATTGCCATGGGCAAAGGCGGCACCGATGTCGCGCGTGAAGCAGCCAGCCTGGTGCTGCTCGACGACAATTTCGCCACCATCGTTTCAGCGGTACGTGCGGGCCGGCGCATTTACGACAACATCCGCAAGTTCATCCGTTACACGATGACCAGCAACTCCGGCGAAATCCTCACCATTGCGTTGGCGCCGCTGCTCGGCTTGCCCATTCCGTTGCTGCCAATCCATATCCTCTGGATCAATCTCGTCACCGATGGATTACCGGGTCTGGCGCTTGCCAGCGAGCCGGCCGAGAAAGATGTAATGAAACGCCCGCCGCGTCCGCCGCAGGAAGGGGTGTTTTCGAGAGGTATGTGGCAACACATGCTGTGGGTCGGATTGCTGATGGCCGGTGTAACACTGGCGGTGCAAGCCTTCGCCCTGCATACAGGTTCGGAGCACTGGCAAACGATGGTGTTTACCGTGCTGACGCTGTCGCAGGTCGGGCAGGTGATGGCATTGCGTTCGGAAAACCAGTCGCTGTTTGCAATCGGGCTGTTATCCAACAAGCCCTTGCTCGGCGCGGTGCTCCTCACAATCGCGCTGCAGATGGCCACAATCTATATTCCGCAACTCAACGCGGTGTTTCGGACCACGCCGTTGCCGCCTTACGAACTGTTTTTTTGCCTGGTCGCGTCGAGCGTGGTGTTTGTGGCCGTGGAAATCCACAAGTGGATTGGCCGAAGACGCGGCAAAGGCGCAGGCATCGGCCCGACATAACGCCCGGAGCGCACCAGTCACTGCCAGATGGTCGCTTCCCGGTTTAGAATGTCGGAAATTCCAGATGCTGACCCGCAGGTGACAGGTGATCTTGAACAATATGCGACTGCATTGAACCGCCTGCCGCTTGGCGCGCAAACATCGAATCCCTTGAATAATCAATCCCATTCAGATCGCAGCGCTGCCCGTTTCCAACTCTTCGCAGTGTGCGTGCTTTTGTTGACCGCCGGTATGCACCCGGCCAGTGTTCTCGCACAGACGCCGGACGCCCGGCAAACGGAAACCATGGATGCGGCATCGGAGGTCGGGCTTCCCGGGAAGGTGACGCCGCCCGACGGATCCGCAGAAACAGTGGTTCAAGAGCCAGCGATTGAAGAATCCCCGAACAGGGAAGCGGAAAAGACACCGGTGTCAGAGACAGTAGACCCCTGGGAGGCGTTTTTTCCGCCGCCCGATTCGAGATTCGACTGGTTGAAGCTGACATCCGGCGAATGGCTGAAGGGAGAAATAAAAGGTCTCTACAACTTTAAACTGGAGTTCGAAAGCGACGAGCTCGATACGCTGAAATTCGACTGGGACGATGTCAGCATCCTGCGCTCGGCGGGACCGCAAGCCATCAGGTACTCCGCCCCGGAGAACGTCCGCATTCCGCTGATGGCAGTGGGTCAACTCACGCTCATCGGCAATACCGCAACCATCGGCACCAGCCCCAGTTCCACAACAATCGCCCGTGATCAGATCATCACCATCGCGACCGGAACCGAGAAGGAAGCGGATTTCTGGTCAGGAGAACTGGGCATCGGCGCGAACATTCGCAGCGGTAACTCGGACGTGGCGGACGGGGCCGTGACGTTTCTCGCCGAGCGGCGAAAGGCCGAATCGCGATTCCACTTCGACTACCGCGGCAATTTCAGTAAAACCGCCGGGATCGAAACACAGAACAACCATCGGTTCAATCTGTATTTCGACGAGTTCAGAACGTTGAAGCTGTACTGGCGCATTGTGTTTGCGGAGTATTTTCGAGACAAGTTCCAGAACATCCAGAACCAGCTCACCATCGGAACCGGTGGCGGCTACGACATTGTCCGGACCAAGAAAACAGATTGGGATGTGTCCGCGGGCATCGGCGCACTCTTCAAGGAAGCGGTCTCCGTCGAAGCCGGCAGTGATGCGGGCAACACCTCACCGGCCCTCACGCTCGGCACCACGTTTGACACGGAATTAACCGATCGGCTGGATTACTACATCAAGTACAGCGTGCGTGTGGTCGATGAGGAAAATGGCAGCTTTATCCAGAACACGGTGACGACGCTGTCATCGGACATCACGGGCAACCTTGATCTCGACCTCACTTTGACGTGGGACCGCACGGAGGATCCGCAACCGAAGGCGGACGGCACGGTCCCGGATCAGGATGATTTCCGGTTTACCGTGTCGGTTGCCTACGAGTTCTGACTCGTTTCACCGCGCTTGAACGTCGGGTTTGGGACGTTCTGCGATCACTCCGTTATAACCCCGGTATCGCCAATCAACAGATTGAAGCCGATGCGGCAGGCAAGTGTGTCGGTGCATCTCGCCGACAAGCGGTTCCGGGGCAAGTGCGCGCCATGCCGCGCGACGAGAGGACAGCGGTCTTCCGGATACAAAGGTGCAAATTGAAAGGGCGCAACTCTCGTTACGCCCTCAATACTGCGTGCCGCGGCTCCAGCAGAAGTAACCCTCAAACCTAGGGGCCAAAGTGGTCGTCGCCAGTCCGCATCAGGCACATCGTAGTGTTACGACGAGCGCAACAGCGAATGCACTGGGCAACAACCTAATCGTTGTACTTTAGCTTGAGAACCTACCCCAACTCTTGCACGCGATCACAGTGCGAGTTGGCGCTTTCCAAAACACAAAGTCAAGGGATTTTTACAAGCGACCCGGACCGTGAATCAAACAGCTAAAACATAGCGTTTTTTTGCGTCTGCTCATGTTGCAGCCACGCAACGAACCCGGTGAACGATGACGTGCCTTGCACCAGGTCGCTTCAACCAACCGTGTTGCAATCCTGATTTACAAATGTTCCGATTCGACGATGTTCTCGCCCGGCGTTTGTGTCAACGCGCCCTCGATCAACGCGCGGGCAATGCGATCCGGTTTGACGACACGGTAACGACGCGGGATCAATGGCCCCAGGGCGCGCATCAGTACAATACCGGCAGACTCCAGTAGCCGGGCATGTTCGCGCTTTGCATCAATCAGCGACGGGCGCACGATGGTGAAAAACGGATAACCGATCGCGCGCAATGCCGTTTCCGCCTGGGCCTTGGTGCGCAGATAGAAATTTCCCTTGTGGCTCGCGCCCATGGATGAATTGAGGGCGTAATGCGTTGCACCGGCTTGTCGCGCAAACCTCCCGATGCGAACCGGCAGTTCGAGATCGACGGCGGCAAACGCCGCCTGCGACCCGGCCGCCCTGATGGTAGTGCCCAGCGTGCAGATCACTGCATCCACTTTCCACCATGGCGCGTCGGCCGGCAGTGCATTGAAATCCACAACCGGGTTGAGCAATTTCTCATTCGCCGGCAGCGGCCGCCGTGTTGGCGCCACCACTTTCGCAAAACGCGAATCGGCCAGCGCCAGGGCCAGCACCTGAGTACCGACCACGCCGGTGGCTCCAACCAGCATCAGATCAAGCGGCTTTGCCATCAATCCCCGTCCAGCCTGTTGCAACCCGGCAACCTGCATTCACCTGCGAATTTTCGTCTCAGCCGCGAAGACCTCGCACGAATTCGGCAACCGCAGTGCCGATCTCATCCGGACTGTCTTCCTGGATGAAATGTGTGCCCTTGACGGTGACTTCGGTCTGATTCGGCCAGGCGCGGCAGATTTCTCTCTGGCGACCGACCAGTATCGATCCCGGATCAGCGTTGATGAACAGCTTCGGCAGATCGCTTCGCGCCAGCCAGCGCCCGTAATCCTCCACTACCTTGACGACGTCACCCGGCCGCCCTTCGATCGGGATCTGGCGCGGCCATGACAAGGTCGGCCGGCGATCTTCTCCCGGTTCTGCGAACGGCTTGCGGTACACCGCCATTTCATCTTCCGTCAGCCCGCGCATCACCGCGCTTGGCAGCACCCCTTCAACGAACAGGTTCTTGTTCAGCACCATCTCTTCGCCGGACTCGGAGCGAAACCCCTGGAATACGCGGGTCGCGTTCTCTGGCCAGTCGTTCCAGGTAAGCGGTGTAACAATGCCTTCCATGTACGCAATACCCTGTACCCGGTCGCGATGCCGGTTGGCCCATTCAAACCCGAGCGCCGAACCCCAGTCGTGAATGACAAACACCACGTTGTCACCAAGGTCGAGCTTGTCCCACAGGGTATAAAGGAACTCGCGCTGCTCCGTATAGCTGTAACGATCACGCCCGGACGGATTCAGTTTCTCCGAGTCGCCCATCCCGATCAGATCGCAGGCAATGAGCCGCCCGAGGCCTTTGCAATGCGGCATGACATTTCGCCACAAATACGATGACGTCGGGTTACCGTGCTGGAACACGATGGCATCGCCCTCGCCTTCGTCGATATAGGCCATGCGGCTGCCGTTGATCTCGACAAATTTTTTCTCGGCGTACGGTTTTGCGGAAATTGCCATGTCACTCCCTGTTCCGGTCTGATGGTTTGTGTCTGAAGTCACTCGCCGGTAAAAGTCGGCTTGCGTTTCGCGACAAAGGCGCTGATACCTTCGCGAGCGTCTTTCGTTCTTGCCATTTCCGCAATCACTCGCGTTTCTCGCTCCATCTGCGACTCGAGCGTATCGTTCGGCGACATCATCACCAGCTTCTTGACACCGGCGTAGGCCCGGGTCGGTCCGCTGGCAAGCTGGTTAGCGAGTTTGGTCACTTCGCTCATCAGATCAGCGGCTGGCACAACGCGATTGACCAGTCCCCAGTCCAGCGCCTCCTGCGCCGAAAGCACCCGGTTGGTCATGTACATTTCCATCACCCGGCGCCGGCCCAGCAGACGTGTCAGAAAAAACGTGGAACTGCCGTCGGGTGTCAGGCCGATATGCGTATAGGCACTGGTGAATTTCGCGGTATCCGCGGCAATCGCCAGATCGCAGCAGGCCGCGAAACTGAGCCCGGCACCGGCAGCGACACCGTTGACCGCGGCAATCACCGGCGCCGGCAGCCACGCCAGGCGCGAGATCCCAACGTGCAGCACGCCGGTCATCTCGCGGACCAGGGCTTCGACATCATCACCTTTTGCATGGAACTCGGCGACATCGCCACCGGCACAAAACGCGCGATCGCCCGAACCGGTCAGCACAACCGCCCGAACCGAATGGTCGCAGCTGATGCGATTGACAATATCGTAGAACTCGTGTGTCGCCTGGGCGTTGATCGCGTTGAGTGCATCCGGGCGATTAAACGTCACCCACGCCACGTTGTCGCGCATCTCGAAACCCATTGCCTCGTAAGCCATATGCTTTCCTCGCTTTCAGTTTTCTTCGTGTCTGTTTTCTTTTGGTGTCTGTTTACAGCGGTTTCGCTTCAAGGGCCTCGGCAACGAAGTCGAGACGGTCCTGACCGAAGAACATCTGATCGCCAACGAAAAACGTCGGTGCGCCGAATACACCACGTGAGACCGCTTCGTCAGAATTGGATTTGAGTTTATCCTTTATTTCCTGCTCGCCGACCAGGGCAAAGATTTTTCCGGCATCGAGGCCCGCCTGTTTGAGCACCGCTTCAACTTCCCCGGCGTCGCCCAGGTTGCGCGGTTCCGCCCACATCGCCTTGAAAACGGCATCGACGTAGGTCATGAAATCGCCGGGCATTTTCATCTGCACGCCAACCGCACCGCGCATCAGCGCAACCGTGTTGACCGGAAAATCCGGATTCATCGTAAATGGCACGCCGTAGCGTTTCGCCCAGCGATCGATGTCGTCGAACATCCAGCGCCCTTTTGCCGCTACCGTGATGGGGCTTGTGTTGCCGCTGGCCTTGTGCACCCCGCCCAGAAGGATCGGCCGCCACAGAATCTCTGCCCCGCTCTCTGCCGCGATCTTGGGTAATTGTGTATAGGCCAGATAAGCCGTCGGACTGCCAAAATCAAACAGGAATTCCACCTGCCGTCTCATACTCGAATTTCCTGCACTTTTCATATTTCCCCCGGATTGAAGACTGCTTATAAATCCTGCACTAACGTATTTGTTTGTTGGTTTCGGTTTTCTGCCGCACCGCGTGGGCGGCCTGTCGGCGTTTTTCCTCTGCGAGAAGCGTTGCCCTTACCGAATCGAGAATATCGCCCGAAACATCCGCGTCGTTCACTGAGCGCGCCAGCACCAGCGCCCCCGAAAGCGCGCTGATCACCGACAGAAAATGCGCTCGCCGTGCCTTGCCGGATCGCTCCGGTGACAACCGGGCCAGCAGATCGACCAGTTGCCGGAAGCCTTCCGAGAAGACATCGGTTGCAGCCCCGCCATCACGAGCCACCTCGGAGCCGAACGAGGCCAGCGCGCAACCGCTTTCCGGATGATCGCGGTGCTCGCGGGTGAGATAGCGCTGGATCAGTTTCGAATAACCGGGATTGTCTCCCGCCTTCAGCGCGCTCACGTAAATATGCTCGGCTGACTGAAGCAAGGCATAACGAATGGCTTCAGTCACCAACGCATCGCGTGATTCGAAATGGGCATAAAACCCGCCGTGCGTCAGCCCCGCGCTCGCCATCAACTCGGCAACGCTGACATTCAACAACCCGCGTTCACGAAACATCGCACTGGCGCCCGCGACAATGCGTTCCCGGGTGCGTGCCGCATCGGCCCTTGATCGCCTCATCTGCCTGATCGTTTCATCTAACGGATAGCCTTCGTCACGGATAAACCTTGGATCCGCATAAACCTTGTCCTGGATAAACCCTGTTCTGGGCAAGTCGTGCCGAGGCCAAACTGCGTCCCGGATTTCCTATAGATGATAATCATCATATAATTTGCGCCAACAGACAAGTACCGGGTAAACCCGGCACAAACTCCAAGGAGTCAGGGATGGCAGATCCAGTATGTCTCATTACCGGTGCGGGCGATGGAACAGGCGCCGCGCTCGCAAGGCGCTTCGCCGAAGGCGGTTACCGCGTGGCATTGCTCGCACGGACCGAAGAACGCCTGCAACGGCTCGAGAAGGAGATACCCGGATCGCGGGGGTATGTTTGCGACATCGCTGATCTCGACGCCCTTCGAAGCACCGTGGAACAGGCCAGCCAGGAACTGGGGCCGATTGCGGTTGCGATACACAACGCCGCACAAGGTGCGTTCAAGAGCATTCTGGAAGCTGACCCGATTCGTTTCGAGGAGCTGTTTCGCGTCAACACCACGGCACTCATGGTTCTCACGCAATGCGTTGCGCCCGGCATGATAGAGCGAGGACAGGGTGCAATCCTCGTCACGGGTAATACCTCGGCATGGCGTGGCAAGCCGAATTTCTGCATGTTCGCGCCAACCAAAGCCGCGCAACGCATTCTGTGCGAATCGATTGCCCGCGATCTCGGCCCGAAGGGCATACACGCCGCGTACATCACCATCGACGCGGCGATCGATACACCCGCGACCCGGCCGATCCTTTTCCCGAACAAGCCGGATGACTTTTTCGCCAAGCCGTCAGCGATTGCCGATACCGTTTATTTCGTGGCGCATCAGGACCGTTCGGCATGGTCGTTCAATGTCGAGGTTCGCCCGTACCATGAACAATGGTAGCCTGAGAATTCAGGACTTTATCCAATCCAGTTTCCCGATTAAGGAGTATTCAGCATGAAAGTCGTTGTTGTCGCCACTCGAAAGGCAGACGCCAAGCCGGAAGAATTCGCACCCCATCTCGAGGCGGAGGCCAATCACGCGCTTCGCATGTACCGCGACGAGTACGTGCGGGAAATCTACAACCGAACTGATGGCAAGGGCGCCATCCTGGTGATGGAGTGCGAGGACGTTGCGCACGCCGAGCGCCTGTTCGGAGAGCTGCCACTGGCCAAGGCCGGTCTGCTTGACGCCGAGTTCTATGGCACGAAGCCGTACCGTGGCATCGTTGCGCATGTGAAGTAGCGCCCGACCCAACGGGGCGAACAACAAAGCGACAAACAATGAAACTTTACAATCTGAGCGCCGGAATGAACCCGAGGCGCGTTCGCATCTTTCTCGCCGAAAAAGCCGTCGACATCCCGCTCGTGGAAGTCGACGTCGCCAAAGGTGAGAATGCCGCGCCGGATTTCCTCGCCCTCAATCCGATGGGCAAGCTCCCAGTCCTCGAGCTGGACGATGGCACCATCATTACCGAGTCGATCGCAATCTGCCGTTACATCGAAGCGCTACACCCGCAACCGAACATGTTCGGGAACACGCCGCTGGAAACGGCACAGATCGAAATGTGGGCACGGCGCGCCGAACTGGAGTTCGGACTACGAGTGATGCATGTATTCGAGAACCTGCACCCGTTCTGGGTCGGGCGCATCACGCAGGTCGCAGAATACGGCGAGCTGGCACGCGAGCAACTGCTGCAACACATGGCCTGGCTCGATGCCGAACTCGGCAAGCGCGCACCGGGAAATCGCGAATTTCTTGTTGCCGGACGCTACACCATCGCCGACATCGTTTTGCAGTGCGCACTGATCGTCGCAAAGGCGTGCAAGGTGCGCATCCCGGAAGAGCAAACGTATCTGTCGCACTGGTTCGCGTCGGTCACATCGCGCCCAAGTGCGCGCGCCTGAGCCAACTGTACCCGCTTGCGGTTTGAACGCCGGCCTGACAGCGGCAAGACCCGGATTCGCCGGGTTAGAAGGTCAGATCCAGTCGGTCTGTCAAAGGCAGGCCGGGTTGCACTGGACTATTCGCCAGCCCGGCTATAAATTGCCGCATCATGGCAGGATGACCCCGGAGAAAACACATGCACGACCTCGTGATTGAAAATGCACAAGTCATCGACGGACTGGGCGGCCCGGCGCAGGCAGGCGGTGTCGCGGTCACTGACGGGCGCATTACGGCGCTCGGCAAGGATCTGGGTGCGGCGCGCGAGCGCATCGACGCGCAGGGCCAGGTCCTCGCTCCGGGGATTATCGACTTACATACGCATTACGACGCCCAGCTCACATGGGATGCGTTCGCCACACCGTCACCCGCCAACGGCGTAACCACCGTAGTAATCGGAAACTGCGGATTCACCAT
>Ga0316187_10001007_pt1 | contig 23606 bp, 20 predicted proteins | sample CroRivburrow1_MG_FD_204927 | JGI IMG/M metagenome (GOLD analysis project Ga0316187, IMG submission 204927) | Coastal sediment microbial communities from Maine, United States - Cross River worm burrow 1 | ecosystem: Environmental > Aquatic > Marine > Coastal > Sediment | place: USA: Maine...
TTTTGAGTTTTTCGAGGATAGCATTGAATGGCTCATTCCCCTGAGTTGCAGCGGTCGCCAGCTGGTGTTGTTTCGAGCGTGAGAGTTTGCCCGCCAGTTTAGTGAGATCCTTTTGGAGTTGTCCAAGCTGTCCGGCATCGATGATAAAATCTTGTGGTTGCGCAGGCTTGTGATAATTTTCGATAAACGAGACAACATCCCCTTTGACGAGATCAAAGGCATTCATATTGAGGAAGGCGATGCTGTCAGTGGTCTTTTTGTCTGCTGTCAGACGCTTTTTTGCCAATTCACACAGCTCTTCAGCGTACTGGCGCACCTGCAACACAGGTAATTTGCAGTGGCAGAAGATGACACCAGCGGCATGCGTGTAGTTTTCATCTGGCAGCGCAAATTTACTTTTGTCAGCACCCTGGATAGTCTGATAAAATTTTTTAAGAATTTCGAGAGCATGCCAGGCGGGCACCACAAAGAGCATTTCGTCGCCGCCCCAGAGCAGCGTTTCAAAGGCAAACTTGCCACCTTTGGTTACATCTTTTTCTTTATTTCTTTCATCTTTGGTCAGGCAATGTTTTTTAACATACTCCAGAACTTTTTTCAGTGCTTCGTTTCGCAGCTTTTTCTGCACATCATCATTGAACATGACCAATTCAGCTTCGCCCCTTTCTTCTGCATTCTGGCGCAACCTGCCAAATTTATTGCCATCGAGGTAGATAAAGGCAAGCTTACCCTTTGGCGGGTTGCTGGCCAGCTCTTCAAGGTGACGGCTAAATTTTATGGGCTCATCCGATTCTTCTTCCAGTGCAACGTGTTCTGCAGAACCATTAGGCAGAATCTCATTATACAACTCCTGACGAAGTTCACGGCCCCTTTCTCTTCTATTCAGTGTCGCTATTGCGAAATCACCTTTCTTCGGGTCCAGTACATCAGCCGGCAGCACGCCATTGAGTTCACACTCCCTGACGGCCTGATCCGATTTTTTTGACATGACAAAACTGAGCGACTGCTGCTGTTGCCAGTTGCATTTTGTTCTCAAAAGCGCCATCTGCCCGGAAAAACTACCGCTGGTTTCAACTGCAGCGTGAGTAAAAGTTGAAAAAGGTTTCAGACCATCTGGGATGATTCCATTCAGTTTGTTCTCGGCATCTTCCACGGAATCGGCTTTCAATCGACAAATCAGTTCACTGCCATTCCACTGCAAAACTTTTTCAATCTCATATTTTTTGTAGTCTTTATTGATGCCCTTAAAGGCATGCAGCAGCATCAGGCTGGCACCTCGAATCGTGCTGATATCATTCGTATCATAAACCGAGCTGTCAAAATTGACAGCGGCAATCCTGCCATAAAATTCACTCATGGGTTCTCCTTGGTTTTTGTGATTGGTGACTTGAGTGTAATTTTTCCATTTCCCAGAACTGCACCTTTGCCCAGGTGAAGTATTTCGCAGCTTTTTAGAATACCCCAGAAGGGTCGCAGATCGCCTGAAAGCAATACCGAACCCACGAAGCCGCTGGTTTCATATTTTTGTTTTTGACGTCCCGAATAACGTTGTTGTTCCTCCCATTGAAGTTGAATTTTCTGTGCGCTGATTTGATCAGCCAGGCAAAGCAGATCGTGAAATTCATCCTGCACATCTTTTTCGTTTCCATGAAAATAGGTCAGCTCGTTGATGCGTCGAATCATCCGAAAAAGCAACGCTCGAAAGTTGAATTCCCTGAGCAGCTTATTTCCTGTTTTAAGGCGCAGCGGAGATTGAAAGATGAGCGCGCTGGTTGAAAAAGTCGGCACGACCTCATCGGAAAATGCGTGCAACGCTTGGGGTTCCGGTCTCGCGCGCAACGCTTTTGTCGGCGGGCGATAGATGAGGTGCTTAGTTACCCCTTGTTCAATTTGATAAACGGCTAACAATGCAAAGGGCGTCCGTTTTTCACCAAAACCGGCGCGCCCCATCAATTTGGCGGCAGCGACAATAAATTCAAGCAGATCAACTGCATCGTTCCCGATTAAAGTGCAGACTAGAGAGACGGCGTCATCTTTTTTGAAATGTGTCTGCTCATTTTCACAATAGATAATATAAGGCCGGGGCGTTGTATTGACGCCGCGCAGGAATCTTGGCGGCGGCTTAAACATCAGGGTGTGAAAAATACGCGTGTAGGGGCACATGCGATTGAGAGCGCAATCTTCGCACAACGCGCCCGTTGGTTTTTGGCAAAAGAGCGTGTAGAGCGCTTTGCCGAAAACGCCGCGCAGCAGGGCTCCCTTTTTTTGGGGCAAGCGGCATTCCGCTGTTGCAAGAAAAGTTAGTTCCAGTTGACGAAAAGGAAGTCGGGGAAGTCGATAATGTGCGAGCATGGCAATATTCATCCTGACAGTTGCGATTTGGCACAGAAAAGTTGAGGGAATGACTATCTTAAATAATAAATAGTGGTTGACCTAAAATCCCGGAGCTCAATTTGTCATACCGAGATGTGTCTGTCAGGTATCCAGAAAAACAATAACTTCTGAATTCCTGACTGCGACATTCTGGAATGGAAACGCGGCCTCGCGCGAGTTTTTGGTCAGAGAACAATTGTTAGTATATAGTAATGTTTTGCGAAATGCAAATTAAATCAGACAGATTGCCGGACAAAAAATCGCTGGATTTCCATTCGGGGTTCGACTTGAAATCACGTGTCGACTCAAGAAAGCCGGGCTTGACGGAAAACGCGGTTTCAGATGCGCGGTGCAAGCGCTAACATAACTTGTTTATATCGTTTTTTTGTTGTGTCATGCTTCCATGAAAACGAACCGATCACTTGGCATAAGCGTCGAGATACAAAAGCAGTTACAAGGTTGGGCGCACTAAATTCAGTTTACCCAAACTCAAACCCCACATTTCAATAAACCTTTCATCCTTCCTCATTCTGTCTTTTTTCGGGTTGACCTGCGCCTTAAGCAAAGTTGAGCTGTCAATGAAATCCAGGCAAGCGACAACAGACAGGCAAAAAAGTGAGTCTATCTCTGCCAATAACCAAATTCATGCTCATGGCATGAGCCCTCAAGATCTGCGATTTTTTCCTGAAAAAAAGCCTGGGCGTCAGCAATAGCCTGATTATAAATCGTCGGTCCGATTTCTTGTAAAACAAAGTCAAAAAATAACCCCGCCTTCAGATCGCCAACATCCAAATCCAGCTCCTCAAGGGCATATCGTTTTATAGAATCAAGAATCTGTTTCTTTTTTTCATCTTTTAATCTTATAGCCATCCAAGGCCTCCTTTCTTAACAGTTTTTTTTGTTTACCACGCGGGAGCTTGATGTTTTTTCGACGCAACTCACCTCGAAAGTCGAAACATTTCTTTGTTCCCTGATCTTCATTTAAAAAGTTGCACTTGCACAAGGATAAAAATACAAATCACCGAATAGAATAAAAACTTTCATTTTGACAAAGCATTGCAATTATAATTTAGCCTGCTACATTACATTTTTTCTAATTTCTCACTAAAATTGTCGATAAAGGAATCATGATATTTAAAGCAATTGAATTTGCAGCAAAGGCGCATAACGGTCAATACCGAAAACAAACCCCCATACCTTATATTTCGCACCCGATAGCTGTTATGGAAATTCTGCTGGGTCACGGTTGTTCCGAAGAAGTAGCCGTGGCGGCAATCCTGCACGATGTGGTTGAAGATACTGAAGTTACGTTTACTGCGATTGAAAAGGAATTTGGCGCCTCAGTTGCGGGGTTGGTTGCCTCGGTTACCGAGCCGCCAAAAGCAGAAAGTTGGGAAATACGCAAGCGGCATACCCTGGACGCAATGCAAACGATGTCCGTGGAAAGTCTAAATATTCTATGCGCTGACAAATTGCACAACCTAAGCTCAATCAGAAAAGAGCTGGCGCGCGACGGAGATAAGGTTTGGCAGCGTTTCAGCCGAGCGAAAGAGAAACAAGCATGGTATTTCAGAGCCTTGAATGCAAATTTCAACAGTCTGATGAAATCTGCCTCAGGAACCGCGTTGACCAGGCAATTTCATGAAGAAGTCGAGCGGGTATTTGGTTAAGTCCGATTATAGAATAAACGCATTGTTTCAAAAAATCAGAATGGCAAAGCTATGCAAAACCTCATGAAAACCTTGCAAAGCGGCCTGACTTTGCTCGTGACGCTCAGCTTGGTTTTTTTCACTGAAAATAAATCTGTCGCGGCGTCCCCGCAGCAGCAAATCTCCACCGGCGCGCATCAATACTCAATTACTCACAACCAGCGCAGCCGCTTCTATGACCTGCATGTGCCGAAAAGATATAAGCGGAACCGTCGCCTGCCCCTGGTGATTGTGCTGCATGGCGGCGGCGGCAATGGCGGCAGCGTTAAACGGATGACTGGCATGAGTGCGAAAGCGGACAAGGAAGGCTTCATCGTAGCCTATCCTTATGGAACCGGACGCTTCAGAAAGTTTGCCCTGACCTGGAATGCCGCCAATTGCTGCGGGTACGCTAATGAAAAGAATATTGATGATGTTGGCTTTATCAGCGCAATGATCGACAAAATCCAAAAAGACTATGGCGTTGATCCTCGTCGAATTTACGCGACAGGAATATCCAACGGAGGTATGATGGCGTTTCGACTCGGCGTTCATTTGTCAAATAAAATAGCGGCGATTGCCCCGGTTGCGGCGGCGTTCAATGAAAAAGATATTCAACCTGAACACCCGGTTTCCCTCCTTATGATAAATGGGATTTTAGACAAACGCGTGCTCTATGAAGGCGGTTTCGGCCCTGAGGCAGCTATCCAAAGGGAGGACAGATCAGTTGCTGCAACCATCGCACTATGGATTGATTTCAACAAATGCTACCCGGAATCAGAGGTTAGCCATTTGCAGAACAGACTAGTCAGCAAAGATGAATTCAAGCAAGGCCTTGACCAGACCTCCGTCGTCTTATATACACTTAATGGAGGCGGGCATGCCTGGCCCGGCGGCAGGAGCAACTTTGCTATTTCCGATACGCCAAACCCTAAAATTAGCGCCACTGACATAATCTGGGAATTCTTCAAGAACAATCCAAAACCGTAACCCGGAAGATTATCAGTGAAAATAAAACGCCGAAATTCAATATCACGCAGCACAATTTTAAACGGCGAAACACTCTCAGAGCAAAAAAGCGTCGCAAGAGAGGAGAAAGGAGACGCTATATCTTCCGCAGCTGTTTCAACTAAAAACAGGATAGAATTGCAATGAACTTAGCGATCTTTGATATTGACGGCACACTAACGGCTACCAGCAACGTCGACGCCGACTGTTTCGAAAAAGCCATTTATAAACAATATGGCATCGACGCCAGCAATATTGACTGGGGCAAATTTAAACATTTTACTGATTCAAATATTTTTTCAGAAATTTTCGCAGGTAATAAAGGCCGCGAACCATTGCAAGATGAAAAAAGTGCGATGGAGGCTTGTTTCATTTCATTGCTTAAAAAAGAACAGAAAAGAGCGCCCGATCTATTTCAAGCAATACCCGGCGCTATTGAAATGGTGGACTGGCTGCTGAATGAATCAGATTGGAGCATTGCGCTTGCAACAGGCTCCTGGCGTTCTTCCGCTGAATTAAAATTAGAACATGTCGGCTTGTTAAAATACGGTTTGCCGCTGGCGACCAGCGATGTATTGCATGCTCGTGAGGACATTATGTTAAATGCAATAGACCAGGCTCAAATTGCATATAATCATTCAGCTTTTGAACGCATCGTCTATGTAGGAGATGGCATTTGGGACGCGCGTTGCTCACGCAAACTCAATTTCAACTTTATCGGCGTTCAGTATGAAAAACGCCATCAAGCGCTTGACAAAAAACGCACAAGCTATATTATTTCAGATTACCGCGATCTGGAATATTTCCAACATGCTTTGGAGAAAGCAACCATACCAAACTCATAAATATTTTCTTTTGCATAGAAAATTACCATTGATTAACTTGTCGTGACAATCAATCGCCTATTACAGTCGGCGCAATAAGTAATTATTCAATAAGACAATCGAAATTATACTATTATGAGAAAAATTGCCTTGGCAACATCGCAAGAATATTCCGAGCTGAGCCGGGATGATAAAAATGTCTTGAACAAGCTGCTCGATTGGGGCGTGGACGTTGAGCCCATTGTGTGGGACACAAAAGATATCGCCTGGAATCAATATGACGCTGTTTTTATACGCTCTTGCTGGGACTATCACCTGCGGTACGATGACTTTTTTAAGTGGATTGAACGTCTTGCTCAACGCGAAGTAGCTATCTTTAACCCGCCTGAAACGCTTCGTTGGAATAGCACCAAAACCTACCTGAAAGAAATGGCCGAAAAAGGCGTTGATGTCATTCCCACAGTCTGGAAAACACGGGAAGACAGCATTGATCTCGAACAAATCATCCAGGAAAACAGTTGGGAGCGAGCTGTTGTCAAACCTGTTGTTTCAGCCAACGCGAATGAAACATGGATTAGCAATGCCGATTCACCGGAGGAAAACCGGCAACGCATTGCCGCGATGTTTGAAAAACACGGAACCATCATGATCCAAAAATATTTGGAGCAAATTGTCAAACGCGGTGAATGGGCTTTTATTTTCTTCGACAATGTTTACAGCCATTCCGTTCTCAAGCGTCCGGGGCAAGGCGATTTTCGCGTACAGGAAGATCATGGCGGAGCCATTCGCAGTAAAAAACCGCCGCGCCATTTAATCGAACAAGCTCAAAAAGTAATTAGCCAAACGCCAAGCGGCTGTCTCTATGCGCGAGTGGATGGCGTTGAAGTGAACAATAAGCTTTGGCTGATGGAGCTTGAGCTAATAGAACCCTCTTTGTATCTTAAATATCACCCGAAGGCGCCGGAACGGTTTGCCGAGGCCATCCTGCGCCGCATGAACGCGCTACATTCGATGGAGGCGCAGACGCGACCGCTATCAGCAAATGGCGCGCCTGAAATAAGCGGCGTACAAATTGGTGATTGATTTAATGCAGTAGAAAAATTTTATTTCGCTTAACTTTCCTGAGGTGCATCCAAAACTGAAAAGTTATATTTTCAGTACAAAAAAATACCGATGCCTGATGATAATAACAACTTAAATTCAGACAAAACAATATTTTGGAAATCGACATTAAGCGATTTCCAAAGACTGTCGCCACTGCCTGCTGAACAGCCGGGCAATATAAAAGCGACAAAAATCGGGCTTCTTGAATTTCCGTTTTCAGAGTTTGAAAATAGTGATATCTTGCTGCCGCTGGCTTGGTTCATACTATTGAGCCGCTATAGTGAGCAAAAAGATATTTTGTTCGGCCTTTGCAGCGCCGACGCTGGAAATCAAATTTTGCCATTTCGACTACATTTGGATGAAGAGCAAAGCATCGCCTCACTGATATCCGAGTTTAAAAATCAGGCGAGGTGTATTCAAAAAAATAGCGCGCCGCTGTCCGAAATTTTAACATGGGCTGAACTCCCGACAGATTGTGTTTTATTCGAAAGTGCTATTACCATTGGCGACCAAACCCATCGCCATATTCCGATTTCAATTTCCCTTACCTCAAAATCGAAACTTCAGTTACAATATGACGCCTCACGTTTTGCGGTAGATAATTTACGGTTAGTGGTCAAACACTTGCAAACGATAGCGGAGAACTTGCGCGACAAACCAGATATGACGGTGTCAAAAATAGATTTCTTAACTCCTGATGAAAAGCAAAAAATCCTTTCTGACTGGAACGCAACCAGTACGCGGTTTCCCCAGGACAAATGCCTGCATGAACTTTTTGAAGAACAAGCGCTCGCGCGTTCTGAAGCAATCGCGCTCACTATCAGAGATCGCACACTGAGCTATCAGGCTTTGGAGCGCCAGGCGAATCAGGTTGCAAATTATTTGCAGAAATCAGGCGTCGGGCCGGATGTTCTAGTCGGCGTTTGCATGGAACGCTCACTGGAAATGGTAATCGCACTTTTCGGCGTTTTAAAGGCCGGCGGCGCTTATGTGCCAATTGACCCTCAGTATCCACGCGAACGTGTAGTGCTCATGTTGGAAGATACAGCCGCGCCTGTATTGCTAACACAACAACATTTACGCGACAAACTCCCTGCGCACAAGACAAAAGTCATTGCAATTGACGCAGACTGGCGTCAAATTAAACAAGAAAGTCCACTGCAACCGAAAACTGGTGTGACCCCTGAAAATTTGGCTTATACCATCTTCACCTCCGGTTCCACAGGAAAACCCAAAGGCGCTGTTTTAAATCACCGTGGGCGCGTAAATAATTTCTCCGATTTCAACCGCAGGTACCGAGTTAAACCGGGCGACAAGGTTGTGGGGCTGGCTTCGTTAAGCTTTGACATGTCTGCATACGATATATTTGGCATTTTAATGGCTGGAGGGACAGTCGTATTAGTTGAGCAGGAAGGCGCGCTTGATCCGGCGAGATGGGCAAGTTTAATGTTACACCGTGACGTAACAATTTGGCATTCTGTGCCTGCATTATTGGAAATGTATGTCTCTTTTTTAGATCAAAACCCCACAAAGGCGCCTAAAAAGTTAAGACTGGTTTTACTTGGAGGAGACTGGATTCCAGTCAATTTGCCGGACAGATTAAAGTCACATGTAAAAAACGTGCAGGTTGTCAGCATGGGCGGCGCCACCGAATGCTCAATGGATTCGACTATTTATGATATAACGGCGTCATCTTCCGGCTGGAAAAGCATACCGTACGGTGTTCCGATGGCAAATCAGCTCAGCTATGTTCTCGACCATTACCTTCGACCAGCGCCTGTTGGAGTTGCCGGAGAACTTTATCTTGGCGGAATCGGGGTCGGCCGCGGATACCATAACCGCCAAAAACTAACAGCAGAAAAGTTTGTTCCAAACCCGTTCAGCGGTGTTGCAGGCGATCGTATGTACCGAACCGGCGATCTGGCCCGGCGCCTGCCCGATGGCAACCTTGAACTACTCGGGCGCATAGATTTTCAGGTAAAAGTCCGTGGTTTTCGCGTTGAGTTAGGAGAAATTGAACAAGCGCTATTTGATAATGCAGGCGTGGCTCGCTCAGTCGTAAAAGTTGTTCAGCGTCCGTCCGCCGACGGGGCGTTCAAAGATCCGACACTCATAGCTTATGTTGTGCCAAAGGAAGGCGTCCATCTTGATGAAAAGCAAATGCAAAGCGTGTTGAGTGAGCGACTGCCGCATTATATGGTTCCTTCACTTTTTATTGTTCTTGACTCCCTGCCGCTGAGCGCCAACGGAAAAACTGATCGAAAAAGTCTGCCTGAACCCGATTTCAGCAACGCCGCGACTCCGACAAAATACGTTTCACCAAAAAATAAACTACAAAAAAAATTAGTGGCCATTTGGCAAAAAGCATTGGGGATAAAGCGGATAGGCATCGACGACATTTTTTTTGAAATTGGCGGCACATCTCTGCTTGCTGTGAAAACCGCGATAACCATCAGAAAGCGCCTTCGCAAGAGTATTTTGCCTGATTTACTTTTGGCCTGTCCGACCATTCGTGAATTGGCAATCGCTATTGAGACAGCAAAGTCGAAACCCGGCCACTCTGCCATTGAAGCAATGCAACCACATGGAGACAACCCGCCTTTTTTTATGATTCCAGGCGTTTTTTCAGGAATTCGCTATCTCAATTCTCTGACCAGGCTCCTCTCAGATAATCAGCCCTTTTACGGTGTGCGACCCCAAGATTTACATTTCACGGAACCGCCGTTAATGACTATTGAAGAAATAGCGGCTCGTTTAATTCCGGAAATACGCGCCGTGCAGCCAGATGGACCATTTTATCTTGGCGGACATAGTTTTGGATGCACTGTGGCTTTTGAAATGGCACAACAATTGCGTAAAAATGGGCATGAGGTAAATTTACTGTTGTTCTTCGACTATGTTGACGCAACAATTGACCCTGAGCCTAATCGTAAAAAGAAGGACCGCATCAAAAAAGGGCTTTTTACTTTGCTTCACAAGACAGGTTTGCCACATTGGATCTGCCGAAGAAATCGAACCAAAAATCAAACTACATCCGCTTTTTGGCAACGACTTTTATATATCCCGCAAATTAACCTGCTGGCCGAACAAACCTATAAAGCAACAAGATACGACGGAGAAATTACTCTTTTTCGCGCAAACGAAACGGATTTCCCTGACAAACAAGGTTTGCTGGAAATGGCGAAACAACCTGTTAAAGTATACAATGTTCCCGGAGATCACGATTCATTGGTCAAAGAACCGGTGGTCGCAGCCTTGCTGGAAAAATGTGTTGGAGACAACTTGAAATCGAATCTGCCAGCCGATTGAGAATACCGGACTTCCAGTCGCATTAAACAATAAAAGCAAGACGGAAGCCTTGCTTTTATATGTAACTGACAATTTAAAGCTCTTACAAAGAACCCAAAATAAAACCATCTTGCTCGCCAATTTACAGCGCAGCAACAGTTATTTTTGTAAACGTTTCATCCTTGATTGAGCGACCTTAAACCAGTCAGACTCAGAATCAGCAAACTTTTCCAAATAATTCTGCCAGGCTGTAATCGCCGCTTCAATCTCTCCGGCCATTTCATAGGTAAGCGCCATGTTATAGCAGGGCTCCTCCATTTCTGGCTTGCTGTCAATGGCATTCTGCAGATATTCAACAGCTTTTGCATAATCTTTGCGCTGACCTGCCAATGCAGCAAGATCATTATATGCAGCGGCATTCGTTTTGTCCAATTGGATTGCTTTTCTCAAATATATTTCCGCTGAATCAAGCTGCGCATTGCTTAAATAAAGCGACCCGGCAAAATGGTTTAACTCCGTTTTTTGGGGATTTTCTTCCAAAGCTCGAAAGATAGGCGTATATTTCTTTCCCGTAGAATTTTGCATGATCGAGCGCGTTTGTCCAATGGGACTAAAGCGAACACCGCCAGCAAGACGAAAGTCGTCAGTGGTTGCAAATAATGATGAAACATGTTGAGTCCTTGCAATACGGGCATCTTGCAAGAGGGCGGATTGACCGTAATGCTGATAAACAGTTAAAGCTATTAAAATGGCAGAAAATGCGATACTCGAATTTAGCGATTTCCATTTGAAACTAAAAAAGTTTCGGCTTTTGTAAGTCAAGCAGTCCGACTTTACGTTTGACTTTTGTGGCTTTTTATTTTCGCCAAAGAAAAACGCTTGTTCAAAATCTTCGAGACTATCCTTTCCGGCGCGCTTATCATACGTTGCAAACTCTTCCAATTCCTCTCTTGTAGGCGCTTCAGCGCTATCTTTGATAGTTTTAGCAAGCTCAGCAAAACATGCCGGATTATTGGTAATATATTGCATGAATTTCTTTCGAGTTAATTCATCTTCCGCATCACCGAAAAACTTTTCCTGGAGCTCAAAAAACTCAAACGGTATTTCATCAATCGCACTTTTTTTCTTTTCTGATACTTTTTTCAAATCCAACAGGCATTCATACCGTTTCAAACAACGTTGACACATTTCAAAATGTTTTTCAATGCATGCTCGCTCTTGTGCCCCGTAGCCATTATCTGCATATTTTTGCATCCTGTGGAAACTCAAACATTTTTTGTTTGGCATGGCTCACCTCACCCTAAATATTCGCAACATTTTCTATTTTCAAAATAACCCGCATAGTATGACTCGACTTATTTAATCGTTTCTCGAATAAATTGCAGCGCACAACTTCAATGCCTGCGATGTGAAAACTCTGAAAAGGAGACATAATTAATCGAGTTATATAGTATGAGACAACAAAAAGCTGCAAAAACTCTCAAAAATCTGAAAATTCTTTTTGTAAAATTTTTTTCATTCGGCTCACAAGTGTTTCTATCCCACTTTTCTTTAAACCGAATTCGTTCAGCTCGACTAGTTCATTTGAGGTTAATTTTTCAAAGTAAAACAATTTAAAAATAGCAATATCCCGCTCCATATCGCGGCTTTTATATTTTTTTCTTAAAATCGCAACAGCTTCTTCAATCAAAAAAATTGCATCCAGATATTCTTCCGTCTCATTTGTGCTTGGGGCAAAAACAAGAACGTTTTCCTCATCAGGCTCTGACTGAATTTCTAAGTTAGCCCTCCTGGAACGGTTGGTATGTTTGGCGCGTAAAAAATTAATCGTCGTATTGGTGCAAATGGTGTTAAGAAAACACCGAAACGACTTTTCAGTAGCGCCGCGAAAATGACAAAGCGCCGCGGCGTCATCCAAAAGCAGCTTCATGTAAACTTCCTGGCATAAATCCTGGATAACGTCATTTATTTGCTTTGTTCTGTACGCATAGCTGCGAGAGAAAAGTTGCCTAGATAAATAGAGTCGAACCAAAGGATCGTAGCACTTTCTGAAATCACGCCATGCAGCAGCACCTTTATTGCCCTTGACGAGACACCGTTCGATCAGAACCAAAACAGGCTCACTTGATTTTTTTTGCATAACCACTCATCTGTTAAAGCACCCCTCAAACCCGTCAAGCAAAATCTATAACTTGCGGCAAAGTCAAAAAGACACCTTTATAAACGGGAAAAGATAAAAACAATAGGAAAGTTGTTAAAAAAATGCAAGTTCAATGTTTCCAGAACATTCCATGCCTGAAGATAGCGCCGGCCTAAGTTCAGCGTTTCAAACTTCACGGTAACTTTTTTCAGGATTCTTCCCGATAATAGTTTATTATCCGGTTTGGCATGAATAAACATTTACTCACAAATTTCAGTGGCTCATTCCTCAAATGAAGTGGTTTATCACATTCTGGAAATATCGTGTTCTTAAGCCGTTAACCAAAATTATTGATCAGGAACACAACCACAAAATTATCGCCCTGACCCTTGCGATCGGTTTGACGCTTGGGCTCTTCCCCATAATTGGACTTACCACGATCTTATGCACATTCGCAGCGCTGCTTTTCAGGCTTAATATGGTCGCTATTCATATTGGCAATCTTGTAATCTATCCGATGTGGTTTATTTGCATGCTGCCTTATTACAAGCTGGGCGCCAAACTCTATGGCATTCCAGATAGCATAATAACCTCATCAATGGTTTCAGAGATTATGGAAAGTACATTTAGTGAAATGTTTCACCGACTCGGTTGGTTGTCTGTAGGCGCCGTTACAGTTTGGGCTATTTCAGCGCCATTTTTAATTTTATTTTTTCGAATATTACTTTATCCATTCGTCGCGGCTCTGGCCCGGGCAGTGAAAAAAAACACTATCACATAAAAACGCCGTAAATAAAAGTTATGCTCCGCCATTTCTTTACTATTATGGGCAAACAGTTCTAACCAAAACTCACAAAACCAGACGCTTAAAATTATTGCATTATTAAGCATTTTTGTATATACTGGTCAACTCAACCCCGACTTGTTTCAAATCAACAGAGCGCGCTCAACAGCCTCAATGAAAGTCTTCAAAGTTAGTTTCAGGTTTAAATACAACGACATATTATGAGTTTGTTAATTTAATAGCTTTTTGAAGCAGTTACAGGATACCACTTCAATCTCTATGTTGCTAAAATTCTCAAAGACGGACTTAATTAACAAAGCCAATTTTACTACTACAGGGAAGACGTATGCTGCGCCAGGGCTCACCGAAAACATGTGCTTTTGACGGCCACATATAAATCCTCACCCTTTCAGAAAACCGAGTATGTTTTATGACCAAACATCATAAACAAAAATGCACGCCGACAATCCATTCTTGGAGCGGCAGCTAATTGAGAACTCTTATGAACACATCAAACATTATAGCGACCGTATGAAGAAAGACGCGCACCCTGTCTGGCTCAACCGATTCGCCAAACTCATTTCAGGAGCCACTTTCATCTTAATTTTCATTGGCGGCCTGGTTACCAGCACTGGTTCCGGTTTGTCCGTGCCGGACTGGCCGACCACATTTGGTCATTTTATGTTTTCCTACCCGCTCTCAGGAATGGTCGGAGGCATTTTATACGAACACGGACATCGGATGGTCGCTTCCACCGTTGGCTTTCTAACCGTAATTCTTACGGCTTGGGTCTGGTTGCGAGAAGAAAGAAAATGGATGAAATGGCTAACAACCGTTGGTTTAGTCACAGTTATCATTCAGGGCATTCTTGGCGGCATAACAGTTCTCTACAGGTTGCCAACAGCGATTTCGGTTAGCCATGGCTGTCTGGCGCAGGCATTTTTTATGCTGACCATCGCCCTTTCTGTTTTTACCAGTCGACAATGGTTGGCCGAAGCGCCAAAATCCAAAGATAAGAGCAAATTAGGCATCTTTAACCTGGCGGTGGCTACAACGTGTATCGTTTACATTCAGTTGATTTTAGGGGCTGTCATGCGACATACAGGCGCTGGCCTGGCAATTCCCGACTTCCCATTGGCGTTCGGCAAAATCATCCCGCCACTGGAAACGCAAGCCGTTGCAATTCATTTTTTACATAGGGTTTGGGCGGTTGTTGTCATTGCAAGCGTTATTTTAACCGTAACTCAAATCATTCGACATCATCGTGAAAAAAAAATGTTCGTCAAACTGGCTGTTGTCTTATCCCTGGCTTTGATGCTGCAAGTTACCCTTGCCGCATTTACGATATGGACTCAGAAAGCATTTATCCCGACAACCGCACACGTCGCAACCGGCGCTTTTATTCTTGCGACAAGCCTGCTTATCAGTTTAAGGGCATACAGCTCTTTGCAACACGGGGAACATGCAACGCAGCATAAAACTATTTTTAACCCCATATCTGCGTCATAGATTAGGAATAGAGAGCTATCATGCTTAAAGATTATTGGCAACTTACCAAACCCGGCGTCACATTTATGGTGATAATTAGCGCTTTCAGCGGCTTTTACCTTGGCTCAGGCGCGGATATTAATTTGTGGCTACTTTTTCACACATTAACAGGAAGTTGGCTGGTCGCAGCTGGAACAAATGCGCTAAACCAACTCATTGAGCGCGACCTGGACGCGAAAATGAAACGCACTCAAAAGCGACCGCTTCCAGACGGCAGATTAAGTGTGTCGGAGGTTGCAATCTTTTCAATTACAATTTCTCTCGCAGGCATCATTTATCTTACCGTCGCCGCAAACCTGCTGACCGGCGCCCTTGCAGCCGCAACACTGCTAACCTATGTTTTTATTTACACGCCGATGAAGCAAAGATCGCATATCGCCACACTGATTGGAGCTGTTCCAGGGGCTTTGCCGGCAATGGGCGGCTGGACTGCCGCGCAAGGTGAAATTTCAGCCGAGGCGTGGATCTTGTTCACAATATTATTTTTCTGGCAGCTACCCCATTTCCTTGCGATTGCATGGCTCTACAAAGATGATTACACACGGGGCGGGTTCCCGGTTTTACCTGCGATTGACAAACAAGGCGTTCTCACCAGTTGGTATGTGATTTCAAATTGCATGGCGCTTATTTTTGTTAGCCTGCTGCCAACTATGGTGGGCATAGCCGGCAAAATTTACTTTATTGGCGCATTTTTCATGGGAATATATTTTCTTTACAGCGGCATACAACTAATGCGACAACGCTCCAACAATGCAGCTAAAAAACTCCTTCGAACTTCGATTGTTTACCTTCCGGTTGTGCTGGCGCTGATGTTGATGGATAAAATGCCCTAAACACCTCTACCGTGTCCCTTTGCAAGCAGGGGAATGGTAGTTAAAGCTATTCCTATTATCGAAAAGCGCTCACCCTCGGCGATCTCTTTTTTGAGCAGGAGGAAGTTGATGCGGCTTCCTTAGTATATTGTTTTTTATCAGAGGGAAAACAGATTTATTTCACAATCATTTTTCCTGAAAAAATATTATAGCCCGCGCCTGGTCTTCAAAGCCAAAAACTGTTGATTTTCGTGTGTGTCCTTATATATTGATGACCGAAATTAGAATACATCACAATCGACTCTGATCTTCAAGTCAGGCGTATGCCAAATTCGTGGTGGATTTTAAAAATTATTCAGATTAACAGACGATAAAAAAATGACTGATTTTAATTTCGATCAAGATGTAATTGACGCAAGCCATGCAACACCTATTCTGGTAGACTTTTGGGCTTCCTGGTGCGGCCCTTGCAAAGTTCTTGGCCCGACGCTTGAAAAACTTGCAAAAGAAGCGGCGGACCAATGGAAACTGGTTAAGGTAGACACCGAAAAATACCCGCAACTTGCCGCCAGATTTAACATTCGCGGCATTCCGGCTGTAAAGCTGTTCTCGGAAGGAAAAGAAATTGCTGAGTTTGTTGGCGCGCTGCCTGAACCACAAATTCTAAGCTGGTTGGGGAAATATCTGCCGACAGCAGCAGACAAACTTATAGCAGAATTCAAAGCGCTATCCGACCAGGAAAAAGGCAAAAAACAGAAGCTTCTTCAGGAAATAATTGAGCTTGATGAAAATAATTGGGAAGCGCGAACCCGGTTGGCGTTGTTAATCTATGTAGATGAGCCGAAAAAAGCAGGCGAACTGGTAAAAAATATTCCTCCTGAAAATCCTTATGCCACTGAAGCTGAAGCCATTTTCACATTAAACAGGCTTCATTTGAACGCAAATAAGATTCAGTCCAATTCCAATAAAACCCAGGCTTGGAATGACTATGTGGCCGGAATGAATGCGCTGCTGGCAAACGATTTTGAAAATGCGCTAAAAAAGTGGATTGACGTTATTATCATTGACAAATCAATTGACAACGATGGGGCGCGCAAAGCTTGTGTTGCAATTTTTACCATTCTCGGGCAAGAGCATGAGTTGACGCGCAAACTTCATCGTTCTTTCACCTCAGCTTGTTTTAGCTGAACGGCGCCATCGCCGATATTGTCGACAATACATAAAAGCAGTTTACTTACCTAATAAACTCAGGAGTCATAATGTCTAACGAAATAAACAGCTTTGGCAGCCGTGGAAACCTTGCAGCAGGCGCCAACAGCTATACAATCTTTCGCCTCAACGCCTTGGAAAAAGCAGGGCTTGGCGACATTTCAAAACTACCCGTCTCAATCAAGATTTTATTAGAAAACCTTCTTCGCAAAGAAGACAACCAATTTGTGAAAAAGGAAGATATTGAAGCCATTTTGCAATGGCGTCCAAAAGACAAACCGGACGCCGAAATTGCCTTTGCTCCCGCTCGTATTCTCATGCAGGATTTCACCGGTGTGCCGGCTGTTGTCGATCTTGCGGCGATGCGTGAGGCTGTAAAAAGACTGGGAGGCGACCCGAATAGCATCAATCCGCAAATTCCCGCTGACATGGTGATCGACCATTCTATTCAGGTTGACAAGTTTGGCGCCGCCGGGGCAATGCAGTTCAACACTGAACTTGAATATGAAAGAAATAAAGAGCGTTATGCTTTTTTAAGATGGGGACAAAAAGCATTTGAAAATTTTCGCGTGGTGCCGCCTGAAACCGGTATTTGTCATCAGGTCAACCTCGAATACCTCGGACAGGTTGTTTTTCGTCGGGAACACAATGGCGGCGTCTACGCATACCCCGATACTTTAGTCGGCACCGATTCGCACACCACCATGATAAATGGCCTCGGTGTTCTTGGCTGGGGCGTCGGCGGTATTGAAGCGGAAGCGGCTATGCTTGGCCAACCGATCTCCATGTTAATTCCACAGGTCATCGGTTTCAAATTTAACGGCAAGCTTCCGGAAGGCTCCACCGCCACCGACCTTGTTCTACGGGTGGTTGAAATCCTGCGCCAAAAAGGCGTTGTCGGCAAATTTGTTGAATTTTTTGGTTCGGGTCTGAGCGATTTGAGCTTGGCTGACCGTGCAACCATCGCCAATATGGCTCCCGAATATGGCGCAACAATGGGTTTCTTCCCAGTTGATAAGGAAACCCTGAATTACCTTGAATACTCTGCGCGCCCCAAAGAACTTGTCGAACTGGTTGAAGCTTACACCAAAGAGCAAGGCCTTTTCCGCACTGACGAAACAGCTGATCCGGAGTACACGGATGTCGTTGAACTTGATCTCGCCACCATCGAACCTGGCATTGCCGGCCCCAAACGCCCTCAGGATCGCATCAATTTAAAAGACTCAAAAACGGCGTATGCAAAGACTTTTGAGTCGATGCGCTTACCTGAAACAAAAGATAGTATTCGCGTTCAGGAAAACGGCGCATCCGTTGATCTGAAAAACGGGGCGGTAGTTATTGCGGCAATTACAAGTTGCACCAACACTTCAAACCCATCCGTAATGGTCGGAGCCGGACTTCTGGCAAAAAATGCAGTAAAAAAGGGGTTGCGCACAAAACCATGGGTGAAAACCAGCCTTGCTCCGGGTTCAAAAGTCGTAACAAATTATCTCGCCGAGGCCGGGCTTTTACAATATCTCGAAGAACTCAACTTTGACCTGGTCGGTTATGGCTGCACCACTTGCATTGGAAATAGCGGCCCCTTGCCTGAACACATTTCGCAAGGTATTATCGACGGCAAATTAGTTGCCGCATCCGTTTTGAGTGGAAACCGTAACTTCGAAGGCCGGGTCAATCCGCACACAAGGATCAACTATCTCGCATCGCCGCCGTTGGTTGTGGCTTATGCTTTAGCCGGCACCATGGATATCGATCTGCAAAATGAGCCAATTGGACAAAACGACAAAGGGGAAGATGTTTATCTAAAGGACATCTGGCCAAGCCTCAGCGACGTTCAACAAGCAGTTCAAGCCTCTGTAAAACGAGAAATGTATGAAAAAGGATATGCCGATGTCTTTACCGGTGATGCGCGCTGGCAGGCTCTTGAAATTCCGGAAGGGGCGTTGTATGACTGGGAGCCGAATTCAACATACGTAAAAAATCCGCCTTTCTTCGATGGCATGCAACTAGAACCAGAACAGCCTGAAGATATCAAAAGCGCCCGCGTCCTTGTCCTGGCTGGCGACTCTGTCACAACGGATCATATCTCACCAGCCGGCCCGATAGCTGTTGACGGCCCCGCCGGAAAATATCTGATTAGTCTTGGCGTACCTCAAAAGGATTTCAACGCCTTCGGAGCCAGACGCGGCAACCACGAAGTGATGATGCGCGGAACCTTTGGCAATATTCGTTTGCGCAATCTGTTAACCGAACGAGAAGGCAACTTTACGTATCACTTGCCGGACAAACAACTCATGTCTATCTACGAAGCTGCGATGCAATATAATGAAGAAGACACCCGGTTGATCGTTATTGCAGGCAGAGAATATGGCACTGGTTCGTCAAGAGACTGGGCCGCCAAAGGGACTCGACTACTTGGCGTCACAGCAGTAATTGCGGAAAGTTTTGAGCGTATCCACCGCAGCAATCTGGTCGGAATGGGCGTTTTACCACTGCAATTTCAAGATGGCGAGAGTCGCACGAGTCTCGGTTTGACCGGTTTTGAAAATTATAGCATCACCGGAATCGCCAATGACCTCAAACCAGGAAAAACACTGCGCGTTCAGGCGAAATCCGATGATGGCGCCGAGCGCAGTTTTACTGTAAACTGCCGGATTGACACACCGGAGGAAATGAATTACTATAAGCATGGCGGTATCTTGCAATATGTTTTGCGACAATTACTAAAGAACTGACTCAAAAATAATGAATAAACTTTTTTTTATTTGCGGGACCATATCCGGATTTCTATCTGTCGCATTCGGCGCTTTCGGCGCGCATGCCCTGAAGGCTCGCCTGGCGCCTGAAATGCTCGCAACTTTTGAGGTTGGCGCGCGCTACCAAATGTATCACGCCTTCGCCTTGCTTGCCACGGCATGGGCGTGCGACAAGTGGCCTGGAAAATTTGCGACATGGAGCGGCTGGCTCTTCATTTCCGGGACCATCTTTTTTTCCGGGAGCCTCTACATACTCACTTTAACCGGGCAGCGTTGGCTCGGCGCAGTGACGCCGCTGGGCGGGATGGCATTTCTGGCCGGATGGATCTGTCTGATGCTGGCGGCTTTCCAGGCCAAAAACTAAAGCGGCATCCCAACAAACGTCGCCTGCGCAACTAATTTTTATTCGCGTGGCGTAATGAGACAGTATCATGGTTATCAATCGAATAATCGATTCCTCCTGGTTGACAATTAGCTAAAAAATACGTCTCAAAATCATCGACATACTTCAAAGAAAGGAAATGACCTTGCCAAACAGCAATTGCACAATAAAAATAAAACTGCTATCAGATGAGGCTCAGATGCCGCAGTACGCGCATTTTGGAGACTCTGGCGCAGATCTTTTCGCGACAGAAAGCGCTGAACTTGCGCCGATGGAACGCAAAGCAATCAGCACTGGCCTTGCAGCCGAAACACCTGTTGGTTTTGAATTACAAGTTCGCCCCAAAAGCGGACTAGCCTTAAAAAGCGGTCTCACCGTTCTAAATACACCGGGAACAATTGACCACGGGTATCGCGGTGAAATTAAAGTGATTTTGATTAATCTTAGTCAGGAAAAGTATATCGTTGAAAAAGGACAGAAAGTCGCGCAATTAGTGGCGGCTCCTGTTGCGCGCGCTGAATTTGAGAAAGTAAATGAGTTGTCAGATTCTTCTCGCGGAGCTGGCGGCTTTGGCTCAACCGGCGTAAAAAGAATTAGCGGAATGATTAAAACGACCTTGTTTCTTTGATTATAAAACACTGAGCTGCCGAACCCTCGACACCGAGACATAAAACAATCGTGTCAATAAAGACCCAACACTTTGCTGAAAAATAGCAGGGGAAATAGCCAGTCGGATCTTCAACTTCGACCATAACCAAAAAAGGGCCGCCGGTTTTACCGACAGCCCTTTTGTATATTTAAATGGGGTTTTGTGCCCGGTTGATGAGATAGTTTAGTTTACCGCCACTTCAATTTCCATTGGTTTAGCTTTCTCAGATTTGCTGATTTTGATTTGAAGGATACCATTTTTGAAGTCCGCAGTCACTTTTTTTGCATCGACATCATCCGATAGCCTGAATGACCTTTTAAAAGCGCCGAAGCTGCGTTCGCTCCGAAGATACTTTTCACCTTTTTCTTCTTTCTCGCTCTTCTTTTCACCTTCAAGCACAAGTAAATTATCTTTTACAGTCAGCTTGAAATCTTTCTTGTCAAGACCGGGAAGTTCAGCGCTGACAATGTAATCTTTCTCATTTTCCTGAACATCAATGGTTGGCTCAAAGCCTCTTCCGGCTGGTGTAAAAAAGTCATCAAAAGTAGAGTCCTGATGAAAAGCTGCGTTAAGTGGATTGAATTTTACTAACATGACAGATCTCCTATTGTTCGTTAATTATTTCAATTTTCAATCTCAAAATTCACAACCGGCTAAAGCAATGGGTGTGCCAAAACAAAAAGCTGCCACATCAGTAATCATATTCGGAAAAATGGTCAGACTTGTCTGTCAATGATTGTCAACATGGCCTATCCGTATGAAAAAGCGTCCACCTATTTTGACAAATAAACAGACGGCGCTAAACGTAAGCAGTTTTTGCTCAAAGCGTAAGCCAAATCCCCAACAAAGCCGATCACGAAAATTACGATATCATTAAAGCAAACCAAATGCACACCCCTTTATCAGAGCAAAATTTATCTTTGTGAGTGTAGCGACATCAGTTTGGTTAAAAAAATATGACGAGCTATCGGGAATTATTAGCAAAAAATGACTCTTATAGTATAGCCACTCTTATGAAAACTATTCTGTCGCAGAATAGGACGAATAAGATCAATTCAATATTCAAGGAGAATGACATGATTTACATTGTAACCAATCGTGAGATCGACACCAAAAATGAGCCCGATTTAATTTTTGGCGCATCCCAAAACAAAAAAGACATCGATGAAATCAGACTGGCAACCGCTGAAAAAAAAGGCGCAAAATGGAAAGTAAGTTTATTGGAAGAACCGAAAGACCTCAAAGATGATTCTGACCTTGCTCGCTATCCGAGCTTTACACTCTTTAAAGATTTACAAAAACGAATGAAAGAAAATAAACGCAACTGCCTCTTCTTTATACATGGTTTTAACGTTAATTTTATCGATGCGCTTAAAGCGGCGGAAAAACTCAGAAAGAAATATAATGTTGAAATCGTACTTTTTACATGGCCCGCCAAAGGCGCGGGTGAGGGTAAGAAAATGCCCGGTGAAGGTTTCCTTGGCTTGCTAAACTATCGCAAAGATAAAAGAATTGCCAGCGTCTCAGCGCCTCACCTGGCAAAAAGCTTGAAACGGCTTGGACAATATTTCGAGTGGAATCGTCAGAATGGCGAAGATTGTGGTCAGTCCATGAATTTACTCTGCCATAGCATGGGCGCCTATGTTTTTAAAACAATTTTTAAGTCGTCGATTTATGCTCCTACAGAGCCAACATTTGATAATGTTGTATTGGCGGCGGCTGATGTAAACAATGAAGGCCATGAGCTTTTTGTTGACAAAATACCGCATCTGCGCAAGGTATACATTGCCATCAATGAGGACGACAAGGCGCTTACGGCTTCCCGAATGAAAATTGGTGAAAAACAAAAAGCCAGGCTTGGTCAGCTCACTAGAAACTTTGCAGCAGAAAATGCAATCTATCTTGACTTCACCGATGCTCCGAAATTGAATGACTCGCACAGCTATGTTATGGAATGCTCGACCGGGGAGAAAAAAAACATTGCCCATAAAGTATTTAATGAGATTTTAAATGGCCAGCGTGGGGAACGCTTGTTAAATCATTTTTATCCCGGCAAGAAGGTTTGTCAGGTAAAGTGACCGACAAATCTTCTGTTTAAAAAAACTAGCGTGTAAAAGCAATGCGATGGAGGAGGCAATTAAATTGGGTTTAATTGCCTCCTCCAAATTATTTTCTCTGTTATAATCGCGCAGCAAACGCCAAAATCTCATCTGCAATGACTCCGGCATGTGTGGTCGAAATCAAGTGACCACCATCGATTTTAAATACAGATTCATCTTTTGGACAAGGAATTACCAAATCATACTCGCCATGAATTCGCAGCATATTCACATCATAGTCGCCGATTCCCTCCCATTCAAACACTGCGCTAATCATATTACGCAAAAAATCTTCCTCCACCACATTGCTGAACATCTCAAGCAAATTAATATCCAACAAGCTGCCGGCTTTCCCAGATGATATTTTCAGGGCTTCAACCGGCACATACTTTGATAGTTTTCTAGCTCTTGCTAAAAAAGGATTGATCTCACGACTATTCAGACAACTGCTAATAACTACAACATTTTTGATTTTCCTAAGTTTGGCAATTTCGAGAGACACCATGCCACCTAAGGAAGTCCCGCCAACGATATCCTTATTTGAAATTTCATACCGTTCAATAAGGTATCGAGCCAAAGCAGGCAATGTTTTAAAATCATATTTATCCGGCCAGTTTATCAAATTTATATTAGACAAGCTACGGATTTCATCTCCATAAAGCCGACTGTCGGCGCCCAGACCGGGCAACAAAAGTATTCTACTTGCAGGCATAGCAACATCCACATTTATAGTTTATCCAAAGAACAATGTATACTTCGAGAGCCAGTTTGGCAACTCAAAACTACTGCAACTTTAATTCTTAACGGTCAAATGCAACATGAAAGTGCACCACTTAGTTTATGATAAAGTTAGTTATTTCAATTCCTGTAAAGAATATGATTCTTGCTGTTGAAAGCGCCAATAAGAATTACTTTTTTTCTTCTTTTTTTGTATTGGCAGCAAAC
>Ga0316187_10001008_pt1 | contig 23604 bp, 18 predicted proteins | sample CroRivburrow1_MG_FD_204927 | JGI IMG/M metagenome (GOLD analysis project Ga0316187, IMG submission 204927) | Coastal sediment microbial communities from Maine, United States - Cross River worm burrow 1 | ecosystem: Environmental > Aquatic > Marine > Coastal > Sediment | place: USA: Maine...
TGAAACCATCCAGGGCCAGGCCAATGGCGGCGCCGGTGATACCCGCCTCGCTGATGGGCGTGGAGATCACCCGCTTACTGAAGGCTGTGGAGAGCCCCTGGGTGACCTTGAACGCCCCGCCGTAAGGATCGTGCAGATCCTCACCAATAATCAGTAATTCAGGCGACACTTCGAGAAGATGCCGTAGCGCAGCATTCAATACCTGGCGAACATTGCTGTCTGCCACCAGATCGGGATAGCTCACCGGCTCATCAGGCAGCCGGGGGTGATTGAAAATATGCTGTGGCGACTCTTTGAAAGCAGCCTCAGCGGAGGCGTTGGCGGTTTCCCGAACGGATTCGATAAAGGCAGCATTGCGCTCCTCAATGGCCGCCCTGATCTCCTCTGGTATTTTGCGGCCCAGTGCGGCCAGCGGGTCACGCGCACGGATTTTGTTGAGCTCTTCCCCACCACGCAGGTCATCGCCCTTGCTGTGCGGGCCCATGCGTCGGGTGTCGATCACCAGGAAGCCCGGGCGCTTGCGGCTGCGCACCTCTTCCACCACAGACTCCACCTTGTGAAAAAACTCCGGGTCGTCATCGCTGTAGCGCCAGGTAGTGAGCCCAAAGGCGGCTCCCCGCTGTTCGATGCTGCCACCGATGGTCTCCTGGGTATATGTGGTCTGGGCAATGCCGTTGTTTTCCACCACCACCAGCAGCGGCACATCCCAGACAGAGGCCAGATTCATGCTCTCGTACAGCAGTCCCTCACCCAGGGTACCATCACCAATGATGACCGATACGATCGCTCCACTCTCCTGGTGCTTACGGGCCAGCGCCAGGCCGGTGCCAATACCGGTCATGCCACCTTGAACACCGTTGCTGTGAAAGTGTCGGTAAGCCAGGTGTTGACTGCCCCCATAGCCGCCGCACACACCCGCCTCACGGCCCATGATCTCCGCAACCAGGCCCACGAAATCCCCTGAATAGGTAAGATAATGACCATGGTTACGATGGTTGGAGAGCACCGCGTCTTCGCTATGGTTCATGGCCCGCACCACCGCCATGGCGGTCAACTCTTCACCGATACAGGTGTGGGTGGTACCCGAAACCAAGCCGCGGGAGAACTGATCAAGAATCAATTGCTCACCCAGCCGAATAAGATGCCCAAAGGCGTAGAGGCTTTGCGGATCCGATCCGATGCAGGGCTTACCGTTTTCATAACGGTCGATGCCTGGCAGGTCAAGCAGGCTGCCATCAGTTAAGTTGGATTCGGCTGGTTGAGGAGTAGCAAGGGTGTGGGTCATGATTGCAAACTGGCTTTTTTTTATATTATGTTATGAAAATGCTGTTTTCTTTAGCGCCGATAGTAAAGATCGTTGATCGGCATGTAAAGGCTGGTGCCCGGAACAGATTATTCGGACGCACAGGACGCTGATGAATGGAAATCCTCATTCTACGGATTCCACAGAAATTCCTTAAGTTCCTGATAGTTAGTATGGGTTTGTTTTCTGTGCCCGCAGTGACCGGGGTGGTAACTTGTGCGCTCAGTCTCAAGTATGGATGATCACTGTGGCTATGATGTTACGCTTGATGTGGAAAACAGCCAGTTTCAGGCTCATACGGCTAGCTGTTAGAGTAGATTTGTCACCCTGATTTCACTTAAGCCACATACAGTAATGAGCAAGCCCACTGTCGAGCCAATCAAAGATGAAGAACTCCTGGACTTTTGCCGGTTTCTTACCGAAAACCTGAGTCAGGAGCGTTCGGCAGAGGACTGGGCCGCGGCCTTCAGGCAGGATTGGGGAGTGGAAAAGCCCAACAATGGCTTTCTGATACGGGTCGATGGCCAGATCGTGGGCGGTATCGGCGCCATCTATGCACAGCGCCTGATTAAGGGAAAACCGGAAAAATTCTGTAACATCACCAGCTGGTGCGTTCTCGACCAGTACCGCTCCCACAGTATGCGCCTCGCTATCGCCGTCACCTCCCAGCCAGGCTTCCATTTCACTGATCTCACACCTACCGAGGTGGTCTCCAGGACACTGCAATTTCTCAAGTTCAAACCCATGAACGAACGCCAGGCAGTCTTCCCCAACTTCCCCTGGCCCTTCAGCCTGCTTGCGGGAGTGCGTGTCGTAACGGACGCCGACGAGATCGAGCAGGTCCTTTCGCCCGAGGAGAGAAAGGCCTATATGGACCACAGGCATTTGCCCTGGCTCAACCATCTGGCAGTGGGCCGCCCCGGCGCCTATTGTCATGTGGTGTACAAAAGAACGCAGTTGAAAGGTGTGCCGGGCGCCTTTGTGCTCGTCGCAAGCGACCCGCGACGTTTTCTAAGACACCGCTTCGCTTTGGGAAGCCATCTGCTGTTCAGGCATGGCCTGCTCTTCACCCGGCTCGAGTCCCGTTTGCTGCCCAAAGTTCCCAGACCAGGCATCGAGCTTTCCGGTTACCGTAACAAGGTTTTCTGCAGCGACACCCTCTCCGAGGCGGACATCAGCAACCTGTACACAGAGATCGTGGCCCTCGATCTCTAGTCCAAAGTCTCAAGGGAATAACATGCAACGTGAACTGATCTACCTTCCTGCGGAGACTCCCCCCATCCTCACAGTGGTAATCCACACCGAAGAGGAGTTCGACTGGAGCCACGCGCACAACCGCAGCGCCACCGGTGTCGAGCACATGCAACATATCGACCGGGCCCAGAAGCTGTTCGACGAGTTTGACATCGTGCCAAACTACGTCATCGACTATCCCATCGCCTCCCAGGAGCTGGCCATTGCCCCACTGAAGGACTTTGCCGACTCAGGCCGAGCCCTGATCGGCACCCATCTGCACCCCTGGGTTTCACCGCCTCACGATGAAGAGGTCAATGCCAGAAACTCCTATCCTGGCAATTTGCCCCGCGAGCTGGAGGCGGAGAAGTTGCGCCTGCTCACCACGAAGATCATTGACTCTTTCGGCACACAACCCGTTACCTACCTGGCAGGTCGCTACGGTTTCGGTCCCAATACCGGAGGTATTCTTGAAAAACTCGGATATGAAGTGGACATCAGTCCCGCGGTCCCCATCAACTTCTCCGCAGATGGTGGACCGGACTACTCGGAATACACCAACCACCCCTACTGGTTTGGAAAGGAAAGGAAACTGCTGGGCTTACCCGGCACCGGCGGCTACGTTGGTGTACTCCGCAAGGGCGGCACGCCGCTCTACAACCGCCTGACCCATCCCTGGCTTCGCCGCACAAAACTTTCAGGCATCATCGCGAGGCTTCGCCTGATGGAACGCATCCGCTTGTCACCGGAGGATTACAGCGAACCGGAGATGCGGCGCCTGACCGCTGCCCTGATCAAGGAGGGCGTTCGCATCTTCGTGTTCAGCTTCCATTCCCCATCCATCCAGCCTGGCGGCACGCCCTATGTGCAAAGCCAGGCGGAACTCAGGGTTTTCCTGGACAAGTGCCGTCGTTACTTCGACTATTTCCTCAATACGCTGGGTGGAGACACCATGACGCCAGTGAAGATCAAACACTTTCTAAATGGGAAAAACTCTGCTACCGACCAATGATCGACAAAAATTTATCGCCTGGGAAACACGCCTATTCCTGTGTTCGAACAATTGTTGTTCAACATCTACTTCAGAGTGGTTAAGTACTGAACAACCTTCTTCCGCTCATCGGCGTCCGCTATGCCCTGGAACTGCATCCGGGTTCCGGGGGCAAAGGCCTGGGGATTCTCGAGGAAGCGGTCGAGTTTCTCGCTCGACCAGGTTCCCGAGAGATTCTTTAATGCGTCGGAGTAATTGTACCCCGGTGCAGCGGCGATGGTGTTCCCGGCCACGCCGAGAAGATCCGGTCCGATGCCCGGAACCTTGCTGTCGCGTGGGTGCCCGCCTCCGGTCTTTATGTTGTGGCAAGCTGCACACTGGACATACAGAACCTGACCGCGTATGTCATCCCCGTGGGCGTCTGCCTCGCTCAGCGGTTCGAGAATCGCGATCGACCCGCCATCCAGCCACAGCACGATGCGCCCCTGCTGGTCCTCCATTAGATCGCGTATCCTGCCGCTCTGCCTCACCACCTGAACCGGCTCGGCATAGATCACACGCCCCTCGCGCACGCGCAAACGCCAGAGAGACTGCTTGTAGGAGGCCACGAGTAGATCCCCCTTCCACAGCGGGAACAGATCAGCTTCGACGCCGGTCACATTGGAGACCGCGATCGAAGGCACCCATGAAAAGATAGGGCGCTGGTAACCCGCGTGCTGCCCCTGGCTGCTGCTTAGCGGCCACAGCTTTTCTCCGTATTCGGTCCCGTAGGTCACCATCGGCCAGCCGTAGTTGGCATCTCTCAGTATCAGGTTGAGTTCATCTCCACCCCGCGGCCCGTGCTCGGTCTCCCAGATGCTGCCGTCCGGTGCAGCATAGAGTCCCTGTGGATTCCTGTGTCCGCGGCTGTAGATCTCGGACGCACCGGTGTCCGGATCGATCAGAACCATTTTCCCATAGGCGACACCGTCCTCCTGGGCCAGTATTTCCTCCCGGTTCCAGCCGTCCACCTGATAGTCGCCCACCGAAAAAAGCAGCTTGCCGTCGTCGAGCATGACCATGCGACCGCCGGAATCGGCGCCCTTGAAGAGGTCCCCACGGCGCCCCTTGGTGACAGGCAGGCAGGGCTCCGAATCGTAGACCGTCTGCCACTCGTCAACGTCATCGCCCGCTAGAAAGGCTGCACGGTCTCCCTCGAGTCGGGAGATCCTCAGCACTGAACAGTGCTGCTCCGAATTCCAGTGATGGTGGGCCGCAAACAGGCGGAATCCGCCATCCTTGTTTTCATCGACCAGAATATCGGTCACCCGGTACAGCCAGACATCATTATCGCCGTTATCCGCGCGGAACGTATCCGTATCAAGCGGTATACGGGTTTGAACATGCCTGGTTAGAAGTTCATTGCTGCTGTCAGGGACGAGGCTGAAGAGATCACCCCCCCCCGTGGCTAGCAGATAGCCGTCGCCAAAGGTTGAAATTCCGCCACCGCTCGTCGTCGGGGGACCGCAGCGCTGTTCTGATTCCGGACAACGGTCTATATAGTCCCGGTAGATCGTGGCCCTCACGTCGTAGAATTCGGTGTGGATCAGGTGCTGCTGCTTATGCGGACCGAGCTGACCGCCCGACAGCCGCTCGACGATATCGTCGGCCATGAACTGGGACACCAGCAGTACCAGTGCACCGGCAACGAGGACGGGTTTTTGCAGCACTGAGGCGAAATCGAATGAAAACAGAATGAACAAGGCAGCGAAAACAAAGGTGGCCAGCAATATCGGGCGGGAGAAGTAGGAGCCGGTCAGCAGCAGCAGGAAAAAATAGATGCCGAAGACTGCCAATACCACCAGTATCAGGTCTCGCAGCAATATCGCCTGCCCCCGGCGTGACAGCCAGCCCAGGATCAGCACGCAAGTGAGATAGGAGATTCCGATGCCGACCAGAAACCTGAGCTCGGTGTCGGCAAGCGACCAGGCGGGCTTGCCCAGGAGCAGCAGACCGGGAAGCAGGACGAGTGCCAGGACTGCAATGCTGTGCCATGCCAGCCAGAAAGTGATACCGGGCTTTCTCGTCAGTTTCATCTTCTCTCCCCCTTGCTTCTCCCGGGCTAGCGGCCCGGTTTTCTTTGGTTTATGTTTTCAACTCGTCCACAGAGCCGACACCCATCCATGCCTTCTGGTTTTCGCTGTACTTCTTGTCCATGATCCGGTCCTGGCGGCCAAGCAGGAATCCGGCCATGCCGACCAGGCGCACGAACTCCATGACCGACACAACGTACCATTTCATGCCCGCCCGGTCGCTTTTCTGCGCCGCCCGTTCTGCCTGCGGCAGGAGATTGTGCCGCAGATGCTGGCTGAGGGGGTACAGGGACAAAAGCATCAACCAGGGTGACACCAGGCCGAGTGCCAGCGGCGCCGCAATGGCGGCGTGGTATTTCATGTTGATGACATAGCCATGTGTACCTATTCCTGCCTGAGCATTACATCGGGCGAAATTAAAGCGCTGTTTGGCCAATGCACGCCATGTCGCACGCGGGCGCCAACGGACAATCGCATCTTTAGCAAATACGAAATGGCAGCCAAGCTGGCGCAGACGGATATTAAATAATGTATCTTCGGCAACAAACAACCATTCCGGGTAACCTTTCGCAATTTCCCAGGCAGGTTTCTTGAAGGCTAATGATCTGCTTGACGGGTAATAACGCGCTGCTTCCGTTTCATCTCTGTCGGGTGGAAAGGTCGCGAGGGTCACCGCCTCCTCGAAGGCCGAGTGGCATATGAAACGAAAGTTTCCGGCGACCACATCCGGTTGTGGGTCCTTGTCAAAGCATTCCAGGATATTTTTCAGCCATGTTTCAGTCACTATGCAGCCAGCATCGGTCACGGCAATGATACTGTTGCTGGCCCGGCCGATACCGAGGTTGCGCCCTTGGGCAATATTGCAATCCCGCGAGATCAATACTATCTCATCACGCTTCGAATATCCTTCCAGTATTTCCCGGGTACCGTCGCTACTGGCGCCGTCGACAATGATGATCTCCGCCGGTTTGACACTCTGTTCGAGTAGCGAATCGACAAAGGCCACGATGCTGTCCTTCTCATTGCGGACGGTGGCAACGATGGAAGCCGGCACCGGTACCATGAGCGTCAATGGTCCGCTGGATGCGCGAGGAAATACCAGCAGCCCCGCTGCGGCAGGAACGCCTGCTTGCTCAGCGGCGGTTTTCCCGACAACCAGTCCGGAAACAGGGACAGGCTGAGTCCGCATTGAGTAACCAGCATGTCATAGATGTCCTCCGATGAAACCCCGAACATAAGGCTGGAGGACTCGCCGTGTTCGAGAACGACGTACGGCCGGCTTCTTCTGATCGTCTCCAGACCGCCGGCAATGACCGGGCCTTCGGCACCTTCCACATCGATCTTGATATAATCTATCTTGACATCCTGCGGTACCACGTCGTCGAGGCGCTCGGTCCGTACCGTGATCTTCTCCCTCGGCAGTTCGCCATGGATGGAATCGCGGCTGTTCAGCCCGCTCAGCGCCGGCTTGTCCGGAAGAATATAGAAACTGGTCTCTCCCGACTTGTCGCTGAGGGCGTAGTTGAAGATCCTGGCGGAATCGAAATCCCTGCACAGCTGTTCGTAGAGGGCGGGTATCGGCTCGAAGGCATAGTGCGTACCCTGCGGCGCGCAGCGCAGGTATTCGGTCAGAAACTGGCCCTTGTGGCAGCCGATATCGACACAGCAGGAGGTGGGTTTCAGCACCCGGCGCATGACCTCGAATGCCTGGCGGTCGTATATTTCGTCTTTCACCAGGTCAAAAGGCATCCTGAGTCCGCGTGAACGTTTTACCAGCCATCGGGCATACGGCTCGACCCTGCTGTCCTTTACCATTGACTTGATCATTGATTTCATAGGGACTCTCGCGCTGCAAATCGATCTTGTTATTGTAATGATTTCTGCCCGGCGCTGTGGGCTCGGAGCAGTTTATAAGTTGGTCTTATATAGAATTTTATTATATTAAAAGCCCCACCATAGCGCCAGATATCACTCTTCCTTCCGCTTCTCTGCGCCAGCCCCCTAACCCGGAATATTGCACCAACAAAAAATGGGGAAACCCTCTTTAGTTCGATATAACTCAATTGCTTAGGCTGACATCTAAGATGCTTTGCCCGTGACAGAATGTACGCAAGAATCGTTTGGATTTCCAGCCTGTAACCGGCGTGTTGTCGAGGCCAGCTTCCAAGGTAGTCATATCATTTCTGTAAGCAGTTAAAGAACTGCGTGCCTGGTCGAGGACTCCGGGCAGCAACACTTCAATGGCTCCTACGGTTTCCACCTTTGGCAGTTCTGTGAACAGGTGCGATGGTACGCATACGGCTCCAGGCCGTTTACTTTTGCGGTCTCGATCAGCGGTACAGATTGGCTCTGGCCTTCACGCCACAGACAGAAACCAGTGCGTTCCCAGTACGATATCCTGATCCTGTCCCGCCGGCATTGCCTGCGAGGAAAAAACCTTGCTCCACCATGATTGAAATGGCGGAGCATATGACGGATACGTTCAGGCCGATAGCGCGGGGGTTTATTTTTCACTTACGCTAACAGGTGATCCATGCTCGTTGAAAGTTTGATCAAGAACCGGCGAATATGGCGTCAAATAGGATCGAAGTCGGGAGATGACCTTTGGGTTATGTTTCACGTATTCGGTTATTCTACGCCGTTCGTCTGCCAAGTGGGTTCTGGTGTTTTTGCGCGTGAGACGAACACCGATAGACCGCATACCCAAGGGGGTACAGGAACGGCCCAGGATCTGTTGCAGCATTAGATCACCATATTTTGATTTGTAGTGTGCAGGCTCCCAGAACCACTGCAACAGTGTTCCCTTTTGAGATTTAGAAGGTAGCTGTTCTGTCGTGTACTCATTCAGCAGAGAAAAATCCCATAGCACGACGCCCTTCCTCTCCGCCAGTTGCTGTAGATAGTACTTCCACTGCTCGAACTCTTTCCATCTTCCCGATAGCTCGATTAGAGATAGATAGTCAACATGATAGGGGTTAATGAACAGAGTAACATTTGTGTTACGTTTCTTCATATAGTCAAGCATCCGGCTGACCGTTTCAAATTCGTAGGACCAGTTCTTTCCAGGGCCAAATATTGAACGTGTATGACGTGACAGACTTTGGGCGACCTCCTGATTTTTCTGTAGAAAAAGGACCTCCTGGCCTTCCAGAGCGATGATGTCGAGGTAGTCGCGTGCCGGATTGAACCCGTCTTCCCGTCTGTGGGAGGCACGCTTGTTATTTTGAGAGAAAAATGTGTAGGCGCTATCCCGAATGGTGTCCAGGGAGAACAGGGTTAAGGCCATGTCCTTTAGTTTGGTCCAGGTCTGGTTCCTGTTGGGTTGCCCATAGGCGTTAACCGATAGCCGTTTTTCAAACTTTTCGCTCCTTTTGGGCCATTTAGTCCACTCCTCGTTGGCAGAATGGATGCCGAGAAAATCCATGAAGTCCAGGCCCCAGAAAACCTGTTTTCCACGGTACCGATTTCCTGCGGTCGAATGCTGAAACATTCTGGCCTGCATGAATACACTGGACCCGGGAAGTGCGATATTGAATATCGGCTTCTCCTCGTCTGCCCAACAGGCACTCTGTGGATCAAGCCCCATCTCTGGCCGAGAACTACCGCCTATGATGCCATGTGGAATAAGAACGCTGACCATATAGGGCTTGGCCTGGCGCACATGCTTTGCAGCAGCCGGTTTTATCGCGTTGAACCCCTCTATGCTGCGGCTGCCGAAGATACCATAGGGGTCTACCAAGTAGTTAAACAGGGCAACCGACAACAGGGCTGCCAGAGAGGAAGCCGAGGCCCAATAAACAAATTGCCGATGCCTGGGAGAAGGTGCGCTCATCAGAACTGAAAATAAAGGAACTCGGAGATGCTGGTGAGTGCCAGTATGCCCGTTGCGGCGATGATTCCGGTGACAATAGCCCATTTAACCGAAGGTTCCCACAATAGCAGGGAGGAAATCCATGACATTCCGCAGATCTGGTAGTGTTCGTTGGTAGCGTAGGGGGCAAGAGCCGGTTGAAAGCGCGACAGTATCTGCTGGGTGTTGGGTGCGAGCAAAGCGACGATAAGAAGAGCAGCAATCCAGGCATAGGTAAAAACAAAATCACTGCCACCGCCAAGATAGGTTTCTACACCGGCATTTCTCAGCCACTCGCCCGCTCCACCCAGCTTGCTTAGTATCGCAGAAGGAAGTGCAATACCATTTGCGCCAGCCATTCCTCGCAGCATGCTGATGGCACTCTCCAGGCTGGTGGCACGAAAGAAGACCCACCCTACAATCACGGCAAGAAACGTAATTAACCAGGCGATGAACTTGCCAAAACTGGATCCATGTGGATCAGGTAGTAGTCCAGACATGCTTCGTATTCGATGCCAGGTATGATTGATGACCAGATAAAAGCCATGCAGCGCACCCCAGATAACGAAGGTCCAGCCCGCACCGTGCCACAACCCCCCAAGTAGCATGGTGGTCATGAGATTGATATAGCGACGTGCTTTTCCCTTGCGGCTTCCTCCCAGTGGGATATAGAGATAATCTCTCAGGAATCGTGATAGTGTTATGTGCCATCGGCGCCAGAATTCGATAATGGATGTAGCTTTGTATGGGGAGTGGAAGTTAAGTGGCAGCCTGATGCCGAAGATTCTGGCGGCCCCGATAGCCATGTCCGAGTAACCGGAAAAATCGAAATAAAGTTGCATGGTATAGGCCAGTGCACCACCCCATGCATCAAGGAAAGTCAGTTGCACTCCTGCGGCAGCGGAGTCAAAGATGGGAGTAGCATATCGGGCCACACCATCAGCCAGCACCGCCTTTTTAAACAATCCTATGAAAAAAATAGTTGCCCCGATACTTACATTGGAGATATTGGCTTTTAGATTGGCCTTGTTGGCGAACTGGGGCAACATCTCCTTGTGATGGACTATTGGTCCTGCGATTAATTGGGGGAAGAAAGTGACAAACAGGGCGTAGTGAGAAAGCAGGTATTCCTTCGTGATGCCGCTGTAGGCATCTGCAAGGTAGGCGATCTGCTGGAAGGTGAAGAATGAGATGGCCAGGGGAAGAACGATATCCGGTAGCTGAAAATTTGAGCCAGTTATCGTATTGACATTAGCAACGAAAAATCCGGCATATTTGAAATATCCGAGCACTGCCAAATTCAGTGTAACGCCCAGGGCTAACAGTAGCTTAGCCTGTCTTGTGCTGTTGTTTTTGTGTGCCCTGGCCAGTGCCTCCCCAATACGGAAGTTGGTTAGCATTGAAGTGACGATCAATATCAGATAGCTGGGATTCCACCAACCATAGAAGAATAGCGAGGCCAGAACCAGCCATACGATGGCCAGTTCCTGACCTTTTCTGGCGATTATAAAATAGACCAGAAAAGTGACCGGTAAAAACAGAAAGATAAATTCATAGGAGTTGAAAAGCATTCAACTAATCCGCCTTCTGTGAATTCCTCTCGCAAATCTACGCATGGAGAAGCAGTTGAATAGTTGAAAACATGAGTCGCGCCCGGTAGTCGAGGTGTCAGCGCTCAATCAGGGCCAGGTCACGCAGCTGATCTACCCTGCGCTTGTGCACGAAGTTCGCCAGCACCCGCTCCCGGGCGGCACGGCCCATGCGCTGCGATTCTTCGGGATCCTTGAGCAATCGCACCATGGCCCGCGTGATCTCGGCCACGTCCTCGCCGTTCACCCGCAGGCCGGTCTCGCCGTCGACGACCGCAGAACCGGTCCCGCCGGCCCGGCCCGCCAGCGCCGGCTTGCCGCTTGCTGCCGCTTCCAGGAAGACGAGACCGAAGCCTTCGGTATCTCCGTCGATGTCGCGGTTGGGCATGGCGAACAGGTCGCAGGCGTTGTACCAGCGCGGCAGGTCCTCGTAGCTCACGTGGCCTAGCAGGTGAACGCGATCTGCTACGCCGAACTCCCGCGCCAGATCCTCGAGATACTCCTTGTCCTCACCTATGCCGATCAGCACGTATTCGACATCCACGCCCTGCTCCAGTAAGCCTGCAAGCGAACGCACGACGTTGTCGAAACCCTTGCGGCGCTGAAGGCGCCCCACAGAAAGAACGAGTTTCCTGTTCCCCGTCACGCTGACCGAGCTGCGCAGTTCCTCATCGGGCGGCCCCGGGCGGAAGCGCTCCTCGTCCACAGTAGGGTAGATCAGGTTGACCCGCTCGGGATCAACTCCGATCAGGTCTATCAGGATGTCTCGGGTATTGTCGCTGTTCGAAAGGACCCCGTCCGCATGGCGCATGGCGAAACACATCGCCTGAAACTTTTTTCCGCGCCCCCAGCCCGTCAGTTCTTCCCCGTGGGCATAGATGAATACCGGGCGACCGGTGAGACGCGCCACCACCAGGGCGACCAGCCCCTCCGGCAGGGCACGCCCGGCATACAGGGTGGTGATGCGCCGCGTCACAGCAAGCCACAGCGACGACAAGAAGAATTTGATGTACATGAGCAAGGATTCCGGCTTCAGCCATTCGTACCGCTCAAGAACCAGCCGATGGATACTGTTGGGGTGACCGCGGTCAAACTCCGCTGCACCGGGAACGTCAGCGGTGACGATGTGCACCTCCTTGCCACCCAGCCTGCGGAAATCGTCGTCAAAGGAGACCGCCGTTCCGCCCTTGGTCGGCAGAAAAAGCTCTGTGATCATCAGCAGGCGAAGATCGTTTTTTTTCTGCATGGAACTGCGTCAATCCTTCGTTTTTCGGATCCAGATAGAACCTGTATCCGCTTCATCGATAAGGCATTCGGGCATTTCCTTTTCAAACCAGTCTCTGTATTTTTTATGCAGCTGTGTGTTGAACAGCATGACTTCATATGCATCGTTATTCATGAGAAATGCCCTGAGCAAATAGCTTTCATTCCAGAACCTTCCCCTCAATACCCAGTGCATCGGGAGCTCGAAGGGATAAAAAATGTCATGGAAATGAATCCATACACCTTTTTTGAGACGGGGGAGGATATTAAAGAATATATGGTTTAAATCACTCCCTACTTTTGAAACATGGGATGAATCGATAAACAGTATGTCGTTTTCCTCCAACGACTGAAAAACCTCCATTGGCACATCCTGAACTTTCCTGGTAACGATCGTGGCACTATTACGATCCTCCTTTTTCAGAAACCCATAGAGTCGCTCGGGATATGGCTCAATAAATGTCAGCTTGATCGAAGAATCAAAATAGAGATCGTTGATATCCAGCATGACCGCTGAAGAAGCACCGGAACCTACTTCGACGATTCGTTTTGGTTTCACGTGCCTGATTACATAGTAGAGGAACACGACATCTGAATATCTGTATTGAGGACGTTGGGTAAACCTGTACCTTAATTCTTCATTCTCTTTGGCATTAAGGAAGTCGTACGGAAAATCGGGGCGCATCGCTTTAAAGGTCTGGACAAGCTGGAATTGCCTGCCGATATTCAGATCTATATCAAGCACATCAGCATCGGAAAATATCCTGTCAGCATCGGCCTTTATTTCCTCACGTGAAGGCACCGGACTGTAAAAATGCCCCGGTTTGTAGCCACAGGCCCTGGAAAGCTGCTCAAGCTCTTCATACGCCTTAATCCTGGTGCCCAGGAACGGTATTTTTGACAGAAAGCCCTTTACAAGGTACTTGTCAGCCAGATAATCAATAGTGGATTTTAGATTTGACATTGCCGGTATCCGATCAAAGTTGTTTGTAATTATGTAACTTCACGATCTTGTTATGCGGGAACACAGTTTGTCAGCGGCAAAGGCGCTTGCCACATCATGCAAATCAGCAAAGACATTATCAGCCCTGTCAGTATCTGAAGCGCCGAGCGAATGTCCGGTCAGCACAAGAATGCAACATCCAACCCCGGCCGCCCTGCCCGCCTCGATATCCGTCACCTTGTCACCGACCAGTATCGAGCGATGAAGATCCAGTGAGTGCTCTTGCGCTGCACGCAGAATCATTCCCGGAGCCGGCTTGCGGCAGCTGCAATCGCAACGGTATTCCCCTATCCCGTTAACGGGGTGGTGAGGGCAGTAGTATACGTCGTCGATTTCAATACCCTGCTGCCGGAATTCGTCCAGCATCCAGCTGGTAAGATGACGGTAATCACCCTCGGTGTAGTAGCCGCGCGCAATGCCGGCCTGGTTCGTAATAACGATGAGGCGGTAACCGGCGCTGGCAAATTCCCGGCAGGCATTAAAAACACCTTCAATAAAATGGAAATTCTCTATCCGGTGGACGTATCCGCTCTCCCGGTTGATCACACCGTCCCGGTCGAGGAAGACAGCCGGCTGCGCCACCATCACTCGATTCCGAATTCGCGCCAGGCGCGCTCGTAGTCCTCGGGAACGCCCATATCGATGAAATAGGCATCCGACCTGAACGCTCTCGGCCGTATGCGCTGGATATTCGGCTCGACCAGATCCTGTTCAAACGAGAATCTCCCTGGCATCGGGAAGTCATCGAACAGCCTGCGATTCAGCATGTAGACGCCGCCGTTGATCCAGCCCGGACCAGCCGCCGACTTCTCCCGGAAGCCGCTGACTACACCGTCGTCCGATACCTCGACGCGTCCGAAGCGACCGCTGTCGGCTACCTGCCTGAGTGCCAGGGAAAGCACCGCTCCGCTACCCCGGTACATGTCCGCCATGCCCTCGAGGTCGACACGAAACAGGGTATCCCCGTTCAGTACTACCACGTCGTCATCCTCCACGGACTCCAGTGCCTGCCGGATTGCGCCACCGGTACCCAGGGGCTTTTCCTCTACGGAGTAGCCCAGCGACATACCCCGGTAGTCACGACCAAAGTGGTCGCGAATTACCTCCCACCTGTATGAAACGGCCAGAACGATATCCTTGACACCCTGCTCTGCCAGGTAGTCCAGCAGATACTCGAGAAACGGGCGCGGGCCGATCGCTGCCATGGGTTTGGGGATGTCGCCAGTGATACCCGCCAGACGCGTCCCCAGGCCGCCGGCGAGTACGATGGCTCTCACCGTTTCTCGCCCTTCTGGTCGAACAGAGCCTCCTCGACGAGGCCGCAGATGACATGACCCAGCATGATGTGCGATTCCTGGATGCGTGGCGTACTCAAAGAAGGCACCTTAAGACAATAGTCACAGAATGATTGCATCTTCGTCCCATCCTGCCCGGTCAGGCCTACTGTAACGATGCCAAGCTCCTGAGCACGCTGCAGTGCAGCGAGTACATTAGGCGAATTACCGGAGGTGCTGATACCGATAAAAACGTCACCCTGTCTACCATTGGCCTCGAGTTGACGACGGAAGATCTGCTCATAGCCATAATCATTTCCAATTGCGGTCAACATCGAGGTATCCGTTGTGAATGCGATGGAAGCCAGGCCAGGCCGGTCGAACGCATACCTGCTCACCAACTCCGCGGCAATATGCTGTGCATCAGCGGCACTGCCACCATTGCCTGCCAGCAGGATACGGTTACCCCGCCGGTAAGCCGCGATACACTCATCAGCAACCTCACATATCGAATGTACAAGCGACGCATCCTCAAGAATCTTCTGTTTGACACTGATTGAGTCATTGATTGCCCTGAGGATTGCATCCTGTTTCATACTGACCAGCCCTGTGCGCCTTCGTTGGTGAAGTGAAAGCGATAAAACGAACCTTCTAATTCGGATAATGCCGCTATTACATCAAGCTTCGATGTTGGCTCAACAAATAACATCATGAATCCGCCCCCACCCGCGCCGGATATCTTTGCTGACAGCGCACCGGCACCCAGCGCGCGATCATATATCCTGTCAATGAGAGAATTTGAAATCGACTGTGCCATACCGCGTTTTGCCTGCCAGGCCTCACCCAGTATCTCTGCCATGGTCTTTATTTCGGCCTTGAGCAGCGCCTCCTTCATCTTCACAGCGCTCTGCCTGACTCTGTGCATGGCCTGTAGTGATTTATCGTCACCTGACCCGGCCGAATGTATCTGCTCCTTGATGATATTGGCAGATTCCCGCGAGCGGCCAGTGAAATACAGCAGCATACTGCACTCTATCTCGTTAATGATCTCAACACGTATGCGCAGCGGGTTTACAATCACCCGATCACCGGCAAAAAACTCCATAAAATTGAAACCACCGAAGGTCGCCACATACTGGTCCTGCTTGCCTCCAGCCAGCCCACAATCCTTGCGTTCGATATCATAAGCCAGCTGCGCCAGGTCATATTCACCCAGTGGCAACTTCAGCAGTTCCTGATAGGCGCGAAGAATCGCCACTACCATCGTTGATGAAGTTCCAAGACCACTTCCGGGTGGGGCATCGGCACTGGTGGTAACTTTGACAGCAAGCGGCTTGCCATCATTGAAGTCCCTGACGATGCGATTGTAGATAGCCTTGTGCAGCATGAGCGGTTCTTCAAGCGCCAGCTCATTTGTGGCTGTGGAGGTCCAGCTTTCACCAAGATCTGCCGCGTGGAATTCCAAGCTGCCATCGTTACTGGTGCTGATTGTACAATAGGCATACATGTCGATTGCGGCATTGAGTACATTGCCCCCATACAACTCGCTGTAGGGTGACACGTCAGTCCCTCCCCCGGCCAATCCGAGCCGCAACGGCGCCCGCGATCTTACTGTCTGACTTACCACTTGATTCTCCGTAGCATGGAACCTGGTTCCACCCATATCTCTGTTTCAGTAATCGGGCTATCCCGAATCAGTTTGTTTTCTCTTATCCAGTACAATAGCAGCACAGTTTCCGCGTACTTTGCTGCCTGTGGCTGCTTTTTCCCAGCTGCTGCTTCCAGAAATGTCAGGCCGTATCCTGTAGGAGCGCCGCCCTTCGGAGCGATTCGCGGCCAGGAGGCCGCTCCACAGGAGGATTTATGCAATGACTGTGTTTAGTCTCCGTTATTTTATCCCTTCAGAATGCTCAGAACGTTGCGTAATGACGCCCAGCCCGGCGTTTCGACAACTGAAGGCAGGACCGCAGCTATCGCCTCCCGCCTCCTTCCCGATCTGGCAAGGGCATAGCCAAGATTCAGCCGGCCGGTCCTCAATCGAGCCATGACACCGCGTTCAACTGGCCTGGGAAAGCTGCCGGCAAGACTCTTGAGATCAAGCAGCGCCTGCACGTTATATTCCTGGGCTTGCAACGGGTCGGATCGTGTCGCACTGGATCCATGAATCAGGTAGACAGCCAACGGCCGGCAAATCACGCCCACCCTGCGACTGACGGCACATAGACGCGTCAGGAAATGTACGTCCTCACACACCTTGAATCCGGGCGGATAACCCCCCAGTGCGTGAAAGGTCTTACGCGGCACACTCAGGGTATGCATATCTCCAAAGTGGTCTGCGACGAAAGTCTCGATTTCTTTCGCCTCCATCACAACTTTTTCAGCACCATCGGCTTTCTCAAGCATTGCACGGCCGGAAGAATGCATCGACATCGAGGTGCCCATCAGGTTACCGTCCTCGCAGCGGTATTCGTAATCACCTGTCAGAAAATCCAGACCGGCATCACGAGCGATCCATTCCGCATGCCACCTGAGTCGGTCAGGGTAGTACCAGTCATCGGCGTCCAGAAAGGCGAGCCAGTCCCCGGTCGCGGCTTCCACGCCCCGGTTACGTGCTGTGGAAACTCCGGCATTGGGTTGGTGAATGACCCGGACCCTATCACCGAATTTGCGGGCCACCTGCAAGGTGTTGTCGGTCGAACCATCATCGATCACGATAATCTCGTGCGCAGGCCAGGACTGTGCAAACACCGACTCCACCGCTCTTGCCAGGGTTGCAGCCGAGTTATAGGCGGGAATGATAACCGAGAATCCCGGAGCAGCCTGTTTGCTTGACTGATCCGTATTCATGCTGTCAGCCTCCATAACAATCCTGCGGGCACTATCCAGCCAGTGAGCCAGGCCAGCTTGCGCAGGCGTGGTAGTTCCCCAAGGCGCGTTATCCATATATGCAGCCTGCGCCGGAATCGCAGCTCCAACCATTCCGGGTCCTGGTTTTTCAGAATCGTCGCCAGTTTTCCGCTGGAGAGAAAGGCCAGGTTCGGATAATTTTTCACAGCCATTCGCAACAGGCGATCAAGTTCTGCCAGCGCCTGTTTTTTCTTTTCTTCCGTGCCGAGGAAATTAAAGCGATGGGTCTCAAACAAGGTCGGGCGCCCCGAGCGTGTCTTCGATAATAGTGCACTGAGTGCCTGCATTGCAGTGTGCCCGAACGACGGTTCGAAATACGCATCACGCACCAGATAAATGATATTTTTCTCACCAGATTGGCCGTTGTAGATCGGGGCTCCCCTGCCCGCAGGCCTGCCCTTCTCGTCACGGGTCTCGAAACGGCTGCCCGGGGTCACGATCACACCCACCCCCGCCTCAGCCCAGGCATTCTCCACATCCTCATTCCATATAAAGGTTGGAGGAACCGCAACGAAGGGGGTGGTTCCGAAAATGTCTTGAAAGGTATCCACTTCTTCTCGCACAGCCTGTTGCACAGCCACCATGGTCAAACGCCGGGCAGGCAATACCGAGGCGTCCACCCACCGGCTCTGAAGTGGGGAAGGCAAATCTTCTGTTGGGGATTCCAGTGTACTATCCAGCCAGGCCATTACAGTTTTGTCAGTCTTACTTGCCAACAACAGTGCCGTTGGCCAGAAATGCTCCATGCCATGGAGCTGGACTGAGAATACACCGGCTTCGACCCCGCTTCTGATCGCATCCAGCAGCGGCCCATGGGTATGCGTGGAGATTGTTTGGCGACGGTAGCTGCCGCTGAACAGGGTCTTCTTTCCATCTGCCGTGGCCAGGATCATACCGAGTGTCATGACCGGTCGACGCCCGTCGCAATCGGTGAAAGCTGTGAGTATATGGGCTATCTTTCTTATGACATGGGCCTGCTCAGCCGGGCCGGCGCCCCAGTCATCGCTTTCGATAATCAGTACCGGACGGCGCAACACAGGTTCCCGCCAAGTGGCGATCATTCCGCGCCAGACATAAAGAATCACCAATACTCCGGTAATCACGAACCACACTGCCAGTACCTTTAATAACATCATCAGTTTTATTATGAAACGTTGCTCGCCCTCGGGTACATCTGTATCCGCATGTTCAGCTGACAGCTATTTCGTTTTGTTCAGCCAGCCTCTTATCCGAAAAACATTCACCAGGTATTCAGCCATCTTTTCATGTACCAAAGCGCTGGGATGTGAATCAATGCGGCTCACATGCGCCACATTTTCCGGAACGCCCTTCCATGAGGGCTGCAGAGGTATGGTATCTATTCCCGCCTCCTGCAATTCGGCTACAAATGCAGGGTCGTAACCACTGTCCAGCGAACTGTACAAGCCGACAAGAAAGGGTATGCCGGCCTCCTTGCACTGCTGAGCAATATCCAGCAGGGCCGCCTTGGAACTCGGCCAATTCGGGTGCCCGGTCATACTGCGAATATTCTGAGCGGAAGGGACGCCACTGCCGTTCTCGGCTGCGGCCCGCGCCAGATCCATTTTCTCCATGCGAACCAACAGATGGGTCAATTGAAACAGGTATGAAACTTGACGCAGCCGGCTCATAGCCTCCGGCAGGGATGGCGGCCAGGTCGGATAACGACGCCAGGTAGTCTCGTTCGGATCAAATACCGGGTCCACATCGTTGCTGACATAAATCAACAATACGTAGTCAGGTGAATAACGCATACCCTCGATGCGAAGAAAAGTTGCCTCCTGTTCCGTATTGTATCCATTTACTCCAGCATTAATGACTTGCCACCGCTCTCCTGTCTGCTCACGTAGAAGTGGCTCCATGCGGTCACTAAAGCTCTCTCCCTGCGAGATCCCCCAACCGAATGTAACAGAGTCACCAAGCACCAGAATACGCTTCTCATCACTGGGTTTGGTGTAGGGGACTTCTTCATCCCGGAGACCGTGTGCGTTGATTTTTACCCGATCGGAGCCCAGCATATAAGTCACGGATGCAGGATGCTTGAAACCTAACTGAGGATCATCGACCATTCCCTGCATGTGATAAGGTAAAATATGAAAGAAGTCCACGCCAAAAGGGTTGAATATTCGCAAACCCCACTCGACCGCAAGCAGCACGATCAATGTGGAGATCAGCAACACGTACAGATTGGCTGTCCAGCGCTCAAGTCGAGGTCCGGCCCGCCAGAACACCCAGGAAAGATAAACGACAGTGGAAAACAACCCAAGAAGTAACAATCCATAGTTAAAACTGTAACGACCAAAGACCTGAGGCTGCTCACTCTTGTGCATCAGGCCAAAGATAAGTAACGCCAGTGCCAACAGTAAAAACAGAGCTGTGATAACACAAAATGCTCGACCTGATTTTTTATATGACTCGTTTGTTATGCAGGACACCTGCCCCCCTTCTTACCATCAATTTTTCCCTATGTTGTGCATTCTACAGGCTTTTCCCCTAATCGAGGAGGTGGCGCCTGACTGCTTCAGGGATCCGCCGTGAACGCTTTTTCCTTCGCGCTTTTTGCGGTTTATTGCAATTATCCAGGAATTTCAGTTGCTTGGTCCATCAAATACCTGGCTTTCAATAACAGAACGAGAATCAGCCGGTATACCCCATTAATGCGGCCGTTTCCTGCACTTCCGGTAATATGTGTTCTATTTTTTCATGGTTACGACTCCCCTTCCACTTGTCCACACGGATTTCTGAAAATGCATTGTAAGGATTGTGCAGAACGCCCTGCGTATGGCGCTTGAGCTGTGCGTCGAAACCAAGATCACAATACTGGAATGTATCCCGAAAACTGCTAACCGGATCCCGGACAAGATCTTCATAGAAGACTTCGGTCCACTGCTTCTTCGGAATCAGGCCTCTGGCATCCAGAATTGCCCTGTTAATCGCGTTATATTGGAAGGCACAAACCTCCTCAATACCGGCAGTGATAAAGTTCCGCCAACCATCGGCAAGAAAAAAGCACCACCGCTTGTAGCGACCACCATCGATTGCGACCGTGGCGGGCAAATCGTCAGACCAGGTAGCGAACTCATCCGGCTTGCCCCAGCCTTCGATCAGGGAATTGAGATTATCGCCCGGGCTCCGCTTCACATAGATAAAACAGGCATCGGGGAACAGCGAATGAAGATAAGGTACGCACAGGCCATTCTGGTTATTTTTGTCGACAAAGCGCGTATTTCCTGTCCAGGCATAAAAATAGCGGGTGACATAATCACGGTCATGCTCACTCGCATCAGTCGCAGCAAGCGCATGGGTTTCCCAGTGTTTTTCCTGCAATGGGTGTAATTCTGCCCAGAAGTCGTGAGTTTCCCGCTGCAGAGTGCCGAGTTCACGTGATTCGGACAGGGTTTTGTAGACCAGGGTGGTCCCCGCCCGCGAACATCCAATGATAAAGACCGGCCGTTTTGCCTTGACAGGATGAACATCCCACCATGCGCCGCGCAGCGCAATGGCGGTCTGCCTGCCATGGTAGCGCAGGGTTTTATCCACCTTTTGCCAGAATTCGCTCATACATTATTAGCATCCAGAACAATACTTGATAATATACAGCAATATAATCCCGACCAAATAAAAAAGGATCGCGAATGGGGAGTTTCTGCGGCTGGAGCGGCATGGGCCTTGGGTCGGACATGTCACAGCAAGCTATCAAGACTATGCTTGCAGAATGCGGGGAGAGCGCGGGTGCCGGTTCTGACAGTGACTACGATGACACCGGTGCACTTGGTATCCGTGAGGGGCTCTATGCGACGAGTTATCTTCACCAGGACGGTATCAGAGCAGCTATTATCGGATCACCAACATGGCGTGACAAGGAACTTTCCGAAACAGCAACAAAACACGGTGCAGGGAACGCCCTGATCAAGGCCTATCGGGCTTTTGGAAAGGACCTGCTTTCCAGGCTCCACGGCCCTTTTGCGCTGGCAGTTCTTGATGGCGACAAGGCACTTGTTGCCATTGATCGTATTGGCATTCACCGCCTGAGTTATGCTCTTCAAGAAGGGGTATTCGTATTTTCAACTTCCACTGGCAGCGTGGTCAGGCACCCGCGAGTCAGCCGGCGTATTGATTCGCAGGCCATTTTCAATTACCTCTATTTTCATGATATACCAAGCCCCGGCACTATTTTTAGCGGGGTAGAGAAACTACTCCCAGCACAATATGTCCAGTTTCGTAACGGAAAAATCGATAAAGGCTTCTACTGGAAGTTGCACTTCGATGAACATAGTCAAGCATCATTCCAGGCTCACAAGCAGCAGTTCCATGACCTCCTTCGACAAGCTGTTGCGACATCATCCCAGGATGGTCCGGTCGCCACCTTCCTGAGTGGTGGCACAGACAGTTCAACGATCACCGGTATCCTGGCAGAGCTCCAGGAAAATCCGGTGAATAGCTATTCCATCGGATTTGGCGCCGAGGGCTTTGACGAAATGGAATATGCACGGCTGGCCGCGCAACGCTTCGCTGCTACCACCCATGAATATTACCTCAAACCCGACGATATCCTTGAGGCGATCCCCCTGATCGCGAGAACCTATGACGAGCCGTTTGCCAACGACTCAGCCGTACCCACCTACTTCTGCGCTAAACAAGCAGCCCGGGATGGTGTCAAAATCATGCTGGCAGGGGATGGAGGTGACGAGATCTTTGGCGGCAATGAGCGCTATGCCAAGCAGATGGTGTTCGAACATTACGTCAGGGTACCTGGATTTTTGCGCAACCATCTGATTGAACCGCTTGCCAATGGGATTCCGGGCGGTGATGCCGTCCTGCCCATACGCAAACTTAGAAGTTATATCCGCCAAGCTTCAATCCCGCTACCGGAGCGCATGGAATCCTATAACTTTATCTATCGTCAACCTCTGGATGAGATGTTTGAACCTGAATTTCTTGCTTCGGTGAATCCAGAAATACCGAAAGAGATGTTACGGGATGCCTATTTTAGGGCGGATTCCGGTCACCCGATCAATCGAATGCTGCATCTGGATCTAAAATTTACCCTGGCCGACAATGACCTGTGCAAGGTATCCCGCATGTGCGAGGCCGCCGGTATCGAAGTGCGCTACCCCTTGCTGGACGAAGCGCTAATCAATTTTTCAGGACAGCTGCCCATTCCCTACAAGGTCAAGGGCCAGAGACTGCGCTGGTTTTTCAAGGAAGCATTAAAGGATCTTCTACCGCGGGAGATTATCACCAAGACCAAACACGGCTTTGGGCTGCCATTTGGTGTCTGGGCATTATCCCACCCTCCACTCAGGGAACTCGTTGATGACACTCTGAACAAGCTTGAGGATCGCGGCTATTTGCGGGCTGTGTATATCAATAATATTCGACGGCAGCATGCCGAGGAACACTCGACCTATTTCGGTAAAATGATCTGGGTCATGCTTATGCTGGAACAATGGCTTGAGGCACACGAGGCAGATTAAATACAAGACTAATCAGGTTTTTTAGAATTCAATTTTATACCCAGCCAACTGCATGGCTTCACCACAGATTTCTTTGAATATCGTCATTTGTTCCTGCGTCCAATCCTGATACGCGGGCGGACGTTCAGATAGTGTTTTTTTAATGTCGATCCCTTTAGTCGTTGATTCATCACCCAATGGATGTACATGATGAGTCAGGGCATACTCGGTCGGCTTTGGATCGTAGTCAATACGAAGTCCTTCATAAATGCGACGAAAAACACTGTCGGGATCTTCGACAAGCTCTTCCTGATGCACGACAACGGCGCCCGGCATTTCAAGCAAATAACTAAAACGTCCAATAGTATCTGCCCAGTGCCGGCAATGCTCTTCAAACGATTGATCACGGAACGCGGGAAATCTGCAGCGTGAGTATACGACATTGACACCATTCCTGAGTATCCAGATAAATCTGGCATCGGGATAGAGTTTTTCCAGGCCTTGTGCAACATTTTTTCCAGGAAACGTCTTGCTGCACCAATAGCGTTTCGCAAGAGGATTGACTTTGTCGGTTACTGCCAGCTTTATCAGCTGTTTGAATCCGTAATGCGGGCCCAGGGCACTTTCCAGGGCAAGACGACGCAA
>Ga0316187_10001010_pt1 | contig 23551 bp, 23 predicted proteins | sample CroRivburrow1_MG_FD_204927 | JGI IMG/M metagenome (GOLD analysis project Ga0316187, IMG submission 204927) | Coastal sediment microbial communities from Maine, United States - Cross River worm burrow 1 | ecosystem: Environmental > Aquatic > Marine > Coastal > Sediment | place: USA: Maine...
ATCGCTGGGTTCTGCGATCATTCCTCTTAGCCAGTCCATGAAGCGTATACCGCCGGCAGAATCCTCTGTGTAAAAAAGATTGGGATCGTCGGGATTAGCCAATACCGTATGCTGTGTTCCAGCACCGATGTAATAACGATAGTTTGATGAGCTTGATGCCACACTATATGAAAAATTTCGCATTCGCAGATTAAACTCACACACAACATTCGGTGTTGGGCTTGACCATACACTGGGATCGTTAATGTTTTGCGAGATGTGCAAAAAACCAATTTGGGTGAGATCCCACGCCGTCGAGTATTGGCCAATATGGCTGTCTGGATAATAGCCAGCTATCAAATTATAAATCGCCACGGGATAAGCATTTGCACCTAAACTGAAAACATCGGACATACCCGGAATCCAGCTTGGCAGATTTTGGCGCACTTGCCAGGTCGACGTGTCAACATTGGTTAAGCTATCGAGCGCTTCGATCACAAAGCTTTCAGATAATACTCCGCTTCCCGCATCACTCAATATATTTGCCCTTGCCTTGGGCATAGCCTCACGAAAATAAGGAAAAGCCATTATGGCGCCATAAGCACCGGCGCTGGAACCAGTAACCAACAGTTGTTCAACATCTTTCAAACCCTTTTGCTTTTTTGGTTTTTTTGATTTATTGAACTTTTTAGGCTCTGCATAATAACTTTTTAGCCATTGCAATACTGCCTGAAAATTATCAAAGCCTCGATGGTGTATTGTTGCATTAGAGCCCGGTGACCCTAGGGCACCAAAGGCATCGACGTAGGCTTCATCGTTCGACCCCCAATGTACATCGCCAGTACAATAGGGTAAAAATGCCATTGACCAATTCTTAAAGGGATTTTTAGGATTTTGGAAATCAGCAATTCCTCCCGCTTGAGCAAGTTGCTCAGGTGTTTCGTTGACCGTAGGATTGTAGGTTGGAAAATTGACACAATTATTCGCATTCCAACAAGCGCCTCCGCCATCAAAAAATATGACCAATTTGTCGTTATCCCCTTTTCTTAGAAAAAAGGAATAATCTGTATTACCCGGCTCACAGGAAATTTGACCTGTCTGAGAGTCGACCTGGCAAACTGGCCCTCCAGAGCAACTGGGGCTTAGTAGTCGCTCTACACCATTTTCGTCTATGTAGTTCACACTGTTACTAATGGAAATCTGTTGCCAGCTATTTTCATCATCACTTGCCAGTACAACCAACGAGCATAAAAACAGAAGGACAAATATTATGCTGTTTTGCAAGAGAAACTGTTTCTTATTTATATTATCCATCTCCATCTCCCCTGTGTTAAAGGTTACAACAGGTTAAAGGCCAAAGGAGCTAGGTTAAAGGTTAAGAGCTTAAAAATCAATATTGAGCACCTCTCAACCTTTTGTATTTTATCTTTAACCTTTAACCTTTAACCTTTTTTCTCGTTCCCACGCTCTGCGTGGGAATGCATACCTGACCATCCCCTCGCAATCTAACCAGTAAAGCACCCCTTATCTTTTCCATACTATGGTATGTATGCAATTGGGTGTTTCTGGCGTTTCATTCTAGATCCATATGCATTCCCACGCAGAGCGTGGGAACGAGGTGAATCAAATAAGATTCATAACTGTGGCAGAGTTTTTCCCTGTCTAATGCGCATTATAAAAATGTCACCCCACTGATGCAGAACCAAGGCGGTGATAATACACGCTGAACCGAGCAAAACTGTTAAAGGCAAGGATTCGTTATTTAAGAGTCTCCCAAGTATTAAAGCCAAAACAGGTGTTACCAAGGTAACTAATGCCACTTTACTGACGTCCATTTTCTTTAGTACGTAAAAATAGAGTGTAAAGCCCAGCACAGATCCTAAAATGCTCAAGTAGCCAAGAGCCAAGCCTGCTTTTAACTGAACATCACTCATTTTTAAATCCATGTCTCCAAAAACTAGCCAGGTCAATATATACATGGATGCAGCCAACAACAATGATCCGCCCGTAACAGAAAGCGCAGGAAGATCTGCACCGATTCGCTTCACCCAAATCGCACTACCTGAATGCAGAAAAACCGCCATTAATAACGCAATCACACCCTTTAACGCTAAGTTATCCATACCAATATCGACGTTAAAAATAATCACCACACCCAATAATCCCAATAATGTAGCACTAACACGTCCGATAGTAAGATTTGATTCTTTTAACCATACTGTGGCGAACACACTTGTTACGATGGGACTTAATCCAAACAAAACAGCAACTAATCCTGAAGGAATAAACTGGGCCCCCCAATAAACACAGAGCATGGCACCATATATACCAATAGATGCAGCCAAATAGGTAAGAATAGCGTCTTTATGCCAGGCCAATTTTTGCTTTATAACTGTCAAGACAATAAGACAAAATATGGCCCCTATGACCATTCTGGCAGAAACACCAAAAAGGTATCCCCAACCGTCACTACTCCACTGAATAGCCAAGGGTGTGGTTGACCATATGACTATGACACCTATGTACGCCAATATTACTGACATTATTCTTCCTTTATTAATAGGCTCGCTGTTTACTTATCTTGCCCCAAAACCAAAAAAGGCCGCAGTTTTAATTGCGGCCTTATTGACTTTTTATCTTGTTTTGTACTTCTTTAAAACATTGATTTCCTCAATAGACACGCAGACACATTTTCTGCCAGCCAGTGCATGGCCACCAGATTATGCTTAATCCGTTTTACTTCATGACAAATTATGTTTGCGTGCTTAGTCGTGTTCATTAGATTAGTTTGCGCCCATTTGTTTTGATGTGTCAAGTTGTTTCTATATTTCAGAGATCACTGCTGTCCCGTTATCTTTTGGAATCGAGGCAAATAGCTAGGATATGGGATTGGTGTCCCCATTGAAACCTTGTGATAATTACAATTCTTTAAATAAATGTTCACGATAATACTGTAATTCCTGGATTGAATCTTTTATATCGTCTAGCGCAAGATGTTTTGATTCCTTGGTATTTGCTTTGTAAACATCAGGTGCCCAACGTTTCGCCAACTCTTTGATAGTACTAACATCTAGATTTCGATAGTGAAAAAAGTCCTCTAGGGTAGGCATACATCGAGCCATAAAGCGGCGGTCCTGGCAAATACTATTGCCACACATGGGTGATTTTCCCTTTGCTACATAGGACTCCAAAAATTCAATGGTACGCGTTTCGGCCTCTGCTTCAGTTGCACTGCTTTCTAAAACGCGTATGGTCAACCCCGATTTGCCGTGCTGTTTGGTATTCCATGAATCCATTTTGTCCATTACGGCTTTTTCCTGTTGGATTGCAATCACAGGTCCTTCAGCCAATATATTGAGTTTAGAATCAGTTACTATTGTTGCAATTTCAATAATTAAGTCGTTTTGAGTATCCAGACCAGTCATTTCCAAATCGATCCAGATGAGATTCGAGTCATCTTGCGTCATTGAGTATCCTTAATTTTGCGGCGGGCGTATTATATAATTAGATTATTTCTAGTATTATAGGTGACATGAACAAATTTACCGAGATATTCCTAATATTACTCATCGAATTGCGTATTTGCAGTCTAAGATAGTAAACTAAATGCATAAAATTTACCTAGCTTTCTTATTATTCAGGCACAATGGTGTGAAATAGTATGTCAAAACTTATTGAAAAAAAGTGCAAACATTATTTAAGTGATGAGAAGCCTTTATTAATTGACGAAGTTAATTCGTTGCTCACGCAATTAAATCAATGGGAATCAAATAGTCAAGGCACGACGCTTTATAAAACTTTTCGCTTTAAAAATTACCACGAAACCATCGCCTTTGTTAACGCATTAGCGTGGATTGCGCATCAAGAGGACCACCACCCAGATCTTGAAGTATCTTACAATCGCTGCCTAGTTAAATTCAGCACACATTCAATAGGTGGTCTATCGGAAAATGACTTTATATGTGCAGCTAAAATCGACCATCTCGTGCCTCAATAATGTATCACTTTGTAGTTAAACGTAATAGCTTTGCCAACGATTATGTCTAAAAATAAAAAACCAGCCAAGCACAGCAATCAAAATAAGAAGCAAAACAAAAGTACGCCAACTAAAAAGCATCAACAGTCCTTTGATCCCGAAGAATTGATTAATACCGATCAACTGGGTCCAGAACAACATGGACGAGTCATAGCCCAATATGGCGCAAACCTGGATATAGAAGATTCTCAAGGAAAAACCTGGCATTGTGTAAGTCGCAGAAACTTACCCAAACTCGTTTGTGGTGACAATATCGTGTGGCAAACGGCTGGCCAAAAAATCAATGTGGTGACCGCGCAATTACCGAGAACCTCTCTCTTGGCCCGACCAGATTATAATAATCAGTTGAAGCCTATTGCTGCTAATGTAGATCAGATTTTTGTTGTAATCGCTACAAAACCAGTCTTTGACGAAGACTTAATTAATAGGTATTTGGTTGCCTCCCAACTCACAAAAATCCCGGCCTTGATTATTGTTAATAAAGCGGATTTGTTAAATGAAGAGATGAAAAAAGAAGTGTCACAACGCCTGCGGATTTATGAAAACATTGGTTATAGTACGATTTACACCAGTACTAAAGAGCATTCGGGCCTAAATGAGTTAGTCCTTGAGTTAAAAAACAAAACCAGTATATTTGTTGGCCAGTCTGGTGTTGGAAAATCTTCCCTCATTAATGCCTTAATACCTGATCTCGATATCCGGGTAGGCGCATTATCGACGGCCTCAGGTCTGGGGAAACACACAACAACGGCATCTATTTTGTACCGACTCGATTCCGAAGGTTATTTAATCGATTCACCAGGTATTAGAGAATTTGGTGTGGGTCATATTGACCAAAAACAAATTGCAGAAGGTTTTATAGAGTTTCAGCAATATATCGGGCAATGCAAATTTAATGACTGTACCCATATTATAGAACCTCACTGTGCTGTTCTCAGTTCCGTGAAAGCTGGTTTAATTTCTCGAGAACGTTATGAAAGTTATATTCGTATACTAAAAACTTTAGGTAAACGTTAATTCTGGCAAGGTTAATGCTGTCTTGTGGCTATAATCTAGCATTACATCCTTAACTATAACTTCCATGCACAAACTGCAAATATTATTTTTCATGCTCGTTTCGTTTGCACTGCCACCCTGTGTTCTCGCAGCAAATTATGACATCAATATACCTGTCGATTTGGAGCAAACGATTTTCGCTGATTTGGTCAAGGATTTGGGTGCTGTTATATCCTATCGAGCGATTGCTCCCGCTGAACCTCTGGGGGAGCTTGGCATAGTTCTAGGTGTCGATGTAACCGCTACAAGCATGGAAACAAATGCCCTCGACCAGGTAACAAACGGAAATGCGCCCAGCACTGTTTACGCTCCTAAAATTCATGTGCACAAAGGTTTGCCCATGAATATTGAATTAGGCGCTGTTTATTCGATCGTACCCGATAGCAATATTAGATATTTTGGGGCAGAAATACGATATGCATTCCTAAAAGGTGGTGTAGGTTTACCTGCACTGGCGATGAGTGGAACGTATTCCGTGCTTACCGGCGTTGACTATCTTGATCTAAGCAGCGCCGGGCTTGAATTAACCCTATCAAAGCGATTTGCCATATTTACCCCCTACGCTGGCGTAGGGGGTGTGTGGTTTGGTGGTGATTCTGAGCACGGTAACTTATCCAGCGAATCCTTTACAGAAATCAAATACCTATTGGGTTTTAATATAAATTTCGGCTTAGTGAATCTGGCCGCAGAATGGGATAAAACGGGTGATAATAATTCCTACAGTGGCAAACTTGGTTTTAGATTCTGACGAGTTAAAAAATCAGTGTCCATCTAGGCGTATAAATCGATACCCATCACCTGGGACACATGATCACTGTGTTCTAACTCTTGATGACGAGAATACGTGTCAATTGCTGTTGCAACAACAAAATTTTGGTTTTCAGAAACCAAAGTTCCCCTATATTTTGTATTGTTTTTACTAACGTGTTGTAGACCTGAATCAAATTCAGGTAGTGTGATTTGGGAATCTTTCCGGTTTACCCTATCTGGGCTTTGCCTACTTGGCTTGGAAGCCACACCAAATTCATAAATCAGCGCCTGATTGGCACTATTTGATTTTTTATTTAGTGCCTTATTTTCTTGGCTCGGTTGAGCCTCTTGTTTCGCAGCAACACCATTAACAAGCCTATTCTGCTTGCGGCTAGCTTGGTTTGCAATAATTGCCGCTTGTATGTTGGAATTCGATATCTGCATGGGCTAATAATAAGAGTTTAAACGTATTAGTTTAGGTCAGAGCTCGGATTTTTCAAGATTTCTAACTTTATCCAAGCCTGTTACTAAATGCATATTTAATACTTTCCTCAGTTTTGAACCATTCAGATTAGCTCCACTAATATCCACTCTTGAAAAATCCGCAGAAGTGAAATCAGAATCGCTCAAATTAGCGGCGGTAAGATTAGCATATCGAAAATTAGACTGGACAAAAATTGTATTGGTCATTTTCGCATTTTGGAAATCTGAATTGGAAAAATCAACCTGTTTCATGGTCGCATCATTCATTTTGGCCCAAGTAAATATCGATCGAGTGGCGCTGGCTAAGATCAGATTTGCTCCCGATAGATTGGCTTCAGAAAAATTCGCCTCATCCATGGCTGCACCCCTAAGTTGCACGCCCTTCATATTGGCTCTGGTCAGAATAGCATGGTATAAATTCGCTCCTTGCATATCGCTATTTTCTAAATTAACACGGCTCATATTAACATTTACCAATTGGGCTTGGCGTAAATCTGTATTACTCAAGTCAGCATTTTTTAATATAGAATCTGTAAAATCCACGTGGCTTAGTGTTGCACCCGATAAATTGGTGTTCTCTAAATTGACTTCTCGTAGTATCGCGCCATACAAGTTCGAATTTTTAAAGTTGACACCACGAAGATCAAGGCCAGACAAATCGCTGTCACCTAAATAGACCTCTTTAATACTCGCACCACGAAGCTTGGCCTTTGACAAATTAACCCGACGAAAATGTGTCTTATCGAGTATAGTTTTCTGTAAATTGGCCCGTGTCATATTCGCTCCATCAAGGGTCGCATGACTTAAATCCGCACCACTAAGGTTAGCACCCGAGAGGTCGGCCCCGATTAAAATCGCCCCAACTAGGCTTGCATCACTCAAATCAGCATCTCGAAAATTAGCATGACTTAAATTCGATTTATCAAGAACAGCGTCGCGCAAACTGGTTTTTTCCATGTTTGCCCCTCTTAAATACTTAGACCGAAGATCTATGTCATTAAGATTCTTATGACTGAAATTCGCTGCAGACTTATCGCTGTGTGTAGCAAGTTGCCTTAAAACTTCTGTTGTGGAAATGGGTTTTTCATAGCGACTGTTGGTAATTTTAACGCTACAGGAAACAGTCAAAACCGTTAAAAGTACGCTAAGTAACAATTTATTTATCATAAAGTAATTCGTCGCAACAATTTTAGTTAACTAATACCTGAGACAAATCCACGCAACAATGGTTGCACACAAATATGTACCATTTACCCCAATTATTTATTAATGACCATCAGCAAGACACTCGTATTATTTTCTATATTTCAATACCTTATGTGCCTACTCTAAACGCGAAGATTATGTTTTTATTACCATAACCTAATGTGGAAACCATTCAGATGTGTAATATTTGCCTATAGTACCATTTTTTAAATACCCTTAGAACCCTAAGTGACAATTTTGTAGGAATATTTTTACAAGCAGTTTACGTATATGGCGCCTTTATTTAGACAAGATTTAAGGGGTTTGATTGATAATTTCTAACCACTTGATTTCTAATATAAACGGGGTGAACGTCTTGAGCCCCTATAATTTCACCCAGCTGGTAACTGTAAGCCCCTAAAATCGCGATATTTTTTGCTTCTGGATACAAAATTTCAGATTTCACTGCCACTTCAGGCATGCGCTTGCTCAACGCTTCTTTATAAGAGTCCCAGCCCGTACCGATCCCTGTCCAGTCCATCATATCTGAGTTTTGAGGATAACTAACCTCTTCTGGCTTACAAACTACTTCTGCAGCTAATAATTCCACAATATTTTGCTCGTTCCTGCAATATGCTCCCCAATACACCTCTGCCATACGTGCGTCAAAGGCAACCAAGGTCTTTTCAATTTGACTACCTTGAGCGAGTGCCGCCAGTGAGGATACGGCTACAACAGGTAGCTCACCTGCAAACGCAATACCTTGTGTGACACTTGCAGCAATTCTTACGCCAACAAATGAACCTGGACCTCGACCAAAAGCGATGGCATCAAGTGCAGACAACGATATTCCCGCTTCGGCCATTAGCCCATCAATCATGGGTAAAATAAGATTTGAATGTTCCTGCGGTGCAATTTGATGGCGCTGTATCGATTCATTATCGAGCAATAATGCGGCACTGCAGGCGTTTGTTGATGTATCTAAAGCCAATATCTTCACTTTATTCTCACTAATAGAAAGGTGGCTATTGGGATCCTAGTTACCTTCACTCGATCTGCTCTGCTAGTAATGTATTATTTTCAACACCATTTATCCGTTGTGTAAATTGCTCTACATCAGTAAATTCCCTAGTAATAACCTTTTGGGGCAAACTTTTTATAAACACTTTACCAAAAGGTTTTGTATATAAACGCGGATCACATAACATAAGAATACCGGTGTCTTTTGGATCGCGAATCAATCGCCCCGCACCTTGCTTTAAATTGATCACAGCTTCTGGCAGTTGATAATGCATAAAGGGATTGCGTCCATGACGACGCAGGAAATTAATGGTGGCTTGAACCTTTGGATCGTTCGGCGCTGCAAATGGTAGCTTATCAATAATCACACAGGAAAGTGACTGGCCTTTTACGTCCACTCCTTGCCAAAAACTGCTGGTCCCCAGCAAAACCGCGTTACCAAGTTTTTTAAATTTTCTAATCAAACGGTCGCTTGGCATGGTACCCTGAACCAATAATGGATAATCAATTTTATTTTCCAATTCTGAAGCCAATTGGTTTAATACTCGATAACTGGTAACCAAAATAAAGGTTCGACCTTTACTTATTTTTACTACCGGTATTATCGCCTCAATCATGGCATCCACATAAGTATTATCTCTTGGGTCAGGAAGATTTTTTGGAATATACATGATTGACTGACGAGCGTAATCAAATGGGCTGTACCACTGCAAGGTTTTGGCATCTTTAATTCCTAGACGCCCAGAAAAATAGCCAAAATCATCTTTTATGGTCAATGTGGCCGATGTGAATATCCATGAGCCAGGCTTGGAATCAATATACTCCCGGAAAGTTTTCGATATTGTCATTGGAGTTTTATGTAAAGAAAAGCGCTGAGATTTTGTCTCATACCAACTAATCATTTCACTATCCGCAGAGACCTCTTCACTTATATCATCTTGAGCATCGTCAATATTCAGAAATTGTTCCGTAAGGAACCCCAGTTCAGACACACGTTGCCAACATCGTTCCAAGCCGGTACTTCTAGAAACCTGGGGCTTTAGGGCATCTTCAATCGATTTTATCCGTTTACTTAGGGCCAATAACTCACTTAATATTGACTGTTGGTTATTTTCATCAGGCCAAGACGAGCGTTTATCATTGCGGCCCAATGCGACTCGGAAACGTTTCACTGAATCCAACATTTTTGCGCTGAGTTCTTCAATTTGACTCAAATCGGGCGCATCTTCCATAATTTGTGCACTCAAATCATTAGCAAAACTTTCTATGCGGTGAGAACTCAAGGAATACCCAAAATAGTTTGGTGCAATATTTATGATTTGGTGTGCTTCATCAAAAATATAGACATCCGCACCTGGAATAATTTCTCCGAACCCCTCTTCTTTTAAAGCCATATCGGCAAAAAACAAATGATGATTTACGATAATTATATCAGCTTGCAAGGCTTGTTTTCTGGCGTTTAATACGCAACAATCCGAAACAAATTGACACTCGGTCCCTAAGCAGTTGTCCGTTGTGGATGTCACCTTGGACCAAATATGGGAATCGGTTGAAATCTCCTCCAATTCCGCTTTATCGCCAGTTTTTGAGCCCGGCAACCAATTAATAATTATATTCAAATCGTGTTGTTGGCTTGGCGGCAAACGCCCTCCAAATTCTGTTTGCTTTAATCGGTAGGGGCAAATATAGTTAGCGCGACCTTTAAGCAATACGGCATAAACAGACTTTCCAAGCGCATTTATTACCAAAGGTAAATCCTGGTGAAAAAGCTGGTCTTGTAGATTTTTTGTTCCCGTTGAAATAACTACCTTTTTACCACTATGAACTGCCGGGACAAGATAAGCGAATGTTTTGCCCGTTCCTGTTCCTGCTTCAGCAATAAAGAGACTCTGAGCATCAATGCATTCATCGATGGCCAAGGCCATTTCCTGTTGTTGGCTACGCACTGCAAATCCGTCTATATAATTTTTAAACGGGCCTTCAGCACTCAACAACTCATCTACGGTTTGTGTATACATCAAGTAATAATGCTTTTATTATATGAATAATAATTTTATGGGATTTTGTAAGCGATTTTTCTTAAATTATCCTTGAAAAATCGATTGAGTGCGAGTCTATTTTCAGGGCTGGTTTACATTAGTGTAGTGTCCTAAACTGTATGCATACAATTCAGGACACTACACTAGAATCCTCACTGAGCACACCATCTTCAGCGGTCCATATCAATTCTGCAATGTGTTTGAACTTTGCAACAGACAATACGCCTCTGTTTCGTCGTTTTGAATTGGAACTATGAATAACCTCTACTATTTTATCGCGAGCCGCTTCGTATATTTCTATTGGTTCATAATCGTCGTTTAATAAGACCAACATAACAATATCCCATTCCTGGTCTACCTTTAGTTGGCCCACACGCTGATTCGACTTCATGTCTGCAGAGACGGTTCGTCCTTTTATTTGAATTTTTTTACCTTCCCGTTTACCTTTACCAATAGCATCATAACCACCCGGAGAAGCTTCATCTAACTCGAGATTCATTAAACGCGCGACATCATGGATGGCGATTTCACTACTAATACCTAAGGGCTTTCCTGTAGCCTTACGGTAATCAGCCGCAAGTTTACGTGCCTCCAACATTAATTTGTCGACATCATAAACAGACACAGAACACCCGATATTGTTTTGTTGACATAAGGTTTAATCCGTTCATTCTTTACCTTGTAATATCCTTGCTTGCTCAATAATGGTTTTATTTTTCCGCTTTAGCAATTCATTATCTCCTGCCAGTGCACTTGATTTTGCGGCTAATGACTCAGCAAGCCCTAATTTACCCTGCTGCAACCTTAACAGAGCCAAGCGATACCAAAGTTGTGCGTTTTTTGGTTCAATACGTAATGCTCTTTCCAATACAGAAGCTGCTCGTTCTGACTCACCTGCTTGCTCCTGTATTTTCGCCTGATTAAGTAAAGCCAACACGGTCTGACTGGTAGGCTGGGTAGAAATATTAGGTGCCGTGGTGGAAGGCTGAGGATAACGTTCATCTCCGCTTTGGTAGGAATCCAGGTTAGACTCTGGTGTTTCCGGCACATCATAAAAGGGATCAATAACCATTCCCTCGTCGTCCACATTGATGCCACCCGAATCCTTTTTGCCACCTACACAAGCGCTCATTGTTAGCACAATAACGCTGATCAGCAAAAAATTATTAATTTTGAATTTTTCCATCATGTTTTTTAACACTTTATTCACCTAAATAAACCCCTAAACCACTGAGTATTTCCGCCACTGTTTCGTCCAGCTCTACTACCCGTGCAAGCCGCATAATCTTCTGGTGCCGATCCCTTGATAAAAGGTAATTCAAACACTTCGTCACAACCAGAGTCACCTCTTAATCCAGTCTCAGAATCAATGAGCACTAGCTCAATATTTTCCGGCACTAGATCCATACGGGGTTGTGCGCTAATAGATCGAAATATTTCGCCCCAAACATGTAAGGCACCACTACCACCAGTCAAACCAGCAGGTTGATTACTATCCATTCCCATCCACACTACACCCAGTTTGTCGGCGGTATACCCAGCAAACCAACTGTCACGCAAATCATCGCTGGTTCCGGTTTTAGCCGATAGCACCAGTGAATCTGGCACATGTTGATACACTCCTCTTCCGGTACCCAGTCTCGCTGTTTCTTGCAAGGCGGTATTCAGCAGAAAAATTGGGGCACTTTCCACAACCTTCTCTATAGAAAGAGGGTAACGTTGTAATGGCTGCCCTTGCGCTGTCAGTATTGCTCTAATGGCCCGAAGAGGTGTTCGAAAACCACCGGAAGCCAAGGTATGGTACATTTGTGCGACTTCAATCGGCGTCATTGCTGCAGCCCCCAGCAGTAGGGAAGGAAACGGATTCATTTCCCGCTTAATACCCAAGGTGCGCAACGTTTCAATAACGGCTGGAACACCAACATCTAGTCCAAGTCGGGCTGTCGACAAGTTATATGATTTGGCCAATGCCCTATGCAGGGGTACTAAGCCATGATACTCATGATCAAAATTCTCAGGCGCCCAAATTTTCCCACTGTCCATCTCTAAAGATAGAGGACCATCGTCTAAAAGGCTAGCTAAGGTAAATCTTTCCGGTTGAGACAATGCCGTTAGATAAACAGCCGGTTTAATAAGTGAGCCGACGGGCCTTACGGCATCCAGCACCCGGTTAAATCCGGCAAATTGTGGATTTCTACCACCCACTATGGACAATACTTCTCCACCTTCGACGCTAACCACCACACTGGCACCTTGAAGAGGTGAATCTGGAGTATCCAATTTTTTACCTAATTTATTTACCCAGGCGGCTAATGCTTTTTCGCTTTCGTATTGTACTAAGGGATCAAGTGTCGTGAAGATCTGCAATCCTTCCGAATTAAGGTCTTCTTCTTTATAGTCTCGTCTCAGTTGTCTACGAACCAGGTCAATAAACGCTGGGTAAGACGTTACACTACTCTTTGCGAGTTTGGACACCCCTAATTCTTTGGTTTTTACAGAGAAAGATTGATTTTTCGTAATCACATCATTATCTGCCAACATATCCAAGACTAGGTTTCTGCGCGTTAATGCGCGTTCCGGATGCCGTCGGGGTGAATAATAAGAAGGTCCTTTAACCATTGCCACAAGCAAAGCAATTTGGTCATTACGAATATCTGACAACGGTGTTTCAAAATAAAATTGACTGGCCAATCCGAAACCATGAATAGCCCGTTTACCATCCTGTCCCAAGTATATCTCGTTTAAGTAGGCCTCGAGAATTTCGTTTTTCTCATAATGCCACTCAACTAGTAAAGCCATGATTGCTTCGTTGGCTTTACGCCACAAAGACCGTTCATTTGTCAGAAAAAAGTTTTTAACCAATTGCTGAGTTAATGTACTGCCGCCTTGCACCGTAGCACCTGCTTTAATATTCGCCAGCATAGCTCGGGCGATAGAGCGTGGAGAAACACCGTAGTGCGTATAAAAATCTCTATCCTCTACTGTAATCAAGGCCTCTATCAACAAAGGTGGAACTTCATCCAACTTTACCAGCACCCTGTCTTCCGTATGCTGAGGGTATATCCGTCCAACAACTGCAGGATCCATTCTAACCAAGGGCAATTGAACTCCGCGATGCGCATGACGCAAACTTGCCAAACGATCATTAACAAAATCCAATCGAATGGGTAAAGAAGGTTCATCCCCGTCCCAAAAAGTAAAATTCCGTGTCATTACGAAAAAATGACTGCCCTTACGCATATAGGTTCCGGGCCGATCGGGATTCGCAACGCGTCTATAGGCCAAGACATTGAGTTCATTTTGGAACTGGTCCGCACTCAATTTGACATCCGGGTAAACCTCAAGAGGCCTCGCAAAGACCTTTGCAGGAATCGCCCAAAGTTTGCCTTTAAATTGGCTTTTAATCGAATAGTCAAGGTACACAACATACAAGCCAAAAACTACGCTAAATAGGCTAAAAGCCGTTAAAAACCAACGAAAATAGCGCCATTTAAAAAACCAAAGGAATCTGCTACCCCGACGGTGACGGGCATGACGTTTTCTTCGAGCCTTACGATTGGTCATGAATAAATGAAATCAGTATGAATAGAATCTATGGTACACAATTTGTGCGATGTTTTGAAATTCGACTTACAAATATAAGTTATTGTATTATTTTGCATATTATAGACAAAAATGGATAACATGTCCTTGCTTTTATTTTTGACTTTTACTTTGACTATTGCTTTGACTATTGTTTTGTGTAACTGCATAAATGTGTCCGCCATGATGTATGACATAAATCTCACCATCATTGCCCTGTGCAAACGATGCGATATTTAATCCGCTTTCAATTAATAACTGTCGTTGGTATTTTCCTGTGTTGCTGGCTTGCAATGCCCAAATCTTGCCCGAACAATAATCGGCAAATACGTAATGACCTTGTAAGTCTGCAAGTTTAGAACCGCGATAGACGTATCCGCCGGTAATGGAACAACCTTCGTCATGATTATATTCGTATATGGGTGCTGTTAAATCGTCAGTTCCGCAAGCCGTTGATTTATAACAGTGGTTTCCTTCCGCTATATTCCATCCATAGTTTTTTCCAGCGTCAATAATATCAATTTCTTCCCATTTATTCTGACCGACATCCGCCAACCATAGTTCACCGGTTTTTTTGTCAAAACTCCAACGCCAAGGATTGCGTAAGCCCCAGGCATAGATCTCAGGTCGAAAACGCTTATCCCTTATAAAGGGATTATCTTTAGGAATGCCATATGATTTTGGTGTATTTATGTCAATTCGCAGCAGTTTACCCAATAGAGACTGAGGATTTTGTCCATTGTTATCTGGGTCGCCTCCTGATCCTCCATCACCAAAGCCGATCATAAGATAGGCATTTTGGTCGAAAGCAATATTACCACCATTATGGTTCGAGTACGGTTGATTTACATTGAGTAGCCGTTTTTCACTCTTACTATCAAGAGACTTGCCGTTGTCGGGACTGGAAAAGCGCGAAATGCTTGAAATGAGTCTGTATGGGCTGTTTCCATCGCGAGTGTAGGAAAGAAAAACATAGCCATTTTTTTGGAAATCCGGATGAAACGCCATTCCCAACAAACCACCTTCATTTGCGCTGGCGTCAACAATCTCAGTAATATTGGCAAACAAGGACTTTATCGGATCGTCCCCATTCGTATCCATTAAAATAATTTTTCCTTGTTGTTCAACTATATACCATAAACCTGGCACATCAGGATGGGGTAGCATTGCCACTGGCTTTTGAAAACCATGCCCCGGAAATACGTCTTTCAGGCTATAACTGGAAATTACCTTTTCGGATTCCCATGTTTTCGCCTCCCCATTAGATGCTTCAAAACAGGCGCTAGACATTAAAATCAGCCCTATAGAGCCGAAGGATTTTAATACGATTTTGAACGGATTCATTTATTGATTCACTATCTTGATTGGAATAGGTAATATAAACGTTAACAAATTATAAGGCATTTTTACGAAGAGTATTATGAAAAACGGATATTTTGAACCATTACGTAACATGCAGGCCTTTACCGAAGATATGTTTAATCGCATTATCTCCTTTCAAGAAAAAGAACACCCTGCCTGGAATACCTCATTACCATTTGAGCAACGTATTAAAGATTTGCCTCTACACAATCTGATCTTTAGTAATCCTGATCGTGACCCACTGACTACAGATCCCACAGTGGCGCACTATTACCCACTACGCGAAGAAATACAAAAAATTGCACATTATGTTAGGCAAGTTAAGGCCAATGAGTTATGCGATTTGTATAGTGGAAATGGTTTTATTGGAAGCCTCATAGGCCGCGAAGGTATTAAGGTCATTGGTTTACACGAGCAGCCGTGTAAACCAAATCAAATCGCAGCATTTTACGACAGTAATCACTTCAAGTTTTCACAAGATCGTTTTAAAGACCTAAGTTGTGACGCTGTACTAGCCTCCTGGGTCCCATCTAACACCAATCCCACACCACTCATTGTTGCGCATAAACCTAAATTATTTATTTATATTTATACAGACCATAAAAACGCTGAAACGGGTATCAGACAAACCGGTACTGATGACATGTTTGAAGGAATTCCAGATGACTATGTCTTAATTGACCAGTGGTCTGTCACTCGTCCTGAAAACCTGTTACACGACATATGGCCAGACATGACAACAAACATTGAAGAAACACGCTTTGTCAGAGTCTATGCCCATACAAAAATTGCACACATAGACAAGATAGAGCGTGTGCCAGAAAAACCCTGTTATGACTGGGAAAAGGATCTACAAATCACTATGTTGGCTTTGGAGGCAAAGCAACAAATTGAAGACAGAGGTTATATTGTGTGATTTTTTCTAATATTTGTAAGCGCGAATAATGAATCAAATTTTAGCCTCTCTCGCCGTTACAACAAGCAATTCCGTTTTGATGGACTACGCCGAAAACCTTGCAAAAGAACTTGGCTTACCTCTGATCCTAAATCCATTCCAAAAAGAAAACACAACCTTTGATTATTTTTTAGTATTTAGTGGTTTAACTAAAACAGACTATCAATTAGGGCTGGTTACCAACGAAAAACCCTATCCGAGTATTCTTGTAGATTTTACTACGGGAAAAACCGGTTATCGTATACGTCAGACCAACACTGTCTCTCAACCGCTAGCGAAGGCCATCGGACTAAAGCAGGGTAAACGGCCCCATGTCATTGATGCAACGGCGGGTATGGGGCGCGACGCTGCAGTGTTGGCCAAGCTAGGAAGCCGCATACATCTAATAGAAAGATCACCCGTTATGAGCGCATTGCTGGAAGACGGTTTACGCCGACTCGCATTACTCCCACATACAAATGATAATATAGGCACTCGAATGCAACTGAGCAAAGGCGATGCGAAATTGTTAATTCCTGAAATCGCCCCTATCGATGTTATCTATTTGGATCCCATGTATCCAAAACGCAGCAAACAGGTCTTAGTTAAAAAAGAAATGCGTTTTGCGCGCAATGTTGTGGGTGACGATGCAGATATCACACAATTATTAACCATAGCGTTACATCATGCTCAACAACGGGTTGTAGTGAAAAGACCACGTTTGGCACCGAAATTAAGTGAGCTCTCTCCCTCACACGCGATATATTCTAAAAATACACGTTACGATGTATATCAAATCAACTAGTGCCCGCCCATAAACGGATATACCGATGTGATGTAGCCTGGATGAAGCTTTGCGGAATCCGGGAATACTGAGTTAAATCTGAGGCTTGGCGTCCCGGATTCCACTGCGTTCCATCCGGGCTACCAAAAAACATCGGTTTATGGATGGGCACTAACTAGTTTTCACCTAAATCTATTTTCACACGCTGTGAATTCCAGCCATGAAGGCTATCATGAGCTTCAATATAAACAACTTTTATATTTTTTGGAATTTTTACCCCATCAAGACTACGCGTAAACGGTTGTTCGCTTTCATGTGGATGCATTAACGTGCGCTCGCCCAACAAATCGCCATTTTCTGTTACAACGCGCCACGCATCCGCGTAATGTTCCCAACCAGAATCAGCATGTTCGATTGATACTGTAAAGCGCCAACCGTCACCGCTTGGAAGAGCCTTAGCATCGAGTATATCCGCTTGCCCAGCGGTTGCTAAGTTAACCATTAAAAATACTACAATAGAACTTGTTGCAAGCAAAATCTTTTTATTCATATCCATACGCCCCACCTCTTTTCCATTATTCGTTAATAAACCAGAACTATTAGCTGTATTATAATTAATCCAAAAAATCCAGCAACCACATCATCAAACATTATTCCAAAACCACCCTTAATCCTGGCATCAATCATTTTGATAGGCCACGGTTTAAGGATATCAAAAAAACGGAAGAGTATAAAACCGAGTATCATCCATTGCCAACCACGAGGTGCAGCAATCATTGTTATTAGATAACCTACAATTTCGTCCCAAACGATTCCAGAGTGGTCGTGTACTTTTAGATTATTACTTGTGGTTTCGCACAAAAATATACCAAACAAGAATAAGGCAACAACGATGGCAATATATGCCCAAACTGGCAGACCCATTAATAAATAATAAATGGGTATTGCCACTAGTGTGCCAAAGGTTCCCGGCGCCACTGGTGCTAAGCCAAAGCCGAATCCAAAGGCAAGAAAATGAATTGGGTTTTCCCAGACCGATTGAGTAATTTGTTTTTTATCCACTTATTTACCTAATAAAGTTATCACTATTTCGCTTCAGACTGATTTTAGCTTGCACTTTAGCAATTTCGATTTCAAATCGCGAGCGGCTTGAACTAAGACTGTGGTTCGATCAAGCACATCGTTCCCACGCTCCCGCGTGGGAATGCATACCAGACTATAATTCATGTAGTAAGGTCAGTGCATTTGCAAAGATCCCTATACACTCCCACGCAGAGCGTGGGAGCGAGATTAATATACATCAGAGACATCGTGCGCACGGCGCACGCTACGAGCAAGCGGCTTGGCCGACAACTGTGGGTTGGATTGTCTTGGGATCAACCCTGCGTAGTGTTTTTAATTTCTTCACGCAGTTCATCGACTTGACTATCAGAAATATTCAACAGCTTTTGTAGATCTGGCAGGCCTTTTTTTAGCGTCTCATTAACTAGCAACTCTTCAGCTGTATATTCTGACAACAATAAATGGGCCATTGATAAAATCCATTCATCCTGGTTTGCATCATTATTACTAGCAGGGGAAACTACATCACTATGAAAGTTGCGAAGCAATTCGATTTGGGCCTTTGGTAATCTATACTCATGCGCCAGGTGTGCGGTTACGGTATCATGACTCATTCCAAACTCACTTTCCTCCAGTTTATCAATCGCGACATTGTCTTGATGAGACTTTAAAAATAATTCTTGGTATTGCTCTTCAAAATTTGTCGCTAGTACTAGCATCCCAACATCATGGATTAAACCCAAAAACTCGAGATCATACTCTCTTTCCTGGCATGTTATGCGCGCGATCAATCGACATACAGTTGATATATTGAGCATATGTTGCAATATTTGTTTGTCGATACTGGTCGAATCACTACACAAAGAGTGAAGTGTAGAACTCACAATTGCACTACGAACACTTTTAAGGCCCAATATATTTAAAGCGGTCGGTACATTACTGATTTCAGAAGAGCGTCGATTAATAGGAGAATTAGCATAACGTAATAAGGCACTTGCCAATAAGGGGTCCTGCATAATTACATTAGCAAGTGCATTAAAATCCGTATCGGATTCTGCAATCAATTTTAAGGCCTGACTTGCCTGTACCGTTGGTTTTGGAATTTGTAATTGATTGATATTTATTTGCATCAGAAATACCGAATAGTTGTTTGCTAAAAATTAATGGCTTCAAACACCGACAAACTTTCCGGGTCTTCCAAAAATCGATGTGATACGATTACTGCCGCAGCAGACCATGTCTGTTTTAAATTGGCTCTTCTGCCAATTAAAGTACCCTTTTTACCATCATAGTATTCTGGCCAATCATCTGTTAAGAGTTTTTCTGCTGCACTATTTAGAATTTTCTTGGCGAGGTCATGGTGCCCTGTTCTAATGGAGGCACCAACAAATGCCCATATCAAACAAGGCCAATGACCACCATTATGATAGGACCAGGGTACATTTTTTGGATCGCTACCCGTAGTGTATGCCCATTTTTCACCTGAAACCGCTGGATAACAAATTTTCAATGGCATGGCTCCCACTAAGTCATCCCAGTGTTCTATATACAAATTCATTAATTGTTCAGATTGATCGTCCGTTGCAAGTCCGAAAATAACCGACAACAAATTACCAAAGGCAAAATAACGAAAATCCATACGACTGGGTCCCAGGTTACCTACAAAATAACCGGCGTTTTCCGGTACCCAGCCATCTATCCAATCTGGAATGGATTCTGGATAGACGTTTAATACATTTCTGATGTCGCTTCCAATCTCTTCAGAACGGAAACGGTGAATCTCATTTAGCCTTTCTTGATCTAGCCAATAATAAATGCGTACATAAGAGCGCAGAGTTTGAAGACGTTTTCTTACGTTGTTTCGTAGGGTGATGTTTGCCGGTGTCGCCAGTAGCAATTCCTGTGCGGTAGAAAGCATACCATAGAATAAGGCCTGAATTTCCAATGGATGACCATAGACACCCATTCGACGATCAATCATAAACGACGCATCTGGTACTAACATTGAGGGAGATGTTTCGAAACTTTCTTTTAAATACATTTTCAGGATCAGCTGCATACAGACCTGAAACTCTTCACTGTGGGCTAACTCTGTATCTCCAGTCGTGACGACATATGCTCTTAATATCAACATCCACCACATGGCAGAGTCTACTGGGGCCACACGTCCGATGGCCCTATCACCGAAATCGGCGGATAATTCATCAGGCCCATTGTCATTTGGTGTCACCCTAAAACTAGCTGGCATCAAACCAACTTGACGTTCGTGGCCTTCCATCACTTGCTGCAAATTGCGCAGCTGCATAACCCTGACTAAAAAATTGCGTACGATCTCCGTTTCTCCGTCCATAAGAAAAACTAATGCGCTAGGTACAAAATCTCTGACAAAACACTCGTCATAATTTGCCGCTTCAATGCTTTCGTCCATAGCAGCCAAGGTACCGATAGGTTCTCCATCCTGGTATAGGATAGAAGCCCTTAACAATTCATAAGCCGAATTTAGTGCATTTACCATATCCACGATACCCCAACAATTTTTCGTTTCAGAAACATGTGTTTACTACTTCGGTAAGTTTTGGGTTTTCTATAATAGTAATTATTTATTATGGGATTTGGCATGCACTTACTTTCTATTAGTTAATTATTTGGCGCACCTTCATCAATCCAGGTTTTAATGGTTTTAATTTGTTCGACACTCAAAGGTTTCCTGTCTCCGTGCGGCATTTTAAGAGATGGATCGGCTTTACCTTCAATTAACAACACCAAGGTACTGGACAAACTGTCACCAGGTTTAATGATTGCACCAAATTTTGTACCTTTCATTAAATCGGAATAAGTCACCATACTTAGACCACTTTTAACTTGTCCCGCTCCACCGTTCGCATGACATTCCAAGCAAGTGGCGGTTAGAATTGGCTCGACATCCTTTGAATAACTGACAGTAGGTCCTTCTTGCTTATTACAAGCTGACATAAACCCACCCAATACACACAAAATTCCAATGGATATGTTACTAGCAAAATTCATTAAATTTCCCCTTTTTATACTACTGTCTTTTGTTACTATGACAGAATATTAACAATATTCTGTTGTTAGTATGAGAAATTATATTACATAATAGCAAGCAATGATTTTATCATTGACTTAACTCAAATAAACACAGCTTATAATAATAAGCAAATTAGATTATACTGATATATAATGTTAACAAAAATAAATTTAATAAGCGTTTCCACCACACAATAAAATTTAACAAACAACTTAAAAGCATTCGTTTGTTAATGCAATCGATCCGGGGAGGATAAACCATATGCAAGGAACTACTTGTGTCCACTTTTCATACTTACCATTGAGTATGCGTGTATTATTTAGCGGAGCGCTCATTGTGCTGGGTGTAGGCTATATGTTCGCCATGATTCACACCTTTTCTTCACATGCAGGCAGAGACGGTAATCCGGGCTTGTCTGTCGATGATTTGATCATTGCCTACAGTGGCAGCAAAAGTGACACACGCCTGGAAGCTGCTCTGAAAGGCCCCATGGCTGGCATGCTACCAACTGATGAACGAGACGAAATCGTTGCCTGGGTAAGGCGCGAAGCAAGTAAAGAAGAGTTTGAAACGATGATTGCCCCCATTGTTGAAAAGCGTTGTGACACATGCCACGGTGGTAGCAATCCCCATATCCCGAATCTGAAGGGTTATGACAATTTTAGCAAGGTCGTGGAAATGGATACCGGTGTGGACATCTTTACTCTGGTGCGGGTATCACACATCCATCTATTCGGTCTTACTTTTATCTTTTTTATCGTGGGTTTTATCTTTTGCCATAGCTACATTAAGCCTCTTTGGATAAAATGCGTTGTCATGGTAATTCCGTTCCTAGCCATTATCTTTGACATTATGTCATGGTACTTGACGAAAATTTACACACCCTTTGCATGGGTAGTAATGATAAGCGGTGCATTTATGGGGCTAAGTTTTGCGGTTCAATGGATCGTGTCGATGTACCAAATGTGGCTATACAAACTGCCAGATCATATCAATGGAAATGAGGGAATCTATATGGGAACAAACAAGTAACAAAAAATATCGTTACAAATTAAAGAAATTTATACCTATAAAGGAGCATGTATTATGAAAAACATTTTTAAAGTTACTGCACTCGTAATGTGTACCATGTTAACAACTGGTGCATTTGCAGCAGGAGATGCTGCAGCCGGTAAAACCAAAAGCGCATCGTGTCAAGGTTGTCATGGTTTAAATGGGAAAAGCAATAATCCTAAAATTCCAAATTTGGCGGGGCAAAAAAAGGATTACCTAATCACAGCGATCAATGCCTATAAAAACGACAAACGCAAAGATCCCATGATGGGTATGGCGGCAAAACCACTTACAGATGCCGATATTGCTGATCTTGCGGCATTTTACAGTAGTGTAAAATAAGTTTTACGGCTCATTCCATTGCTAGCCATTATTTTTGATATTATGCCATGTTACCTGGCAAAAATTTACACACCCTTTGCCTGGGTAGTAATGATAAGTAGTGCATTTATGGGGCTAAGTTTTGCGTTTTAATGGATCGTGCCGAAGTAGCAAATGTGAATATTCACACTACCAGATCATTTACATTTAGAAGAAAAGGCGGGAACATATAGAGGAAGAAACAAATAACATATAATTTCGTTACAAATTAAATTATAACAATCTATGTATATAAAGGAACATCTCTAATGAAAAACATTATTACGGTTATGGCACTCGCAATAAGTGCTTTATTAACAACTGGTGTGTATGCTGCAGGAGATGCTGCAGCCGGTAAAACCAAAAGTGCGTCGTGCCAAGCTTGCCACGGTTTAGATGGGAAAAGCACTAATCCCAAAATCCCCTCTCTGGCAGGAAAAAAATATGAAGACTTGGTCACCGCGCTTAATGAGTACAAAAGTGGTAAACGCAAAGATCCCATGATGACTATGTCAGCAAAACCACTTACTGATGCCGATATAGCTAATCTTGCAGCGTATTACAGTAGTTTGAAATAAGCTGCCGATTATTCCATACCCCTTTAAGCTGAACCACTTTGGGTTCGAGGGGTATGGGGTTAAAAGATAGGTTAAAGGTTAAAAGATAGGTTAAAGGAACTAGGTAAAAGGTTAAAGGTTAAAGGTTAAAGGTTAAAGGTTAAACCCAAGTGCTGTGAGTTTTCCTGATAACGCTTTGTATTCTGGTGTCACCTTTACTCGTTGACTGGCAAACTCTCTGCGAATCGGATAGTTCTTTC
>Ga0316187_10001016_pt1 | contig 23513 bp, 20 predicted proteins | sample CroRivburrow1_MG_FD_204927 | JGI IMG/M metagenome (GOLD analysis project Ga0316187, IMG submission 204927) | Coastal sediment microbial communities from Maine, United States - Cross River worm burrow 1 | ecosystem: Environmental > Aquatic > Marine > Coastal > Sediment | place: USA: Maine...
ATTTCACTGCATATCTCTGAGAGCAGATCCAGAGAGTCAATCTCTTTTCCTTTATAACGATAGCCATCTGCTGCAAATAAAACCTTTGGTTTTATCTGTCCAAATCGATCCAGCACCCCTTTCTTCCCAAAATCTGGTGAGCAGGATGACCATATCGCCCCAATACTGGAAGCTGCCAACATAGCTATGATTGTTTCAGGAATATTTGGCATGAATCCGACAACCCGATCACCGGGCTCAACACCTGAAGACCTAAGCGATTCTGCCAGCCTGGAGACCTCAACATAGAGCTGCCTGTATGTCAGCTTGGTGCAGGCACGACCCTCTTGTTTAAAGATGATGGCCGTTTGATCATCTCGATACCTCAAAAGATTTTCTGCAAAATTAAGTTTTACATTTGGAAACCACTCCGCTCCCGGCATCTTATTCAAATCATCTATAACAGGCTGGAGTGCACCTGATGCCTGAATCTCAGCAAACTCAAACATTGATGTCCAGAACTCTGGAATACTGTTAATCGACCAGGCATAAAGAGATTTGTAATCACGCACATCCTGGCCGTACCGTTTATTGATAAACTGCATAAAACGGTACATATTCGACTTTTTTATTCCAGCTTTAGAAGGGCTCCACAACAACTTGCTCATCAGCATTACCATTCCAGCTAAATTAAGATGCAGAAATTTAGCACCGCACATTACTGCCTATTATTAAACTTTAGCTCAGATAATCACTGTTAACATGGGCGCAAGATGAATTCAGTAATTTACTGCAGCACAACCAAGAGGCAATAAAAAAGCCCCGAACAACGGGGCTTTTCATCACTAATGGAGGGGGCGAATAGTCAATCTTTGATTGCGTAGTGTGAATGTACGTAGCGCTCCACTACTTGCTGGAATTTCTCGGCAATATCATCACCTTTAAGCGTGACAGTCTTTTCACCATCTTCATAGACAGGCGCCACTGGCGTCTCGCCACTGCCCGGCAGGCTGATACCGATATTGGCATGTTTACTCTCACCAGGGCCGTTGACCACACAGCCCATCACCGCCACGGTCATGTTCTCCACGCCAGGGAACAGCTTGCGCCAGACCGGCATCTGTTTGCGCAGGTAGGCCTGGATATCTTTTGCCAGTTGCTGAAAGACAGTGCTACTGGTACGTCCACATCCAGGGCAGGCAATTACAGCCGGGGTGAAGTTACGCAGCTCCAGGGCCTGCAAGATCTCCTGTGCCACTACAACCTCTTCGGTACGTGGTGCTCCAGGTTCCGGTGTAAGGGAGATACGAATGGTGTCACCAATGCCCTGCTGCAATAGCACGGCCAATGCAGAGGTGGAGGCTACAATCCCCCGCGCACCCATGCCAGCCTCGGTCAACCCCAGATGCAACGCATAGTCACAACGTTGCGCCAGCTCCTGATAGACGGCAATCAGATCCTGCACCCCGCTCATTTTGCAGGAGAGGACAATCTGATCCTGTCTGAGCCCCAGTACTTCAGCCTGCTTGGCATTCTCCAGTGCAGAGACCACCATGATCTCACGGATGACCTCATCGGTATCCTTTGGTTCGGGCGCATTGGCATTCTCATCCATCATGCGCACCACCAGCTCCTGGTCCATGCTGCCCCAGTTGACGCCGATGCGTACCGGCTTGTCGTAACGGACTGCAATCTCAATCATGTCGGCAAACTGGCTGTCACGGTGTGCACCACGCCCCACATTACCCGGATTGATGCGGTATTTGGCCAGCGCCTGGGCACATTCGGGATACTGGGTCAGCAGCTTGTGTCCATTAAAATGGAAATCACCAATCAGCGGCACACTGCAGCCGCGCCGATCCAGCGCCTCACGAATCTGCGGAATTGCCTGGGCCGCCTCTTCGGTATTGACGGTCACTCTTACCAGCTCTGAGCCCGCCTCCGCCAACTCTGCCACCTGTTTAACAGTAGCACTGATATCAGCGGTATCGGTGTTGGTCATGGATTGGATTACGACGGGCTTATCTCCGCCAATGACAACGGAGCCAACCGGCACCCCCTGGGTGCTGTGGCGTTCTACTGGATTTTTTGACATGGAAGGGGGCAACCTGAATTCTATAAACAGACAGCCATTTTAGCCTAAACCGAATTGTCGATGTTAATCCGGATTCAAGCGGTTAATCAGACAACCGATAAACCTCAACCCTGGCGATATCTTTCAGCGGCACATCCACGGTCATATCACCACCATAGAGTCGCTGCTTAATGGTGACCTTATCTCGCTCTACCGACATCAATGTTCCTTTACGCACTGCATCCTCTTGATCAACATAGACGCGCACATTTTCATCAAGATAGCTATGCAGCTCTGCCACTGGCGTCGGCACATAGTCCTTGGTGGGCTTGTACTTTTTCAGCTTTCTGGGCTGTCTGGCGCCAGAAGAGAAGACACCTTCCGCTTCCGATAACTGAGATGCAAGCCCTGACCCGCCAGAAGAGTCTGCACCTCCCATTGCTTTTTCTGGCATGGTAAAGCTGAGATCAGTAACAGGCTCACCATTAACTGACAGCTCCAGATTTAGCATCGCTGGAAGATCTTCCGGTTTATAGAAAGAGAGGCTGGCCGGATCAAATTCAGCAGGCGGATAAATGCCAAAGCTCACCTCATTTGGTTTTTTGATAAAGCTTTTTATGGCCTCAAGCAGCCCAGGCCCAGGGACAAACCCCAGCTGCTGAGCAAGCTGTTTTTCATCCAGATCAAGCATTGATTGCACAAAGGCATCTACCGTTAAGCCTCGTGCTTTCGCGCAATACTCCTGGGCTTTGGTCACAAACTCAGAATCAATTTGGTAGGTCACAGACATCTTGGAAAACTGTGGTTTCTGCATCCCCATTACCATGGCACCAGGCTGGGGGACATTTGTCAGCAGCATGCTCATTTGTGAATATTCAACATCACGCACGTCAAAATCCAGCAGCACCTCAGCCCGACCAGCAGCCTGGTCAAAATCAATATCCAGCGCTGTATCCATTGTTATGGCATAGAAACCCAAGGCCCCCATCATATCTGGCGAAAGCCCTGTCATCAGCCCACAACCATCAGAGTCTTTGACGCCAGACATCTGTTTAACATTCTCCATCATACTCACGTAATTACTGGCAAGGTCACCACCCAATGGAATGCTGAAGCCCTTAATCGAAAATCCAAATTTTTCAGGTGGTTTTTTTTGCAAGTCTCCCATGATCAGCTGGTAGAGAAACATTGGGCCATCCCCACGCATCTGCATTGATTCAATGGTGATCTCATCGTTGCTGGTTGATGGGTAGATGCTGATATTTTCAACCGCAATGGTGCCTTCAAAGCTTGAGCTGACCCCCTGATACCTGATATCCGCAAAAGGCTCAGCCATCATAATCATCTTATCCAGCTCTGTTGAGGTACGGTAGTAGATATAGCCTTTTGCACCACCATACAGTGCTCCGGCAAGGATGATTGAACCAAAAAATACTGATTTGAGTTTCATATTCAGGCAACTTTATCCAGGGAATAGAATTGAATAGCTAGCTGTAGCCATATTATGTTTTTCGGCATAGTAGGACACTTCTTAAGTAAAGCTCAAATCGCATTGCTCAATTACCATTTATAATTCATGGTATTGCTTTGCAGAATGCCCAATTATCGTTATTCTGGCGCTCTACTCGTCTCTATTATCAAGGCAATAGCACATGGCCACATTTAAAGCCTTTCGCATCCACAGTGAAAACAACCAACACCAAGCTGGGATAGAACAGCTGGACTTGGATGCGCTGCCAACCGAAGGGGTACTGGTTCACACCCAGTATTCGAGCATCAACTACAAAGATGCACTTGCAGGCACCGGCCGTGGAAAGATTCTTAGGCGATCACCACTGATTGGCGGCATCGACAGCTGCGGTGAGGTTGCCCGCTCTGATGACCCACGCTTTAAAGAGGGGGATCAAGTGCTGGTCACCGGCTGCGGGCTGAGCGAAATCTACAATGGCGGTTATGCTGAATGGTTGCATGCCCCACCGGAATCAGTCATCCCTCTCCCTCCACAGCTCACCTCTTTAGATGCCATGACTATTGGCACTGCAGGCTTTACAGCTGCACTGGCTCTGCACCGAATGGAGCAAAACGGCCAAACCCCTGACCTTGGTCCACTGCTGATCACGGGCGCCAGCGGCGGTGTTGGCAACCTGGCAGTCGATCTCTTTTCCCACCAGGGGTACAGCGTGAGCGCTGCAACAGGTAAAGCAGATCAGCACGACTATCTGAAAAGCCTGGGCGCAGCAGAGGTCATCGCCCGTAGTGCGCTATCACTGGGCCAGCAGGCTCTGGAAAAGGGGGTCTGGGGTGGCGCAGTGGATACCGTCGGAGGCGACACACTTGCTGGCATTACTCGCACTCTCAGGCCTTGGGGCTCTGTTGCCAGTATTGGTATGGCCGCAGGCATTGAACTGAATACCACTGTGATGCCCTTTATTATCCGTGGTGCCTCAATATTGGGCATCAGCTCAGCCAACTGTCCTTACGAGCTACGCAAAACAATCTGGCAGCGCCTGGCAACAGATCTAAAACCACAGCACCTGGACAGGATCATCAACCGCATTATTTCACTGAATGAACTAAGTGAAGCATTTGAAGCCATGATAGACGGCAAAACAACCGGACGCACCGTAGTTAAAACCACATCCGCTTAGGCCAGAAGATAAGGGGCACAGAGGAAATACCCCCCCAAAAAAGGTGAAGGGCCGATTCCTGCTCGCCGAAGCGAGCCGAAACCGGCCCTTGCCCATTCTTTGATTATTAAGCTTTTACATCAAGCAAACTACCAATGGTTTTGCTCATTGCATTATCAGCCTCTAGCACCTTTACACTGGCTTCAATCTGAGTGCGATCTGCAATCATGTTGACCATCGGTTTCACCACATCCATAACCTGCTCTGAACTATTGGCGTTTGCTACCTGGCCCGCATTCTGTTGCATGCTATCAAGGCCACTCTGTATGCCCTGAACGGCAATACTGGATACGCTACTTGTCGGTTCCATCGTATTAACCCTTAGAAATACCTACATACACTAAGTATGAGTCAGTTCATTGGGGTTTATAGGCATTTAAATCACAAATGGTGTGACCTCCATCACAAAAACAGCCTATAACTCCCTGGTTGCCAGGAATTGGATATCCGGCCACCGCTCCACGGTCAAATCAAGATTGACGCGGCTGGTCGCCAGGTAGACCAGTTGGTCATCCCCATCCAGCGCCAGATTAGCATGGGCCTTGGTACGGAATTGCTCCAGCATCTTGCTATCATCACACTGCACCCAGCGAGTGGTGGCTACCTGCACCGGCTCTACTATGGCCTCAACATTGTATTCATCCTTCAAACGCTGGGCCGCCACCTCAAATTGGAGCACACCCACAGCTCCCAGGATCAGATCATTATTCTTTAGCGGACGAAATACCTGAGTAGCCCCCTCTTCACACAGCTGCAATACACCCTTCTGCAGCGCCTTCATACGCAGTGGATCCTTCAGCACCACGCGGCGGAACAGTTCAGGTGCGAAATAGGGAATGCCCTCATATTTGAGGTTTTCCCCTTCCGTGAAGGTATCACCAATCTGGATGGTGCCATGATTGTGCAGGCCGATGATATCTCCTGGCCAGGCCTCTTCCACATGGCGCCGCTCATCTGCCTGGAAGGTAATCGCATTGCTGATCTGCACGGCCTTGTTGATACGCACATGGCGCATCTTCATCCCTTTTTTATAGGAGCCTGAGCAGACCCGCAGGAAGGCGACCCGGTCCCGATGGGCTGGGTCCATATTGGCCTGGATCTTGAAAACAAAGCCGGTGAATTTCCCCTCTGAAGGCTCAACTTTGCGCTCCTGGGTCGGGCGACCCAGCGGGCATGGTGCATACATCGCAAAGGCATCCAGCAGCTCTTTCACCCCAAAGTTATTGATGGCGGAACCAAAAAAGACCGGCGTCAGCTCCCCTCGGGCATAGGCCTCCAGATCCAACTCATGGCTAGCGCCCCTCACCAATTCAATCTCATCCCGCAGCTCATCTGCCTGGTCACCCACCAGCTCATCCAGACGTGGATTATCCAACCCCTCAATCACCTCACCCTCTTGAATCTTGCCACCATGGGTAGCCGAGTAGAGATGGGTGGTCTCAGTGCGCAGGTCAAACACCCCTTTAAAACGCTTGCCCATACCAATCGGCCAGGTTACCGGGGCGCACTTGATTTTGAGGATATCCTCCACCTCATCCAGCAGTTCAATAGGCTCCTTTCCTTCCCGATCCAACTTGTTGATAAAGGTTAGGATGGGCGTGGTGCGCAGGCGGCAGACCTCCATCAGCTTGATGGTACGCGCCTCAACACCCTTGGCCACGTCGATTACCATCAGCGCCGAATCGACCGCTGTCAGTGTGCGATAGGTATCTTCAGAGAAGTCCTCATGGCCCGGCGTATCCAACAGATTGACGATAGTGTCACCGTAGGGAAACTGCATCACCGATGAGGTCACCGAGATACCCCGCTCCTTCTCCATCTCCATCCAGTCAGAGGTCGCATGCCGTGCCGCCTTGCGGCCCTTCACGGTGCCCGCCATCTGAATGGCACCGCCATAGAGCAGCAGCTTTTCCGTCAGCGTGGTTTTACCCGCATCCGGATGCGAGATGATAGCAAAAGTGCGTCTACGCCTTATCTGATCAGCCAATGGGCTGTTGGTCATATTCTCAATTCCTTCAATGTGTACACAAATATGTACACAATTCTAAAACTACTCTTGATGCGTGGAGCACTGGTTTACCAATGCTCAGCCAAGATATTAAAAACAATACGCAACATTATAACCTAAAAATAACTTGACACAATAACCTAAATGTAACAATACTTAATAACCTAATTATGGGACAACGCAATAACCTAATTATGAGAAGGCATGGCAACACCATCAGATAAACTGGCACAGTCTCTGGCCGAACTAAAAAAATTACAGGATAGTGGAATTATCGCTATCCGAACGGGAGAGCTAAGCCGAACACACAGAGAACGCCTGCTTAAAAATGGATTCATACAAGAAGTCATGAAGGGCTGGTACATTCCCTCACGTCCCGATGAGCCTTCAGGGGAAAGTACAGCTTGGTATGCATCTTTCTGGGGCTTTTGTGCTAACTACCTAACTACACGATTTGGTGACAATTGGTGCCTTTCTCCAGAACAGTCCATCAATCTGCATATCGGTGATAAAACTGTTCCGAGCCAATTATTGGTACGCTCTCCTAAAGGCGGCAACAAACCAACAGGATTGCTACACAACACCTCCATACTTGACCTGAGACTCGATATCCCTGCACATGAGGATATGATAATAATTGACGGCATAAGGGTTATGAACATCTACTCTGCCTTGATTGCCTGCTCAGCTCACCAGTTTTCTGCCAAGCCAATAGAAATGCGTTCCGCACTTTCCGTGGTATCCGATGCCTCTGACCTGCTTAGAAAACTTCTGGAAGGAAATCACAGCACAGTAGCAGGAAGGTTAGCTGGAGCATTCAGAAATATTGGCCGCGACAAAGTTGCAGACAGCATCATTGAAACCATGAGAACGGCTGGATACACAATAAATGAATCAGACCCGTTCGAAGACAAGCCTGCAATTATTCTAGGTAGTCGAGAAATATCACCTTACGTTAACCGGCTGCACATGATGTGGGAGAGTTTCAGGGAACCCATAACGGCCAATTTTCCAACATCATCCGGAGCCATCAGTGATATAGAGGCCTATCTAAAACAGATTGATGATATATATGTTACCGATGCTTACCACTCGCTATCTATTGAAGGATACCGCGTTAGCGAGCAACTGATAGAGCACGTTCGCTCCGGAAACTGGAACCCAGATAATACAGAAGAAGACAATGAGCACAAAAATGCTCTTGCCGCCCGAGGCTATTGGCAGGCATTCCAAGCGGTTAAAAACAGCATTCAGAAAGTTCTGAATGGCAATAATGCAGGAAAGATTATTGATGACGACCATGGAGCATGGTATCGAGAACTTTTCGGGCCAAGTGTGGTAGCAGGGATAATAGAAGCAGCTGATCTGGCGGGCTATAGAAATCGCCCTGTCTATATCAGGAGGTCTATGCACACACCTCCAAATTACGAAGCTGTGCGTGATTTAATGCCTACATTTTTTGAATTCCTTGAAAAAGAAGAAAATCCAGCGGTCAGAGTAGTATTAGGGCATTTTATATTTGTATATATCCACCCATATATAGACGGTAATGGCCGTATGGGAAGATTCTTAATGAATACCATGCTTGCAGCTGGTGGGTATCCTTGGGTTGTTATTCCAGTTGAAAAGCGTAGCGAGTATATGGGTGCACTTGAAAGTGCTAGCGTTAATCAGGATATAGTTCCTTTTACAAAATTTCTTGCCAGCCTTATCGACAAGTAGCAATCATCCCTATATCTTACAAGCAGTTTATAATTAACCGATTATCGGTACTATTAGTACCTGTTCATTATCTTTTTTAAACCACCAGGCAGAGCTAAAGGAGCACTTTGTCCCATTGGTTTGTTGGTGCCGTTATTGTTGAACAGGTGTCTACCATTGCCGCTTAGAGCCATTGCTTCTTTTATCAATGGTTCGATTTCTGGGATTATGGGGCGGAGGAGTGGTTTGCTGCTTGCTTTGCCTAGTTTGTGGTTTTCTGTTGGGATCGTCCAGACCATTTTTTCAAAATCAAAGTGGGTTTTCTCGCTTAGGCGGAGTTCTCCGTTACGGCAGCCATAGATCAGGCAAAGTTTGACGTAGAGTTTGTTCTTTGCTGACATTCTGGAATTTTCCAGTGCCAGCCAGACAAGCCTGATTTCTTCATCGGATAGTGATCTTGTACCTACTCCTTTTTTGATCTGAAGGTCTTCTTTGGCGTTGATGTCTGACAAATGGTTTATCGGGATCAGCTGGCGTTTTACTCCCCATTTTAGAACCTGTTTGGCATTGGTGAGGATGCGGTCGGTAATTCCTGGTCTGGTCGTTGCGTGTTCTTCAAGCAAGGCCAGCCAAGAATGCAGGGTGATTTTCTCGGCTGGCAGATGACCAAGTTTTGGGAAGACATGAATTTCGAAGGAACGAAGAACTTCATGGTGGTTTTTCTTGTTCTTCTTACAGTAAATCTCGTACCACTGGCGAAAGAGGCTTTCGAATGAAGCCGCATCCATGATTGCCTGCTTTTCAAGCTGGCGAATGACTTTTGGATCATGCCCCTGCTCTAACTCTGCTTTCAGCCGATGATTTTCTTCTCTGGCCTGTTTTAGAGAAAGAAGAGGATATGAACCCAAATCAAGCCGTTTGGGCTTACCGTCATAGCGGTAGCGTATCTGGAAGATGATCTTTCCTTTGGGGGTTACACGAACGCTCAGACCATCACGGTCACTCTTTTCCTCTCTTTCTGCTTTTGGTTTTCCGCGATTTGCTTTCAGCCAAGTATCTGAAATAGCCATAGTTTCTCCAACAATGTGTACACATTTTTGAAAGCCTCAAAATACCACGTTTTATGTACACAGATGTGTACATAATGTTTGAGGCTTAACTTGATATTGGATGTCGCTGATTGTCTCCCGACTTACCCAATAAATTCAATAAAAACAATTGGATTGTCGAGAATATGGCCTTAGATGACCTTGGCTGTCTCAGAGGCTATGATCTGGGTGCGAGATAATGGCAAAGGTGCGTCGCCGTTTAAGTTGTGAGAGCAGTTCAGACATGGATGAATTGGGGCACAGTGAAAAGCCGGGGATTATACACGGAAATTGAGAACCTCAGTTCACCGACCCCAAACTCACTGCCACACATTCAGCTTGGGAACTCTTTTACACGCTACCTGAGCCCCAAATTTTCTGTTAATTTGGGTATTTCATCAGAACAGAGCCGATTGCTTACCAACCAGTACTTCATTACTTACAGGGCAATAACAGCAAATGGACATAGAGAGCATTCTGATTCTGGCAACAATGATTTTTGTAGTTTCAGTGCTCTATTCGTCCATTGGGCATGCCGGTGCTTCCGGATATCTGGCAGCAATGGCTCTTTTCAGCATGACACCACTGGAGATGAAACCAGCCGCACTCACTCTTAATGTACTTGTTGCCTCTATTGCAACCGTAAAATATCTGCGTGCTGATTGCTTTTCATGGTCACTTTTCTGGCCACTTGCCCTTGTCTCAATTCCATTTGCCTATCTGGGTGGCCTGCTGAACCCACCTGCTACCTATTACAATCCAATCATTGGCGCTGTCTTAATCTTTGCAGCCTGGCGCATTGTTAAAGAGGCCAATAAGCCTATCTATTCACCCAGACCACCTCATACCCCATCTATGGTCATATCCGGTGCTGGGCTTGGCTTTCTTTCAGGACTGACTGGCATTGGCGGCGGCATATTTCTAAGCCCACTACTCATCACCTTTCAGTGGATAGAGATAAATAGGATAGCCGGCATTACATCAGCTTTTATCCTGGTTAATTCAGTAGCAGGGTTGCTGGGATTTCTCGCATCAAGCACACCACAGCTACCAGATGGGTTACCCCTCTGGGCTATGGCTGCAGCTATTGGTGGTTTTATTGGTGCAGGATATGGCAGCAAACATTTTGGAAACCCCGCCACAAAATATCTACTTGGATTTGTGCTGCTAATTGCGGGCGTGAAGATGCTGATGCCATAGCCCTAACTGTTCTCGGCATTTGCCTCAGACAAAATCTACTCAAGGAACATTCAGGGACAGACCACGCTTGCTGGATCATTCAACACTCTTCTTCGGTCTTCCCGCTTTACCTTTTGTCACCCGTCTTCCTAATGCATATGCAATCTCTTCTTGGAAACGAGTATTTCCCAGCACTAAGTTTCCGTTGGTCGCCTCTCTTATTTGATCATCAACCCCTTCATCAACGTGGGCTTTAAATAGCTCTCTATAAGTCTTTCTTCTGCTTAATTCATTTCTATCAATTTTCAAATATTGCTCATGCGGGCTAAGTAAATCATTTTTTCGTCCCTCTGCATTTGCAAGATAGCTTGACCATGGATATTCCCGTGGGTGCTTAACCATATTAGCTCGCACTGGATTTAACTCTATATAACGATAGCAGGCCAAAACGTAGTCTTCACTTTGCGTCAGGCAGGAACGGAAACGACCCTCCCAGAGTGTTCCACTACGCTGGTAGGTGCGATTTATATACTGAACATATCGCTGACCTAAATGCTTCATCAGTAAGGAAGCACTGTCTTCCTTTTTTGGAGTCAGCAACAGATGAACATGATTTGTCATCAAGACATATGAGTGAACTGAGCAACCATATTTAGTAGATTGTTCATTTAAAGCATCCAAGTAGAACTGATAATCTTCATCCGCATAAAAACAGGCAGATCGATTATTTCCACGCTGAATGATATGCCAAGGAATCCCAGCCATTGACAACCTCGCCCTACGCGGCATCATTTCTCTCCCACTTAGTTATTACATAATGAAGATATCAAATTAAACGTGGTCTGTCCCCTATTATCCGAATAAATCGTGGTCTGTCCCCTATTATGTGCGGTCCCCTATTATGTGCATTGCGGGGCTTTTATTTTATGAGGGTTGTTTTTGTTTTGCTCTATCCCCTTCTTCATGCGGCGCAATGCGCTACCACTTATTGACGCCCTACTTAGTACGCCTTACCGCGTTACTTAGTACGTCTTACCACGTTAACATTGTTAATGATCTCATCCACTTTGTCTCTAATAGGCTGGGGTAGAGATTCATCTTTTAAAATTGCTTCTACCTCTTTTGCAACATCAACTACAACATCTGAATAAGCAGTAGGGTTGTTTATAATGTTGTGCGCAGGCTTTACAATTTGGTGGAGTGCATCAAGAAGCTCTTTTGGAATTTTTACAAAGGTTGGTGCAATGGAATCTCGCCACTCAGACAAGCGGTAACGCACAAAATTATTAGGATTTGGCGACTCAGATTTAAGAAATTCAATTAGTGCCATTTTTGTTTTTCCATAGACCCCCCATGCGGCACTTATATATTGCTCACGATTTAGATGTGGATAATCCTCTGGCCGACAACGGGTAGGACACAGAAAATGGTATAGCCTTTCCTCTAACCCTCCAAACAAAGCTCCTGATTCAGGATAATAGTCGAGTGTTCCAAGAAACTCTCGGCATGAATCATACATAGCTCTACTCCTACGCTCCTCATAACTCTCTTTTATACGATTCCAATTATCATCACTCTGGTCTGCGGTCAACCAGCACTCATATAAAATCGATGCTTCCATTGGTAGGAATGGCTTATCTGGATCAGTCCATCGACGCCCAAAAACCTTTCTCATCTCATCAATGTTTATCTCTCCAGTTAGATAAAAAGTCTTAAGAAACTTTTTATCCCTTCCCCGCACACTTGTAAGTTGATCAATAGTGTTTTTAATATCTTTCCATCCAGCACGGCGCTCTTTCATCCAGGCCTTATCATCAGTTTTCCATGCACTAATATCTATTGTCATAACGTACCATCATTTATTGCATTAGTGATTAATTCATCAATTACATCTTGTAGTATTTGGGGATAGTATTTGGGGATAGTATTTGGGGACAGACCACGTTTTCCATATTCAGAGAGGAGACCTTGCCTTTTGCATCTTATTTTCTTTGGAAACAAAGAATAAGCATAACCACTACTCTGCATTCTTACATTATAACGGGAAACGTTTGGAGGCTTAGCCTGAATAAATCGTGGTCCGTCCCTTATTACGCCCCTAATTGCGGATGTAAAGATGCTGGCGCCATAGGCACCATTCACAATTATGCTAACAACTTACAACGTCATACTCGCCTGGTAAGAAATTCAGCTTATTCAAAATCCGGATTTTTCCACTTTATGGATGGCGCCACTTTCTTCTTAGGTGGCTTTAGGCGGGAGATATAATCGATAACCGCCTCAGTATCCCGCTGTGTAAAGTCTGCTATGGCTTGCACCATGCCTGGCTGCACATTGGTACGCTCTTTTCGGTAGATCCACTTAAATTGCCGCAATAGGTATTTATAGTGCTGGCCATGGAGGCGTGGATAAAAAAGATCATTATTTCCCTGGCCATTCTCGCCATGACAACCAACGCAGTATTTACCATAGAGCATCTTTCCATGCGCTAGATCTGTACCCGATCCTATACCCGGCCTTGGGGTCATCAGTATGGAGGAGATATAGCCTGCAACATCTGCCAGCACCTGAGCCTCACCAATCTCTTTCAACATTGCAAAGTGATCCATCCCAGCAGTTTCACGCCTGTGATCACGCACATCCACCAGCTGCTTTATGATGACCTTGGCATGCTGACCAGCGATCTGTGGAAAGACACCACTGCGCTGCCCCCAACCCTCTTCATAGTGACACTTGGAACAGACGCGAAAGATAACCAAGCCATTGTACATATTGGGTTTGAGGTTAATGGCCACAGCCATACCTTCTCTTGAATCACTCCAGGCCTGACCTGCTAACCCGAGCATGTAGCTAATAATCAGAATAAATACTTTTGGCACTGATATTATTTTCATAGAGAGACCCGTTGCTCCTGAAGATATCGTTTTTATTTTTCGAGCATCAATCTTCTGCATAATTCTCATGTGCCCAAAACGCTGTTAAAAGGACTTCTTGCACCATATTCTCTGCAGACAAGTATATCCATTGTACAGCCATTAGAAACAATGATGGAACTCATGCTCCCTTGAGCACGCTGCAAATACTCAGCTCTCATCTATCCTAATAAGAGATTGCATCTGTTTTTTTCAAAGAGGACATACGATGGATGACCAGACTATGGGCATAATTGGTGGCAGCATTGGCGCAGTCGTAGGCGTCATAGGTGGCATCATCGGCACTTACTTCAGCATCAAAAACACCAATGGGCCTAAGGAGAGACAGCTTGTAATCAGGTTTAGCGCTATCCTCTGGGGGGCAATGATCCCCGTGGGAGTGCTGGCTTATCTGCTTCCCACCAACTATAAGTTTTTAGCCTTCATGCCGATCTGGGTCGCATTGCCTTTTCTGATCAGGTATTGGAATAAAAAACAGCAGGAGGCTCGACTTAAAGAATCAGAGGACACACATTCAGATTAAAGCGTCTTTGCCATCAGAATAGCATCCTCACGCCCACCCTTTGCCGGATAGTAGTTCCGACGCACACCGATCTCATTAAAACCCATGGCATCGTACAGACTGGATGCCACCCTGTTAGAGGCACGCATCTCAAGAAATGCAGTATCAGCCTGCTGCTGGCTGGCAAGTGTCAGCATCCGTTCCAGTAGTTTGCGTCCTAATCCATGCCCCTGCATATCGGGATGAATCGTAACGTTTAGGATATTGGCCTCACCCACAGCGACCGACATGATAGAGTAGCCTATGATGCGATCACCCTGTAAATAAACCCAGCAACAGTATCCGGCACGCAGGCAATCCCGCATCGTGCCCTTAGTCCAGGGAAACTCATACGCCTGCACCTCTACCGCCATAACCTCATCAATGTCACCATCTTGCATGGAGCGCATTTGAAGCTGGGGATCTTTCAGGATAGCATCCAACACTTAAGACCTAAGATATCAGCAGTGAAAGAGCCTGCTGTAGGTCCTGCCAAGATTTAGCCTTTTGCTCTGGGCTACGCAGTAGATAGGCTGGATGATAGGTAACTACCAAGGGAATATTAGCCGCACCAAAGCGATGCACCCGACCACGCAGACGGCCTACCGCATCAGTTGATTTCAGGAGATTCTGTGCCGACACCCGACCTACTGCCAATATAACCTTGGGCTTGATCAGTTCAATCTGTCGCATCAGATAGGGCTCACAGTGCAACGCCTCCTCGACATGAGGATCTCGATTACCCGGCGGCCGGCATTTGAGAATATTGGCAATATAGACCTGATCACGTTCAAAACCAATGGCCTTAAGCATGGCATTGAGTAGCTTGCCTGCCTTGCCTACAAAGGGCTCGCCCTGGCGGTCCTCATCGGCTCCTGGAGCTTCACCGATAATCAGCAGGTCTGCCTGTTGATTGCCGACACCAAACACGGTCTGTGTTCGCGTACGATGCAATTCACAGGCTTTGCAGGCAGCAATATGCTGCCGCAATGCATCCCAGTCCAGCCCAGCAACAACAGATTGCGGAGCTTGTTGCTCAGACTCATCCGAGATAATTTCAGCGGGGCACCACTCCTCATCTGGCAAGGGTGTCTCTGTCAACCAGGAGGGGGGAGCCTCATGATCAACCACAGGTGTTGTCGCCTGCCGAGGCTCAGGCGTTGGTTGGATCGGGGCATCCGGCTTCGCAGCAATCGATTCAGCCACCACCGGCTCTGCAGCTGACGCTGCAACAGCCGGCGGTGTCTCCATTTCAGGCGATACTGGCTGGCGAACTACCCATTGAGTAATCCCCATAGCATCCAGATAGGCTTTGCGTAGCTGATTGTCCACTTGGCACTCAGTCGTTACAGCTTATATCAGACTTGTGTCTTCTCTTTACTAACATTCTGCATCACCTTGTTACAACCATTGACGTAGGCCTTGGCTGAAGCGATCACAATATCCGTATCGGCACCCTGGCCGTTGACGATACGCCCACCCTTCTCCAGCCGTACCGTGACTTCACCCTGAGAATCTGTACCACTGGTGATGTTGTTCACCGAGTAGAGTTGTAGCTCAGCATCACTCTTAACAATACTTTCTATGGCGCAATAGGTGGCATCCACCGGGCCACTACCGGTAGCTGTAGCTGAACACTCTTCACCATCTACAGACAGTACAACCGTGGCCTCTGGTGTCTCACCCGTTGCTGAACAGACGCGGAGGGAAACCAGCTTCACTCGCTCATTCTCAGCAGCTGTCCCGGTATCCGTTACCAAGGCCTGAATATCCTCATCAAAGATTTCATGTTTTTTGTCGGCCAGCTCTTTGAAACGGGTAAAGGTTTCATTCAATTCCGCCTCTGATTCAAAGACAATACCCAGCTCTTTGAGGCGCGCCCTAAAGGCATTACGGCCTGAATGTTTGCCCAGTACCATACGGTTCTGTGACCAACCGACATCCTCGGCCCGCATGATCTCATAGGTTTCACGGCTTTTGAGTACACCATCCTGATGGATACCAGACTCATGGGCAAAGGCGTTAGCACCAACGATGGATTTATTGGGCTGCACCGGAAAACCGGTAATACCACTGACCAATCGGGAACAGGTCATAATCTGCGTGGTATCCAGGCGGGTATCACACTGAAACAGATCCCGACGGGTACGCACCGCCATCACCACCTCTTCCAAAGCGGAGTTTCCAGCACGCTCACCCAGACCATTGATGGTGCACTCAATCTGCCGTGCACCATTCATCACCGCAGCCAGAGAGTTGGCCGAGGCCAAACCCAAATCATTATGGCAATGCACCGAGAATATCGCCTTATCTGAATTGGGTATGCGCTCAATAAGCTCACCGATCAATGCGCCAAACTGTTCAGGTACGGCATATCCCACCGTATCAGGGATATTCAGGGTTCTGGCACCCGCATCAATCACTGCCTCTAAAATCCGGCAGAGAAAATCAGGCTCGGAACGACCCGCATCCTCTGGCGAAAACTCCACATTATCGGTGTACTTCCGGGCATGCTTAACGGCAGCGACGGCCCGTTCAACCACCTCATCCGGCTGCATGCGCAACTTTTCCCGCATATGGATGGGTGAGGTGGCAAGAAAGGTATGAATACGAAACGATTCAGCCTCTTTCAAGGCCTCTGCCGCCCGGTCAATATCCTTCTCCAGCGCACGCGCCAGGCCGCAAACCGTGCTATCGGTAATGGCACGGGCCACCGCCTGCACCGCTTCAAAATCACCCTGGCTGGCCACTGGGAAGCCGGCTTCGATGACATCTACCCGCATCTTCTCCAGCGCCTTGGCGATGCGAACTTTTTCATCCCGCGTCATGGATGCACCAGGACTCTGCTCGCCATCACGCAAGGTGGTATCAAAAATAATTAATTGATCTGGGTTGTTCACTGTTCTGCTCCGATTTTTACCGGAGATGCTGCTTATCCGGTAATGGTATTCAATTCTGTATGGTGCGTACTGCGGGCCCTCGCCAGGGCAGGTGGATTATTTGCCCATCAGGGCAGCAGTCGTAGCAGAGGTAGGAGGTGGGATACAAACAAGCATGCGCAAGCGCTCTCGCCATGGAGAGCGTCTGATTGAACCGACCTATTTTGATGAAAAGTCTTCATTAGTAAAAACTATAACCCACGATCAGCATGTTGCCAACTACTCATCGCCCTCATCTGCACTCTCTGCCTGGCGCTCTGCCTTGCGCTGCTTTAACTGAGTCAAAGTCAGGATGGGGCCTGAAACCGCATAACCTAAAAATATCAGAAACAGCACCAGTGATGGCTGCCAAAGAATAACGGCAAATCCAAGCATCACCGCCACCAGAACGATAAATGGGACCCTGCCGCGAAAATCGATCTCTTTGAAGCTGGAGTAGCGAATGTTGCTCACCATCAGCAGGCCGGAGGCAAGCGTGATGAAGCTGGCAACCCAGGCTGCATCCTTACCCTCAAAGCCATGCTCCACACCAACCCAGACGGCACCAGCCATAATGGCTGCAGATGCAGGACTGGCCAGCCCCTGGAAGTAACGTTTATCCGCTATCCCCACCTGGGTATTGAAACGCGCCAAGCGAAGGGCTGTACCCGCTGTGTAGACAAAGGCCGCCAGCCAGCCAAACTTACCCAAACCACTTAATGCCCAAAGATACATCACCAGGGCAGGCGCCAACCCAAAAGCCACCATATCGGCCAGGCTGTCATATTCAGCACCAAAATCAGTCTGTGTATTGGTCATACGCGCGACCCGACCGTCAAGACCATCCGCAATCATGGCGATAAAGATGGCAATGGCTGCCGCTTCAAAGCGACCACTCATCGCTGCCAGAATGGCATAAAACCCACCAAACAGCGTTGCTGTGGTGAACAGATTAGGCAGCAGGTAGATGCCGCGTCGTCTGGGCTTGGGTTTTTCGGTTAACTCTTCGGTCATTATCAATCCTGAGACACAACGGTTCAGCTGATTATAGCGCCCGTTATCACAGATAGTAATATATAAAAAAGCCCCTCTTCCCAAACAAGAAGAGAGGCTTTCTAGTTAAGCGCAAGTCAAACTTAGTTCTTGGCTTTGTCTACGATCTTATTAGCGGTGATCCAAGGCATTCTAGAACGCAGACTCTCACCAACTTGCTCGATCTGATGAGCCGCATTCTGGCGACGACGGGCAGTCATTTCAGGATAGTTGGCCTGGCCTTCCAAGATAAAACGCTTGGCGTACTCACCATTCTGGATATTCTCCAGCGCTTCGCGCATCGCCCAACGGCTCTCTTCGTTGATCACTTTAGGGCCGGTAACGTACTCACCATACTCTGCATTGTTAGAGATGGAGTAGTTCATGTCGGCGATGCCGCCTTCGTACATCAGATCAACAATCAGCTTTAGCTCATGCAGACACTCAAAGTAGGCCATTTCAGGGGCATAACCGCCTTCGACCAGAGTCTCAAAACCAGCCTTGACCAGCTCAACACAACCACCGCAAAGCACAGCCTGTTCACCAAACAGGTCAGTCTCTGTCTCATCTTTAAAGGTGGTCTCAATGATGCCGGTACGACCGCCACCTACGCCTGAGGCGTAAGAGAGGGCAATATCTTTGGCCTTGCCAGATACATCCTGATGCACAGCGATAAGGTCAGGGATGCCGCCGCCGCGAACAAACTCACTGCGAACGGTATGACCAGGAGCCTTAGGGGCAACCATGATGACATCCAGATCAGCACGCGGCTCTACCTGATTATATAGAATACTGAAACCATGAGCAAACGCCAGGGTTGCACCCTGCTTCAGGTTAGGCTCAATCTCTTCTTTGTAGAGTTGGAACTGGAACTCATCTGGGGTCAATATCATAACCAGATCAGCGCCAGCAACAGCATCAGCAACAGAAGCAACCTTTAGGCCTGAGTTCTCAGCCTTAGCCACAGAGGAGGAGTCCATACGCAGACCCACGGTGACATCAACGCCTGAATCCTTCAGGTTGTTGGCATGGGCATGTCCCTGAGAACCGTAGCCGATAATGCTTACCTTCATGCCCTGGATCAGGGAGAGGTCAGCGTCTTTGTCATAGTAGATATTCAAGCTCATGAAGTTTGCCTTTTGGTTTTGTTTCAACAGTTAAATTTAAAAGAATTTGAGATATTAAAGTGACAGCCCTTTGGTACCACGGGCGATACCGGATGGGCCGGTACGCACGGTCTCAACGATCAGATCTTCGTGCACAGCCCCGATGAAGGCATCCAGCTTATCGCTATTGCCTGTCATCTCAATGATGTAGCTGGTATCGGTAACATCGATGATGTTGGCCCGGAAGATATCCACCAGGCGTTTGATCTCTTCACGGTGACTGCCTTTGGCCTGCACCTTGATCATCATCATCTCACGCTCGATATGCACGCCCTCGGAGAGATCCGCCAGCTTCACCACCTCAATCAGCTTATGCAGCTGCTTGGTGATCTGCTCGATGATCTCCTCATTGCCTCGGGTCACCAGGGTCATGCGGGAGAGAGTTGGGTCTTCAGTCGGAGCCACGGTCAACGACTCAATATTGTAACCACGCGCTGAAAACAGCCCCGCCACACGGGAGAGTGCCCCAGCCTCATTTTCCATCAAAATCGAAATAATATGTCTCATTAGGAGAGCTCACAATCAGGGGAGAGTTGCATCTCATGATGCCCTTTCCCAGCCACAATCATAGGGTAAACATTTTCGCCAGGATCTACGACCACATCCAGAAATACCAGCCTGTCTTTCATCGCCAGCGCCTCACGTAGCGCCCCTTCAAGATCCTCTGCTTTTTCCACCCGCATACCCACATGGCCGTAGGCCTCTGCAAGCTTAACGAAATCCGGTTGCGCCTCTACCGTCACTTCAGAGTAACGATTATCGTAGAAAAACTCCTGCCACTGACGCACCATGCCGAGATACCCATTGTTGAGCAACAGCACAACAACTGGCAGATCAAAGTGCTTACAGGTAGCCAGCTCCTGGATATTCATCTGGATGCTGCCATCACCGGTAATGCAGACCACATCCTGATCAGGGTGAGCTGCTTTTGCTCCCATGGCTGCTGGCAGGCCAAAGCCCATAGTGCCCAGCCCGCCCGAGGTAAGCCACTGCTGCGGCTTATCAAACTGATAATATTGTGCCGCCCACATCTGATGCTGTCCCACATCTGAAGCCACAATAGCATCGCCCTTGGTAACCTTGTGCAACATCTCAATGGCAAACTGCGGTTTGATCCGCCCATTCTTGGTGTTGTACTTGAGGCAATTTACAGCGCGCCACTTCTCAAGCTGAGACCACCACTGCTCCAGCGCCTCTTTGTTTGGCTGGCCTTTGTGCTCTCTGACAACCTTGACCATATCAGCCAGTACGCGTTTGACCGGGCCTACAATCGGAATATCCACCCGAACATTCTTGGAGATGGAAGCAGGATCTATATCAATATGGATAATCTTGGCATCAGGACAAAAATCCTTGATCTTGCCGGTTACACGATCATCAAAGCGCGCACCAATCGCGATCAGCACATCACAATCGTGCATCGCCATATTGGCTTCATAGGTGCCGTGCATACCCAGCATGCCGAGAAACTGCTTGTCTGTGCCTGGGTAGCCACCCAGCCCCATCAGGGTACTGGTGATCGGCAGATTCATCTCCCGCACCAGATCAGTCAACTCAGCAGCCCCATCACCCGTGACGACACCGCCACCTGAATAGACTACCGGGCGCTTGGCAGAGAAGATCAGGTCGACCGCTTTTTTGATCTGCCCCAAGTGCCCCTTTTTCATGGGATTGTAAGAGCGCATCTTGATGCTCTTGGGGTAGATGTACGGGATCTTGATATTGGGATCGGTGATATCCTTAGGCACGTCAACCACAACCGGGCCAGGGCGGCCAGAGGTGGCGATATAGAAGGCCTTCTTCATCGTCTCCGCCAGATCACGTACATCCTTCACCAGGAAGTTATGTTTTACACAGGGGCGACTGATGCCAACGGTATCCACCTCCTGAAAGGCATCACTGCCGATGAATGGCGTAGGCACCTGACCGGTGAGCACCACCATAGGAATAGAGTCGCAATAGGCCGTGGCAATGCCGGTAATTCCATTGGTGGCACCCGGACCTGAGGTCAGCAACGCCACACCGGGCTTGCCGGTAGCACGGGCATAACCATCCGCAGCATGCACAGCACCCTGCTCATGCCGCACCAGTATATGACGCAGTTCATCCTGCTTGAATATCTCGTCATAGATATGTAAAACGGCTCCCCCAGGGTAACCGAACAGATGTTCGACACCCTCGTCCTTCAAACACTGGACAAGGATCTCGGCGCCACTCAATTCCACGTTAACAATCTCCCAACGGCCCGAAACAACCGCAATAACAATAAACTTACTAAAAATAGTCGAACGCGACAGCCTACTAAACTACCCCCTCATTGGTCAAGATGATTCACTCCAAACCATTAGAGTAACTACATCATCTATCTGGAATTTATCCGCTACAGACTTTTTGATCAGGGGACCCTTGATATCTCACTCTGTTGGCACATAATTAGAATTACTTCATTCCACAAAAGCTCATCATCCATGGTCAGAACAAGCTCTCTAGCACTGATTGGCATCATCCTACTGGTCAGCCACCCATTGGCCGCCAAAACCTACCGCTGGGTAGATGAAAATGGCGTAACTGTATATTCACAAAAACCACCTCCATCCGGGCCGGTCACAGAGATTAAACCACCTCCACCGCCCGCCATCTCGCCTGAAGAGGCACAACGCAAACTGGATGCCCAACTACAAACCCTCGAGGACGCCAGGGAAGATCGCGAGCTTGAGAAGAAAGAGACGGCAGAAAAAAAGGCGGAAACAGAAAGAAAGAAAAGCAACTGTGAAGCTGCTCAGCGCAACTTAGCCGGCCTTATCAGCCGCCCACATGCCCGCACAAAAGGGACGGATGGCGAATACAGCTATATCACTGAAGAGGCCCGCCAGGAAAAAATCAAAGAAGCCAAGGAGCATATCAAGGAAAACTGCAAGTAGAGCCAAGGCCTATCAAACACCAACAACAGACCCAGCACAGGATAGCCCTCATAATCCGAGTTAATAACTGCCTTTCCATCCATGCCTTACTCTTCACCACTACTCCACTGCTATCCTGATTCTACAAACAACTCTAATGGCAATTCCCTCAACAAATCGCAAAAACCTACTGCCCCCTATGGAACACAATAAAAGCCTCATATCGCCCTAAGGATTAATAACTTGTACTATGTGTGCATCCATACCTGCACTACAGACTGGAACGTTCATGCGCTCTCACTTGTTTTTGATTATTCTGTTATTTGGTGTTCTGGCGCAAGCCCAGCAACCGCCTCCTGCCCGTGTAGTTACCGCCACAGTCAAAGCAGAAAAACTCAGACCAACCAGTCGCATGGTGGGCGTGCTGCGTTTCACCCAGGTCTCCCAGGTTGCAGCAGATATTGAAGGGGTCATTACCCAGCACAATTTTGATACCGGCTGGCCCTTTAAAAAGGGCGCTGTCATGGCTCAGCTGAACACCGATTTTGCACACAAAGACATAGCCATCATCCGCTCGCAGATATTGGAGATAGAGGCCGAAATGGAGAAGCTGGCGCGTGAGGTCAAGCGCCTCGAATCACTAAAGCATAATCAGCTAGCCAGTCGCCGCGCCTATGATGAGGCCTTCTTTGATCACAAGATACTGCAGGAGCAAAAAAAGACCCTGCAACGACGTCTGGAGCGCACGCAACTAACGCTGGAGAAAAGCAAGGTACGCGCCCCCTTTGATGGCATTGTGCTGGAGAAGCTTACAGACCAGGGGGACTGGCTGGGCAAAGGGGATGCTCTGGCGCGGCTGGGCTCCACCAATGGTGTTCAGGCCATCATCCCCATCTCTGAACTGCTGCTCCCCTTTCAACAGAGCGGCATGGAATTTGAGATATTTATCCCTGCACTGAATCGCCGTATTACCGGCACCCTGACGGGGGTTGTCCCCTTTGCCGAGCTACGCTCAAAATCCGTATACCTGAAGGTTGCACTCCCCTATGAAGAGGGGATGATTGAACACCTCTCTGTCGAGGCAGAGATACCCACTGCCACCCCCCGCCAGCTGCAACTGATCCCTCGCGCTGCACTTTTGCAAAACCAGGGGGCCGCCACGGTCTACACCATTAATGAGGGCACGGCCGCCCCCATAACGGTGAACATTGTGACCCGTAGCGGCGAATTCATTGCAGTAGACAATCCCGGCATCAAACCCGGCATGCAGGTGGTTGTAGATGGTAACGACCGCCTACAGCCAGGGC
>Ga0316187_10001017_pt1 | contig 23496 bp, 19 predicted proteins | sample CroRivburrow1_MG_FD_204927 | JGI IMG/M metagenome (GOLD analysis project Ga0316187, IMG submission 204927) | Coastal sediment microbial communities from Maine, United States - Cross River worm burrow 1 | ecosystem: Environmental > Aquatic > Marine > Coastal > Sediment | place: USA: Maine...
GGTCGGCATGCCCGCCGCCGCTGGCAATGATCGCCTTGAGTTTGACCTTGTAGTCGGCCAGTGTGTTGGTGAGCAGGATGGCGTCGGCTGCGTTTGATACCAGCATCAGCGCGTCAGGCCGGGCCCGGCGGATCTTCTGCACCACCGGACTCAGATCAGTGGTTGTTGACGGATAGGGCTCATCGAGCACGATCTTGTAACCGTTTTTCTCAGCCAACGCCCGCCACTGGCCGGCAAACCCTTTGCCCCAGTCCCCGTTCTCGTAAACGAATGCGAGCGTTTTGATCTCGGTCTTGAACTCCTCCTGCATGTCTTTCAGGAAGGCAAACTGGTCCCGGGTCCACCAGCTGTCCTTGGCGGCAACCCGAAAGACGGTCTTGAAGCCCTGCTCGGTGATCTTGTCGGCCACCGACACCGGCACCACAAACGGAATTCCGTATCGCTCGGCCACGGCGGTGGTCGGATAGGTGACGGCGGAATTCCAGCAGCCGGTCAGAATGTGAACCTTCTCGGTGTTGATCATGCGTTCGGCCTCCGACACCCCTTTTTCCGGTTTGGATTCGGAGTCCGCGTAGAGCATCTCCAGCTTGGCCCCTCCGAGGGATTTGATGCCGCCGGCGGCATTGATCTCTTCGACCGCCATTTCACGGGCATTCCGCCCCTGCTCCCCAACCGATGCAGAGGGACCGGAAAGAGGAATGATGTTGCCGATCCGGACCACCTCTTCCGCGGCCTGCAGGCCGTTGCCGGTACCGAGTAACAGAACGGCAACCGCCACCACCAGGCACAGTCTTACGGTGAATAACACGCTCATACTTCTTTTCATGGGTAGACCTCCTTTTTAGTTGTTGGATCAAGCGGTGTTAAAGTGACGTCCTTCGCCTAAACCCGGTTGGCGGAAACTCGTTCGGAGATAGGGTCGATTGGCCAATTTCTCAATCGCCAATCGATGTCACCGGGTAGAGAATTTTTGGCTTGCCCTCCCGGCCAGTCGGTCATTTCGTCAGGCCGGCCAGCCCGTCTTCCAGGATGGCGAGTCCTCGCTCAAGCTGTTCATCGGTAATCACAAGGGGCATCAGCAGCCGAACAACATTGCCGTAACTGCCGCAGGAGAGCAGCAGCAACCCTTTTTCACGGCAAGCGCCAACCAAGGTCTTTGCCTCATCGGCAGCCGGCAGTTTTGATTCACGGTCTTTGACCAGTTCTATGGCCAGCATGGGCCCGATGCCTCGAATGTCTCCTATGAGCTCGTAACGGTCCCCAAATTCGTCCAAACGGTTGCGGAGTTTGAGTCCCAGTTCGCGGGATTTTTGCAGGAGGTGTTCGGTTTCGAAGACGTCCAGAACTGCCAGGGCGGCGCTGCAACAGACCGGATTGCCGCCGTAGGTCCCGCCGATACCGCCGGCATGAACGGAATCCATAATCTCTTTCCGGCCGACAACGGCACTCAGAGGCATACCCGCCGCCAAACTTTTGGCCACCGTGGTGATATCGGCTTCAACGCCCCAGTGTTCCATGGCAAACATGGTGCCGGTGCGGCCGATGCCGGTCTGAATTTCATCGGCGATAAACAGGATGCCGTTATCCTCGCAGATCTTTTTCAATTTGGGGAAATATTCCGGCGGGGGAGTGATAAAGCCCCCCTCGCCCTGTATCGGTTCGACAATGACGGCCGCGGTGACTTCAGGGGCGACATGGGAAATGAAAAAATCCTCGAGGTGATCGGCACAGGCGACCGCACAGCCTGGATAGGTCAGGTTGAACGGGCAGCGGTAGCAATAGGCAAAGGGCATGCGGTAGATTTCCGGCACAAACGGTCCGAAGCCGTACTTGTAGGGCTTGACTTTGCTCGTCAGCGTCATGCCCAGGTAAGTGCGCCCATGAAAGGCATTTTCAAATGCGATGACCGCCTGACGCCCGGTATGGTAACGTGCGATCTTCACGGCGTTTTCAACGGCCTCGGCACCGCTGTTGGTCAGCATGACCGATTTCTCGAAAGCGCCGGGAACGATATCACAAAGCCTCTGTGCCAGCCGCACCGCCGGTTCGTATGGCAGAACCATGAAGCAGGTGTGCGTAAATTTTTCCGCCTGCTCTTTGATCGCCGCCACCACTCGGGGATGCGAATGACCGACGTTCATCACGGCGATTCCGCCGGTGAAATCGATGTATTCCCTGCCCTCCACATCATAGATCATGGCGCCGCTGGCTTTGTCGACATAACAGCCGGTAGCACTTGCAAACCCTTTTGCCATGACCTTTTCCCGCAAGGTGCTCAATGAATCGGCAATGGGCAACGTTTTCATAGTTTCTCCTCTGATTCGGGTTTGCTTAAAAAAAGTGACAGTGGACGAACAATTGTAATGATCCCGCCGATAAGCAGGTTTTATCGACCCTCGTTGGATCGATTTTTTTCACAGTACGAAAAAAGCCGTTTCAGCGGGCATTCTCGTAAAATCGAGGTTTGCCGCCGCTGGGACCCTTGAAATGTGGTATACATTAAGATCTCCACCGAATGCAAGTGGCGGTCACTCTCTCTGGTGGGAACCATCATCACCGACCGCTCCATGGACGAATTTCAATCGGCCTGGTGCGGTTACTAGGTCATTCCGGGCGCGGTCATCCTGCTGTCGGCTATTGCCGGTTGGTGCCCGATCAGTGCCCTGCTGGGGATTTCGACCTGCAAACAGCCGTTTGATGTCCGGCGAAACCAACCGGGAAACCCTTCAAAGGGACACCGCTCTCACTCACGCGTTTCATGTTGGCAATGTTATTGCATATTTTTGCACAACAATTTGTTTACGTGTATAATACATCATTATTCAGATCGCGTCCGCTCGACAAAGTGCAACGCGATCGGGCCCTTGGAAAGGGTCGCCCAAAGGCGGGACAATGCAGAGCTAACCCGCTGAAATCCTTGGCGACAGTAAGTTACAGAAATCCATTGAAATGGAGAAGCCGGCCCGAGGGTCCTTATTTTCCGCCGTTTGTCGGCCGTTTAAACTAGATGAGGTGTGGTGTGAAGTGCCATACCTCTGTGGAAATTGGGATAGAGTATTTGGGAAACAGTTTACCGTCGGCTGCAGAACAACTTGAATAAGTGAAGAATCCACCCAAGATATTCAGCAAAATCAACACAGCCATTCCGCTGCCGTGCCATCCTAAGGTTTTAATCAAGCTCAACCGCCTTTGTGACAGTGGTACTGCGACCTCCCGGGATATAACCCGACTGGCGACAATGGACCCCGCCCTGACGATAAAAATCATGCGATTGCATGGCGGCGGAGACCCGAAGACCTCCAGTTTGGATGCTATCGAGCAGGTCGTATCTCAACTGGGCCCGGGAACCATCAATAATGTGGCCCTTTTCTGCCTGAGCAATCCCTTGTCGAATCCCTTGTTGTGGAAGACCGACGCCAATTTCAATCAGTTCTGGTACCATTCGCTGCGCTGTGCGGTTATTGCCCGATTACTCAGCGAGAACCTGGTTCCTGAGCTTGCGGATGATGCCTACATCGCCGGCTTGCTCCACGATGTCGGCAAACTGCTGCTCTGGTCCAATTTTAAAAAGGACTATGAGCCGCTTTTCATGAAGTCGGTTCAGACCGACAGCGCGCTTCCGGCCGAAAACGACAGTATCGGCACCAACCACTGCGAAGCCGGATGGAATGTCGTTCGAAACCTGAAAACCAATCCTTTCGTGGCCGATGCGGTGTTATATCATCACTTCACCCCCAAAGCTGTCGCAGACGCACTGCCTCTCGTAAAAATCATTTTCATCGCAAATACCGTTTGCTACCAGGGTAAAGGTGCCGATCACATCGATCTGATGCAAACACTGGGGGTCAGTCTCTCGGCCGACCGACTCGACCGCATCCTCGCGGAAGCGAAAAAACAAACCGACGCGCTTTTGGAAGATGTGGACCTGACCGCAGAAGCACTGGCAAAAGATCCGTCCCCTTCCCATAAGGAACGGGACGCCGCCGTTTACAGCATTTTCGGAGAATTCCGAAAACTGTCCGTCCAGCATCTCACCTTCGAGCACGCCCACGCTGAAAACGGGGTGGTAGCAATGCAAAAGAACCTGCTGCAGGCTTTCAAAATTCTCTTTGATATCGCTGCGGCATTTTTTTTCACATACGACCCGATCCGTGACGCTTTGGTGGGCAAGCCCGCCGAATCGGGCCCCAATCAGTGGCCCATCGGCCGGGTTGAACTGACGGTTGCAACTGGCGGGAATCTGCCCGCGCTGACGCTCAGTAACCGCCAGATTATTGATTCCTTCGGATATCTCACCAATGACCTGATCACTATCGCAGATGAGCAATTGGTCCGTCTGCTGAACACGGAAGGCATGCTGTGCCTTCCGCTGATTTATGACGGGCGTTGGATCGGTGTCATCTGCGCCGGGATCGACGAACCGCAGTTTCCTCTTCTGTGGGAAGAGCTGGACCTCCTGAACAGTTTTGCCGCCCAGGCCGCAACGCTCCTCGACCAAACGGAGGGCGCCGAAATCCGGCCGTCTTCTACTTGGGCGATGGGTGAACCCTTCGATGACGAAGCGATCCATCGGGTAATCCACGAAGTCAACAACCCGCTTGGAATTGTAAAAAACTACCTGGCCGTTCTCTCCGAAAAGGTCGCAGGCCACCCCGAAGTGAAAGACGAGATCGCGCTGATCCGGGAGGAAATCGAAAGAATACCGGGTATAATTGCACAATTGTCAAAATCGCGCTATAAGACAGGTGCCGACAATGTGGTCCTGGATATCAATGGTATTATTGAGGATCTGTCCAAATTGCTGACCAAGTCCGTCTTCGAACACGCTCACATCACGTTGAATTTTGAACCGGATCCGCACTTGCCACCGTGTTCGGGAAACAAAGGTCATCTCAGCCAAGTGTTCATCAATCTGTTGAAAAATTCTGTGGAAGCCATGCCGGAGGGCGGCCACATTTACATGACCACCGCCTACGAGCCGGACAAAACGGGTGCCGGCGGCGGTGACATTGTCATCACCATCCGCGACGATGGTCCCGGCATAACGGAGGAAAACCTTGCCCGGCTTTTCGAACCCGGTTGGAGTTCCAAGGGTCCGGAGCATTCGGGGCTCGGTCTGTCGATCAGCAAAGACATTATCGACAGCCACAATGGTACGATCAACTGTGAAAGCCGCAAGGCTATAGGAACAACTTTCCGGATCACGCTACCGGTTTCAGGTCGTAACCCCTAAGGGTCGCGGCACGAAATAATTGTGTAAGATTGCGCAGGATTTTGGTTCGTCTGCAAGGCACAGCCACCGATGCATATCAGGATATGGGTTGGTGGCTGGAACGCGGTAGACGGACCAAAGGACAAGCAAGATGTGCCATTATTTCTTGCCGGGGCCCTAACATCCTGGAGTGAGGTAAATATGAGCGAACGCGCCGCAATCTTCGTCGTGGATGACGAGAAGAGGATGTGCGAGAGCTTGAAAGCACTGCTGCAGCCCAGGGGATACGAAGTGACGGCCGCAACATCCGGCACGGAGGCCCTTCAGATCATCGGCCAGAAAAACTATGATCTGTTTTTGCTTGATATCTGCATACCGGATCACGACGGGTTCAGTTTGATGGAGCACATTCTCAACCGGTTGCCCGATACCCCGGTGATCATGATGACCGGAGAAGCGTCCGTGGATTCCGCCGTCAAGGCCCTGCGTGAGGGTGCCTACGACTACCTGAAAAAACCATTCGAAACCGAAGAACTGGTCAAAACGATCGACAATGCCCTGCGGCAGAAAATGCTCCAGGAAATCAACCAGGAAATGGAAGATCGACTGCGCACCTCTGAAAAACGCTTCCGCTTCATGGTGCAAAATTCTCCGGATATGATCTACACCCTGGATGCCCGCGGCCGTTTTACCTTTATCAATAATGCTGCCGAAAAGCTCTTCGGCTACCGTTCGACCGACTTGGTAGGGAGATCCTACCAAACGATGCTGTATGAAACCGACCTTGACAAGGCCTGTTGGCGATTCAACGAAAGGCGTACCGGCAAGCGGGCGACTACCGCTTTTGAGGTGCGCCTGAAACCCGGTCCTCGCAAAGAATCCGAAATCGGGCGGCTGAGTGACTTTGCCGTCGTCGAGTTGAACGCCACGGGGGTATATCGCCGCGCCGGCACCCGCAAAGAGCTGATCGGGACCTACGGCGTGGCGCGCGACAAGACCTTCCGCAAGATCCTGGAAACTCAGCTTCTGCAGGCCAAGAAAATCGAAGCCCTCGGCAATTTGGCCGGCGGAATCGCGCACGACTTTAACAACCTACTCATGGGAATCCAGGGCATCGTCTCACTGATGCTTTTCAAAGTGGAAGCGGGCAACCCTTTCATAAGCCAGCTGAAAACGGTTGAACAGTATATACAGGACGGCGCCGGGCTGACACGGCAGTTGCTGACTTTCGTCAGGGGCGGCGCCCTGGAAATCCAGCCCACCGATGTCAACACCCTGCTCCAAAAGCAAAACCAGTTGTTCGGCCGAACGCGCAAAGCCATCCGCATCACCGAGAAGCTCGTCCCTAATGTTCTGCCGATCGAAGCCGACCCTTCCCAGATCGAACAGGTCCTTCTGAACATCTATGTCAACGCCGGACATGCCATGCCCGACGGCGGAGAGTTGCACGTGCAGACCGAAAACATCCTCCTGACGGAAAAAAGTGTTATAACCCGTTCAACAAGCCTCAAGCCGGGGCGATACGTTAAAATTACGATTTCCGACACGGGTATCGGCATGGATGAATCGACCCTGCAGCGAATTTTCGACCCCTTCTTTACCACAAAGAAGCTCGGCAAAGGATCAGGGCTTGGTTTGTACAGCGCTTACGGCATCATTAAAAACCACGGCGGCCATATCCGGGTGGTCAGCAAAGAAAAGAGCGGCACGACTTTTATGATTTACCTTCCGGCCACCGAGAAAAAAATCATTGCTTCCGTTATGGCCCCACCCAGTCGGGTATTGGGCCGGGAGACAATTCTGCTGGTCGACGATGAAGACAAGATCCGGGAGGTGTGCCGCGAGGGTCTCAAACTGCTCGGGTATTCGGTAGTGGTGGCTGAAAGCGGCGAACGCGCCATTGAGATTTACAAAAAAATGGCAAATGACATCGATATCGTCGTGCTGGACATGATCATGCCCGGTCTGAGCGGCAAGGAGACTTACCTGCACCTGAAACAAATCAACCCCAGTGTCCGTGTCCTGATTGCCAGCGGTTATTCGCTTGACAAAGACGGTACCGACATCATTGATAGCAAACACTGTCCCATGATTCAAAAACCGTTCAGGATCGAAAAACTGTCGCTGAAAATTCAGGAAATGATGTCGAAGTCCTCAACCTGATATCGCAGAAGCGAACCGATCGATCCCGACTGAAGCCGTTCCGCCCTAAATAAAACACGAAAATAGAATTTTCATGCATCGTGGCGGCCCAGGGCCATGACCGTTTAGTATGCATTCACGGGCACAGATTTACCGATCGCTCTCCAACGTCCAACCGCCGTCCATCGATTATTCACGTGTTTTCAAGAGCCGAAAAAAAACCGTCCCGTTGGGATGGATCACCAGGTAAAATAGTGCCACTAGCGGCAGACCGGACCAGATAAAGCTGAAAAAGGCACACAAAATCATGACGCTGGTACGGGTCCCCTTGCTGGCGAGCGTCGGCGGCCCGAGCTCGAGGCCGAGAGTTTCCGCACGGGCGCTGGAATAGCTGATCAAATTACAGCCGATAAGGGCCAGAGAACCAAAGAAAATCAAAATTCCCGGTGATAAAGAAAACGGCAGGCGAATCAGGTACACCACCAGGCCGATGACCATGGCCCCGTCGGCATACCGGTCGAGAACCGAATCCCAAAAGGCGCCGCCCTTGCTCACGCGGCCGGTCAACCGGGCATACTGACCGTCGACGCCGTCCAGGACTTGAGCGGCGGCCGCAATGATGCCGGCCAGCCAGCCGGCCCCCAGAGCAAACACCAGGCCGGCCAGGGATCCGAGGAGCGCCGATGAGAGGGTGATCTGCCAGGGCGAGAGCCACGGCCATGCCAACAGGCGCGGCGTTATCCGCGCCGACAGGTTCAATTTTATCCACTTGAGAACGAACCGATCCGTCGGTTTGGTCTTCCACGAATTGTTTTCCATTGAGGATGCGCTCCTTTTATCTACGATGATCGTTTCGCCCGCGACAAGGGCGGTATAAACCATAACATTGATCTATCAACAAATTAAATCGATCTCGCGATCCGATTTGCAGAGGCCGGTGGATGTATGGTAAGCAATATAAAAAACTTGCCTTCAACATAGAAAAGACTCCCCATGGATCCCGATGATTCTTTATTGAAATTTGAAATCCCCGAAATTATTTATGGCATCAATTCTCTGTCACAGATCGGTCACTGCGCCAAACGTCTTGGGGGTGAACGGGTGCTGCTGGTATCGGATCCAGGCGTTATCGAAGCCGGTTGGGTGGATGCCGCCATAACGTTCCTGGACAAAGAAAATCTTAAGAGCATTGTTTACGATAATGTGGTCACCAATCCCCGGAGCTTCCAGGTCGAACTGGGAGCGCAGCTGTACAACGCCGAGAAATGCGATGTGATCATCGCACTGGGGGGTGGCAGTCCCATGGATACGGCAAAAGGAATTGCTATTCTGGTGACCAATCACGGCCGCATTCAGGATTACGTTGGATGCAACCTTATTTCGCAGCCGATACCGCCATTGATCTGTGTTCCCACCACGGCCGGAACCGGTTCGGACGTCAGCCAGTTTGCCATTATTGCCGACCCGCAGGACAAGATCAAAATGACGATCTTGAGCCGTGCGATCATGGCCGACGTTTCGCTCATCGATCCCGTGTTACTTCAGACCAAAGAACCGGAACTCATCGCCGCCACCGGCATGGACGCCCTGACCCATGCCATCGAAGCCTTCGTTTCATCCTTGTCGTGGCCGATGACCAACCCGCATGCCATCCATGCCATCGAATTGGTATTCAAACACCTCGTCGACGCAGCCAAAACCAAGGACATCAAAGCACTTGAAGGGATGGCGATCGCCAGCTTGGAAGCCGGCATCGCATTTTCGAACGCCATTCTCGGCGCCGTACACGCGTTAGCGCACCCACTTGGAGGCCTGTATGACCTGCATCATGGTTTAGCCAACTCACTTCTTCTGCCGGTGGTGGTCCGTCGTAATTTGGAACACGTGCCGGCAAAGTTTGCAAAGATTGCAAATGCAATGGGTGTCGAAACCCGCAGGGTCCCCATCGAGAGGGCCGCAATCGAGGTGCCCGTAAAAATAGAAGCCTTGATTTCAGATCTCGGTCTCCCCACACGCCTGTCTCAAGTCGGCGTCAGGGCAGCCGATATCCCTATCCTGGCCAAACAGGCCCAGGAGGACCTTTGCATGTTGACCAACCCGCACTGCTATGCCGTCGAAGCCATAGAGGAAATGTACCGGGAAGCCTTTTAGACGAAGGCTGCCGTTGCAGCAGCAAGAAAGAAACTTGCCAAAGCATCTATAACCGCCATACCCTCGGGGAAAACATCGGCACTCAATCATGGGCAAAGCCGTGAAACAGCAAGTTCACGATTTTAAAGGCATCGGCTCCTCAAAAATCGGTCACTTCAAAGAAGTCCGAAAGAAGATAACGGAGTTGGAGAATCTGAACGTCAAATTGGCCCAACGCCGCAACCGTCTTGAGGCCATCTTTAACAGCATCAGCGACGGGTTGACCATTCTCGATCGAAATCTGAATATTGTCTTCGCAAACAGGATTCAGCAAGCCATGTTTCCGGGCGTTTCCTTGATCGGCAGAAAATGTTTTCAAGCTTACTATCATAAGGAAGACATATGCAAAAACTGCCCGTCTTTGAAAACGATGGCAAACGATGAAACGCTTCAGGGCGAGGTTTTTATAAAAGACGGGAAGTTTGCCGGGCATTATTTCGAATGGACCACATCCCCTATCATGGATCAAACCGGCAGGGTCGCGGAAATCATTCTTCTGATGCGGGATGTGACCAAACGCAAGGACGACGAGTTCAAACTCATGCAAGCGGACCGAATGGCGGCGATCGGCTTTCTGGCCGCAGGCATCGCGCATGAGATCAACAACCCGTTGACATCGATATCTGGTTTTTCCGAGGGTTTGCTCAAACGCCTCAAAAATGTTGCGGGCGGGGAGGTCGGCAAGAAGTTGGAATCCTTTAAAGAGTATTTAGAGATCATTCACGCCGAGGCCTATCGCTGCAAGAACATCATTCAAAGACTACAAGAGTTTAGTCGCATTTCAGGAGATGATTTCGAACCGCTTCAGATCGACCGTATCATCAGGGATACGGTTGCTCTTTTCCGGCAGCATGCCAAAGACAGCAAAATAATAATATCTTTCGAAAATCGACTGACGAAAGGCTTCGGTACGATAATCGGCAAAGAATCGTTGTTGAAACACCTCTTTTTGAATCTTTTCAATCATGCGTTCTTGTGCATGGAGGATGGTGGTGCGCTAAAATTAACCTCCTCAAATGATGATAAAAATGCAGAATTACAGATATCACACACGGGCTGCGTCAAACCCGACCGCTTCCATGTCAACATTTTCGATCCGTCCTGTATGACACAGGCCACCGGAGACGGCAACCCAATCGATCTGTCGATCTGCTACAATATCGTGCAACATCACAAAGGAGACATCCAATTCAGCAGCAACGTCGACCAAGGTGCAACCTTCACCCTGCGGTTCCCGCTTCATCCAAATTAAACAACAGGTGGCAGGAGCCAATACCGTTTCGGTGATAGAGGAGATTCGACGATGATTCAGGGGAAAATTCTGGCCATTGACGACGAACAGAATATTCGGCATCTGATCAGAAACGAATTCATGCTGGAGGGTTTCGACGTCACAACCGCCAAGAGCGGTGAAGAAGGCCTCGGTTTCGTGGACGGTCAAGATTATGATGTGGTTTTACTGGATTTGAAGCTGCCCAAAATGAGCGGAATAGATACGCTCAAACTTTTAAAGCGGAAAAATCCAAGGTCTGAAGTGATCATGATAACCGGTTACGGCGACATCCACTCGGCGGTAGAGTCCGTAAAACTCGGTGCACGCGATTACGTCACCAAGCCGTTCAAGCTTGACGAGCTCCTGACCCTGGTAAAATACGCGGTGAAAGACAGCCACAGGCAGGGGAACTTTTTGCCATCCGTCGACTCAGCCGACACCGAAGACAAGGGGAAATTTCTAGTTTGCCCCAGTAAAGCCATGCAGGAAGTCTATGCCCTGGTGAAAAAAGTTGCCCCTACCGAAAATACGATTCTGATCCAGGGTGAGACCGGTTCCGGTAAAGATGTGCTGGCCTTCTATATTCACTGCAGCAGCCCCAGAAAAAGTGGTCCTTTCCTCACCCTCGACTGCGGTTTGTTGACCCCGAATCTGGTTGAAAGCGAACTGTACGGGCATAAAAAGGGTTCATTTTCGGGAGCCTCGGAGGCCAAGGTCGGGCTGGTGGAGAAGAGCCACGGCGGAACATTGTTCCTGGATGAAATTGGCAATATCGATCTCGACTTACAAAAAAAATTCTTACGGTTTCTGGAGACCGGCCGCATCCGGCGGGTGGGGGAAACCAAGGAAACCCACGTTGATACCCGGGTTGTGCTCGCCACCAATCTATCCATCGAAGAAGCGGTTGCACTGGGCAGAATCCGTTCGGATCTGTATTACAGAATGGCCGAATTTACCATAACCATCCCCCCCTTGAGAAAGCGACCTGAGGATATCCTGCCGCTGACGAGGCATTTCCTGAGCATCCGCGCAAATGACTCCCCCATAAAAAGGATCTCAGCCGAAGCCGCCGAAATCCTGATTTCCTACCCCTGGCCGGGTAACATCCGGGAGCTCAAATCGGCCGTTAACAAAGTTGACATCCTGACCGATTCCGAGATCATCACGAAGGACCATATACCACCCCATTTCGCGATGCAGAAATCCGTCCCGTCTCCATCCTCTAAAACCCTCGAGGATATCGAAAAGGAACACATCCTGCGCGTGCTTGCCGAGACTGACGGCAACCAAAGCCAGGCCGCCAATGTCCTGGGCATCAACCGTAAGACCCTTTATAAAAAAATAAAAAAATATAGAATATTTTCGTGAGGCCGAGCGGGCTGCCACCCTGTGGTGGTTTGTCCCTTTTCGCCCCACCCGTCGAATCGCAAAATAAGTAATGTAATTTCAGAAGCCTATCATCACTGCACCTGTAATCTTGTGAACTTTCGCCTCGCTTCGATCCGAAAGGCCGATCGGCGACAGTTGCCGGCCACAGAATCGACTGGCCTCTGCAGTATAGTCTATTTAACTGAAATATATAGACAAACCAGGTATTATACGGGTCCCGCCGAGGGTGAATCTTCCCTCCCACGTTAAGCGGCACACCGTTTGCAGACTAAGTAGAGTTTCGCGGTGCCGGTTGTTTGCCAAGCCCTTGACTGACGGCCTTTTCTGGATGCCGCCAGTCGTCTCAGCAGCAATTTCGGTTTGCTGGTTCTCCACGATTCCAAAACAAGGTGATGAATTCTTCAGGAGCGGGTCACCGCATCGCAATCCGAACGGAAGGGAGGTGGCTGCAGGCAAAAACCTCTTCAGAGGCCGCCTACCAAATGGTTTTACGCCGGCATGGCAAACACAACTCGAGTGGAGCCGTTTGGTGGGAGCAACCTATCACACGATGTGCGTAGAAGGAGGTACTTTAGATGGTTGAACACAAGTATGACCCAACGAAGTGGAAAGAAATGAAGGGGCCCGTGGTAGGGGGGCGAGACACCTACCAATCTAAGAGCTGGAATCCCACCAAAAAAAAGTGGGGAACTTACACCGAGAAGGGTCCCGCCCCGGTTTGGTTCGCTGAAGCCAATGCCACCAACTGGACCGAATCGATGATCTGCAAGACAAAAGACCTCTTTTACGAAGCCAAGCTCAACGAGTGCTTCAAAAAGGGCGATGAAGTGGCCATCAAGATCCACTACGGTGAATACAACCGAACGGCGATCTTGCGCCCGGAATATATCGCCGCCATCGTCGAAGAAGTCCGTGCTTGCGGTGGCAATCCGTATGTGGTCAATGACACCACATTATCCTACCATACGTACAACAGCATGGCCATATCCCAGTACCAGATGGAAGGCGCCATCCGGCATGGGTACACCGATGCGACTTTCGGCTGCCCGGTGCTCATCGCCGACGGATATTCCGGTGAAGACGATTATCGGGTCGATATTCCCGAAGGCCTGATCATCAAGGAAACGTTTATCGGACGGGCCATCGCCGAGGCCGATGCCATGATCGTTCTCGCCCACGCCCGGGGTCATTCCATCACCATGTATGGCGGGATCCTGAAACAGCTGGGCATCGGCTGCCAGTCCAAACGGGGCAAATACATCACGCACCTGGCCCACTGGGGCGATCCGCATGATGCCATCGGCTGGCCCAAGTTCACCGACAAGTGTCCCGGCAAGGCCTGCAAGTTCCACAAGATGTGCGACGATTCCTGCCCGCGTAGCGCTCACAAAGTTGCCGAACATGGCAAAATCTGGTATCCCGAACGCTGCCGGTTATGTTACTCCTGTCAGGTGACCTGTCTTTTTTCAGGAATGACCGGCATTGGCTTTGAGGAAAATTACTTCCCCAATGCCATGATCGCGCATGCCGATGCCGCCCTGGGCGCGCTGAAGTGTTTTGACCGCGGCAAAGTCGGCTTTATCAACTGCGCCATCGACGTGGTTCCCGAGTGCGATTGCTTCCCCTGGGCCGGTCTGGCGATTGCCCCGGATGTGGGTATTTTCGCCGGCAAGGACCTGATCGCCGTCGAGGAGGCCACGCTGGATGCCATCGACAACGCACCGGTCAGCCCCGGTTCGGTGGCCGACGAGAAGGGCTGCAAGCCGGGTGACGACCGTTTCCGTATCGTCAACGGCTTTAGCCCGCGCATTACCCAGGCAGCCGGAGAAAAGATCGGCTTGGGTACCCGTAAGTACAAACTCGTCAACTATGAGCCACCGATGACACCCGAGCACATCGCCAAGTGGCAGATCCGCAAGGGTGGTGTAGCCAACCACAAACCCACAACCATACGGTTGCGGGAAGTGTTTAGGAAGCACGACCCGACCACCGAGGTCATGCCTTTCCGCCGGAATGACTACGAGAAGGAATGGGCCTTCAACGAGTGGAAGAAGTACGACCCGTTCAAAGGCAAGACGCCCGATTAAATATTGCAATGCACCCGGGAGGGTGGTTTCACCCTCCCGCAACTGCTTTACATTCCCGAGCCTCGACCGGAAGGCCGCACCATGAGCGACGTCATCTGGGTAGACACGGCATGCATGCACTTCGATAACTCCGTCAGGCACAAGCTGGCGCGGTTGATTGAATCTTCCGGGGCGACCGCGGACTTATCGGAAGGGATGCGGGTGGCCCTGAAGGTCAATACGGCCGAGGAAGGGTATGATTACGGTCTGCGCCCCGAATTTGTGCGAACCATCGCCGAGGCCGCCAATGCGGTCACGCAGACTCGCCCGGTGGTCTGTGACGGTTTGAAACTGATAGACTACTGGAAACAGACCCGCGGCAACAATTTCATGAAATTAACCAGCTCCCAAGGGTTTTCCAACGAAACCCTGGGCGGCCATTTCGTCATTAACGGCGGTTTCAGTGGCGACGAGGGCGATTTGTTTCCCTGCAACCTGTCCGATTCCGAACTGGGCGGGGTGGAAGTGGGCACGGCAGTTTGCCGCAGCGATGCCCTCTGGGTGCTCTCGCACGTCACCCTTCACCCCCTGGTGGGGCTGAACGGGGCTTTGATCAACGGCGGATTCGATTGTCTGGTCGGTCGCGCCCGCACCCGTTTGCTCAAATCCTTAAACCCTTACATCTTTAACGGACAAAAACCCCCCTTGCCGGACCTGCGTGCCTTCCAGCGCCGCGCCCTGGAAAGTCATCTGGGGGTCAAGGCGGCAGTGGAAGGCAAAATATTTTTCATCAACTACCTTTGGGACGTGACGCCGCAGCCGGAATTTTACCCCTTCAGCCAGAACCCGGTGGTTGCAAACAAAGGCTTTCTGGCCTCAAACGATCCGGTCGCCATCGATCGTGCCAGCCTGGACATCATCCAGGAAGAGGGATATGTAGACGTGGCAACGGTCAGCGGGGTAGACGTTATGGCCGTGCTTCAGGAAGCCGAACACATGGGGATCGGCAGCCAAAACTATCACCTCAGACGCCTGTCATAATCGGTATCGCCGCCAAGGAGGATTCAATGGAGGAAGTGACCCGCAAGGAATTCAAAGAAAAACAGCAGCACCAGCTGGCCAAGGAAGGCGCCATCGCCGAAGCCTTACAGTATGTCAAATACAAGATCGCCATCCTCTCTGGCAAGGGTGGTGTCGGTAAAACCGCCACCACGGTGAATCTGGCGGCGGCTTTGCAAAAGGCCGGACTGAAAGTGGGCGTTTTCGATGCCGACCTGCACGGTCCCAGCGTACCGAAAATGTTTGGAATTAAAAAAGAGGCCAAGCTCAACGGCGCCTTCTGGCTCGATCCGGTTGTGACCGAACACGGTATCAAGGCGCTTTCGGTAGCCTTGTTCTGGCCCGGTGACATGACGCCGGTGATGTGGCGCGGTCAGGCCAAGAGCCGCACCATCCGACAACTGCTGTCCTCCGCCAAATGGGGCGGTCTGGATTTCCTGCTGGTGGACCTTCCACCGGGAACGGGCGACGAACCGATTGCCATTCTCAAATCAATCCCCGACTTGGATGGTGCGATTATCGTCACCACCCCCCAGGAAGTGGCCACCCTGGTGTGCTCCAAAGCCGTCAACGCCGCACAGACACTGAGCGCTAAGGTTCTTGGGCTCATTGAAAATATGAGCATGTATGTCTGCGGTGGTTGCGGGGACACGGTCTATCTCTTCGGCAGAGACAAGGGTAAACAGCTGGCCCGGATGATGGAAATTCCTTTTTTGGGCTCGATACCGATCGACCCGCTGTTTTCCGAGGCCGCCGACAGCGGCGTGCCGGTGGTGAACCTTCACCCGGACAGCATCACCGCCAAGGCCTTTACCATGATCGCCGACACCCTGCGGACCCAGCTGCCGCCAAAGGAGGTGCCCGAAGCGCCGCCGGAGGAAAGCCGCCCGTGTCCCGGTGCCGGCCATCACCACCATGAGCACGGCGATGGCTGCAATCATCCGCACCATCACCACCGACATTGATCGGTGGTAAACACGTCAGACAAACCCAAATCAAAACCATGAACAAAGGAGAGCTTATCGTGAGTGAAGAAAAGACTGGAACCCAACTCGTTCGAGAAATGTGTCAAACATTTCGTGAAGTGGCTGAAACGACTCAATTTAATGCTGTAAAGGAAAAACTGGTTTCTCTTGCAGACGACCTCGAACCACTTGATAAAAAACTCTATTTCAAGACCCAGAAGGGTACTGAAGACATGGAGGAACTAACAAAAGAATTTGCAGATATGCAAAGCAAGGTGGCTGCATGCCAGGAAGCGGGCGCAGCCCAAGCGTTTTGTGTTCCATTTTACGACAAATTGGAAAAAATTATCAAACATGTCAAAACCATGAAGGTCCGGATGACCTGAGGAGACCTCGATGGAGCTCAATCAAGCCGACCAGGAAATGATAAAGGATATCACTCGCCTGGGCGTTCGTACCGCTGTGCTCCTTAGGGGCGTGATGCTGCAAAAAGTCGGCCGTGAAACCTTGGAATGGGGCCTGACGGAACTGGCGGCCGGTGATCTGATGGGCAAATATATCGAACGCCTGGTCGATCGACCGGATTGGGTGCACCTGCTCAACCTCTTGCACCTGACTTACAGCCTGGAAGGGCAACTTGATTTTCAGATTCGCGAGTACGGACTCGATTCGCTGAAAGATGACCTGCAGGAGATCAACTTCAGTCTCCAGCAGATCGGCGAGAAATTTGACCTGGAAGCGTTGCGCGAGACGGTCTGAAACAGTGCCATCGGTGCGGGCCGTTCCGCTACAGCACATTCAGCGGCCGGCCGACGCCAAGCGAGTGCCGTATCGTCGGACGTGGCGCCGCCTAAATGAGTGATGGAGATCCGCCATCTACGGCGAGGTAATCTGCGGGGACCATGATAATATTCCCCGCAAGCTTATGCACAGAAAGGAGAACGTGAATGAAACTGGAAGGCAAAGTGGCCATTGTTACCGGGGGAGCTCGGGGCAATGGTCTGGCCGCAGCACGCTGCATGGCCAAAGAGGGTGCCAATATTGCCATTGCCGATATCTGCGCCAATATGAAAACCATACCCTATGAGATGTCGACACCGGACACCATGACCAAAGCAGTCGCGGGCATCAAGGAACTGGGCCGCGACGCGATCGGTATCCAGTGCGACGTTCGTAAAGCCGCCGATGTTGAAGCCATGGTCAATAAGGTCGTCGAAAAATTTGGAAAAATCGACATCCTGGTGAACAACGCCGGCAATACCTCTATGGTGGCCATCGCGGAGATGGAGGAAGAGGTGTGGGATGAGGTCATCGACACCCACCTGAAAGGCATGTACCTGTGCTGCCACTATGTGCTGCCCCATATGATTGGCCAACACAGCGGGAAGGTGGTCAGTATCTCATCCGTGGGCGGTCAGCGCGGGTTCGGCATGGGCGGCCACTATTGTGCCGCGAAACACGGCATCATCGGGCTGAACAAATCCATCGCCATGGAAGTGGCCGATCACAATATCAACGCCAACGTGGTCTGTCCGGGTACCGTGTGGACCCCCATGATGAAAGGCATCGCCGAAAGCTTCGGCATGGATGATGAAGAGGGCAAGGAACAGTTTTTTGCCGGTCACATGCTGAAAGAACGCGAACTCACCTCCGATGATATCGGCAGGGCCGTGCTGTGGCTGTGCTCCGATGACTCGGCGAATATCACCGGCAACATGATTACCGTGGATCAGGGCTGGACGGCGCAGGCACCTTAATCATCGACTCAAGGTAACCCCGCGGCCGGGTTATGTTGCACCCAGTGACCCGTTTCATGATACGGATCCTCATTGCTTGGCAAACACCTTGTAACCAGTTCGTATTAAAGGAGTAACCGATTATGCAAATGAAAGACAAAGACGTCAAAGAGAATTTAGAGCAGAAAAAAGAGATAGATTCCACAGAAAAGCAGGCCATCGTCCCCCCCATCCTCGAAGAAATCACCATCGAGGAACTGGCCGTGGATGGGATTTGCGGGATCTACTAATCAAATAATAAGCTCGGAGAAACAGTGCATTTGGATTCGGTATACCGGCTGGCGGAGGGGGTTCAGGTTCGTAATGAGGTCTTTGGGCTTTTGTTTTACGATGTCAGGGGGCCCCGGCTCTACTTTGTGCCGTCAAAGAATATGATCACCGACGAGTTTTTCGAGGGCAAACAGCAGGTGGCGGACCTGTTGGACCGCCTCTGCGCGGAAATGCCGCGGCCCCGGGAATGGGTACACAATCAATTGGGGCAAATATTGGAAAAACTCGCACGAAAGGGACTCATCTGTGGGCAATCAATATGTTGAGATGGGCCTTTCCGCGCCCGTCAACGTCACTTGGGAAGTGACATACGCCTGTAATCTCTCCTGCATCCATTGTTTGTCGGATTCGGGAAAGAAGCGAGCCACGGAGCTGTCTACCGATGAATGCCGCCGCGTCATAGATGATCTGTCCGCTATGAAGGTCTTTCAGTTCAATATCGGCGGCGGCGAGCCGTTCATGCGGCCGGATTTTTTGGACCTCATGGATTACGCCCACGACAAGGGCATGGTCACCTGCATCAGTACCAACGGCACCTTGATCGACCGGGATATCGCACGAAGACTCGACCACCGACTGGTATACATCCAGGTCAGCTTAGATGGGGCCACCCCCGAATCCAATGACCCCATTCGGGGCAAGGGCAGTTTCCAAAAGGTGCTGCATGCCCTGGAATGTCTCAGGGAGAGGAACATCGAGGTCAGCATCAATACCGTGCTGACACGGTTGAGCTTTCCCGAACTGGACCGGATGACCTCGCTGGCGGCCGACTACGGCGCCAAGCTTCGGGTATCCCGGTTCAGGCCGTCGGGCAGGGGCAAGCGGTCTTGGTCGCAGCTCAATGTGTCGGCGGATCAAATGCTTGCTTTCTCCGACTGGCTAAGCCAACACCTGGGGGTATCCACCGGTGACTCCTTCTTTTCCGTCTCCACAGAAGAGCGCCGGTCCCTGGGGCTGAATATGTGCGGGGCATGCAAACTGACCTGTTGCATTTCTCCTGAGGGCGGCGTCTATCCTTGCGCCTTTCTCCAGGAAGCCGACTTTCGGGCCGGCGCTGTACCCGGAGAGTCGTTCGGCGATATCTGGCGTCATTCCCCCGTTTTTCAATCTTTCCGGGAGCTGGAGATCAAATCGTGCGAATCCTGCCATCGGTTTGATCTTTGCCACGGCGGATGCCCGGCCATTGCCTACCATACCCAGCGGAAGCTGGGCGTGGCGGACCCCGGGTGCCTGGAAAATTGTGTACGGGTTAAGATGCCGGCCACGGTGAATGCCTGATGAATGAGATACCTGATGAATGAGATAATAGATGCATGAGATGCCTCAAATTTCGGCGGTAAGCCGGGCCAAATATGAACGCCTGCAGACGATACTGCGGGAGATGGAACGAGTACTGGTGGCCTTTTCCGGCGGGGTGGACAGCACCCTGCTCCTGAAAGCCGCGGCGGACGTCCTGGGAGACCGGGTGCTGGCCGTAACGGCCCTGTCGGCGACCACGCCGGACCACGAGCGGCGGGATGCCGCCGAATTCGCCCGATCCATGGGCGTTCACCACTTGGAGATCGCCTCCCATGAACTGACGCTCCCGGCTTTTATCGAAAATCCGCCTGACAAGTGTTATATTTGCAAAAAAAGCCGTTTCGGGGAACTCGTGCGGCTGGCATCCGAAAAAGCGATTCCCTGGGTGGTGGACGGCGCAAACATAGAAGACGATGGCGACTATCGCCCGGGGAGCCGTGCCGCAAGGGAACTGGGGGTCCGCAGCCCGCTGCGGGAAGCTGGTATGACCAAACCGGAGATCCGTCATTTGTCCCGATTGCTGGGGCTTCCCACCTGGAACAAGCCCTCTTATGCGTGCCTGGCATCGCGGATTCCCTATGGGCAGTCGATTACGCCCGAAAAATTGAAACAGGTGGATGCGGGGGAAGCGTTCATCCGGGGACTGGGCCTTTCATGGCAGGTAAGAATCCGGCATGAGGAAGATACGGCCCGTATCGAAGTCGAATCCGAAGCCATTGCTCGTTTCATGGACAAAGACGTTCGCCAACAGATTGTATCCCGTCTCAGGGCGCTGGGATTTAGATTCGTTGCGCTGGATCTGGAAGGGTACACCACCGGAAGCTTGAATCGCGTTATTGACACGGAGACCGGCATACAAGAGAAAACACTGGGAGAAAGAGTTACCAATGGATAACCAATACCTTATGGAATTACTGAAACGGGTCCAAAGCGGGCAGACGGATCTGGACTCTGCCATGAGCCAGCTCAAAAAGCTTCCGTTCGAAAATCTTGGATACGCCAGAATCGACAATCACCGCTGTGTGCGCACGGGGGTGTCGGAGGTGATCTATTGTGAGGGCAAGACCATTGAACAGACCCAGGGCATCGTTCAACGGTTGGCGCGTCATCACGACAATATTCTGGCGACCCGGGCGAGCCGCGAGGTATATGAGGGCATCCGGGAAGTGATGGAGGATTGTGAGTACCACCCCATGGCCCGCATTGTGGTCATCAACCCCCGGGAGATCGACCGGGTGGGCAATATCGCCGTCGTCACCGCCGGCACCTCGGACATCCCCGTGGCCGAAGAGGCGGCGGTCACGGCAGAAACCCTCGGCAACCGGGTCAATCGCATCTATGATGCCGGGGTAGCCGGCATTCACCGGATCTTAAACGTCCGGGAAGATCTGTTCCAGGCCAATGTCGCGGTGGTGGCGGCGGGTATGGAAGGTGCGTTGACCAGCGTCGTAGGAGGATTGGTATCCTGTCCGGTGATCGGCGTTCCCACCAGTATCGGTTATGGGGCCAGTTTCGGCGGCGTGGCCGCACTGCTCTGCATGCTCAACAGTTGCGCTTCCGGCGTGTCGGTGGTCAATATCGACAACGGGTTCGGCGCGGGCTACCAGGCCAGTCTGATCAACAAGCTCGGCATCAGGCACGGAGAAAACCGGACTACCAAAACGGATGCCGTCGGCCAACCGGAAAGAAAGGATGGCACGACCGACGCTAAAATTTCACTGGTGAAGACATCCTGAACTGAGCGGTTCCGGGTTCTGGGTTCAAGTTCAAAGGTTGGAACCAAATGAAACCAAGAACTATTCCTGCCAAGGCTTATGATAATCAACATAACCCGTTGGGCGTGAAGCTAATAAAGCCCAACTTAAGAAGATTTTACAATCCAAAACCCTGAACCCATTGGAAAAATCAATTGAAAATCGCTTACTTTGATTGTTTTGCCGGCGCCAGCGGGGATATGATCCTCGGTGCGTTGCTGGACGCGGGATTGACCATTGAGCGCCTTCGAGAGGAGATCTCCAAACTGCAATTATCCCATTACGAACTGGATGTCGAAAAGGTGGTCAAAAAAGGGATCGGTGGCAGTCAGGCCCATGTTACCATCGATCAGGACCACCATCACCATCATCATCGCCACCTTTCCCACATCAAAGATATCATCGAGAACAGTGACTTGGATGCACCGATCAAGGAGAAGAGCACGGAAATCTTTGTCCGGCTGGCTGAAGCTGAAGCCCGGGTTCACCGATCGAGTGTGGAATCGGTCCATTTTCACGAAGTGGGGGCCATGGACGCCATCATCGACGTGGTGGGTGGCGTTATCGGGTTGACGGCCCTTGGAATCGACAAGGTATTCTGTTCGCCGCTGCACGTGGGCAGCGGTACCATCGAATGTGCCCACGGTACCCTGCCTGTGCCGGCGCCGGCCACGGCAGAGTTGATCAAGGGCAAACCCGTCTATTCCACAGGCATCAAGGGTGAGTTGCTCACCCCCACCGGCGCCGCCATACTGACCACCCTGTCTTCGGGGTTCGGCCCCATGCCGGCCATGACCGTGGGACACATCGGGTACGGGGCCGGCACCGCCGACCCTGGCATCCCCAATCTGCTGCGGGTTGCCATTGGAGAAGCCAGGGATGATACGGGGGATTACGATGTCGAACAAACCGTTTTGATCGAAACCAACATCGACGACATGAACCCCCAATTATATGATTACCTGATCGGACTGCTGTTGAACGAAGGGGCCTTGGATGTCTTTCTCACACCCGTGCAGATGAAGAAAAATCGTCCCGGTACCCTGCTGTCGGTGATCTGCCTGCCCCATGCGGTGGGTAAGTTTTCGGATATTCTCATGCAGGAGACAACCACCATCGGGTTGCGCTGGCGGGTGGAAAATCGCATCAAAGCCAGACGGCTGATAAAAGAAATTGATACCATCCATGGTCCCATACACATCAAACTGGCCCAAAACAACGGTCAGATCATCAACCTGACCCCCGAGTATGAGGATTGCAAACGGGTAGCACTGGAGAAAAACATTCCGCTAAAAAATATATTGGATGATGTGCGGTCGGCGGCCCTGAAACAGATTCACGCGTCGGACGGTGTGTTGAAACAGCGGCATTCACACAAATAAAGGAGGAGTATCATGGACAAAATTTTAAGAATCAAAATGGGGGCCGACGCAGGCCCTCAGGTCAAAGAAGAGCCCTTGGGTGACTACGCCGGTTTGGGCGGCAGAGCCATGACATCGGCCATCGTCGCCAAGGAGGTGCCGCCGCTCTGCCACCCCTTGGGCGCCGACAACAAGCTGATCATCGCACCGGGGCTGCTCAGCGGAACCACGGCCGCCATGTCCGGACGCATCTCGGTTGGATGTAAGAGCCCCTTGACCGGCGGCATCAAGGAAGCCAATGCCGGTGGCCAGGCCTCCCAGGTTTTGGCCAGACTGGGCTACGCCGCGATCGTTCTGGAAGGCAAACCCAAGGACGATACGCTTTACAAAGTCCTGATCAACAAGGACGGCGTCACCGTCACAGCCGACAACAGCCTCTGCATGCTCGGCAACTACGATCTGGTCGAAAAAATGAAATCCGAGTTCAGTGACAAAGTGGCCTGCATTTCCATCGGCACGGCCGGTGAAATGAAAATGGCCGCCGCATCGATTGCCTTCACCGACATGGAACAGCGGCCGACCCGTCATGCCGGCCGCGGCGGTGTGGGTGCCGTGATGGGATCAAAAGGCGTCAAGGTCATCGTGCTCGATGATGCGGGCATGAAAATGCGACCGCCCAAAGACCCAAACAAGTTCAAGGAGGCCAATCAGGCCTGGGTT
>Ga0316187_10001019_pt1 | contig 23485 bp, 19 predicted proteins | sample CroRivburrow1_MG_FD_204927 | JGI IMG/M metagenome (GOLD analysis project Ga0316187, IMG submission 204927) | Coastal sediment microbial communities from Maine, United States - Cross River worm burrow 1 | ecosystem: Environmental > Aquatic > Marine > Coastal > Sediment | place: USA: Maine...
ACCGTTTCGATAACGTGGTAGCGAAGGGCGAAGCCTCGCTCGAGGGCGTCAATATCCTGTGGAAATCGGATCCGATCCCGCAGGACCCCTTCGTTTATCGCAATACCCTGTGTGACGATATCAAGGCGAACATCAGAGAAACATTTCTCGGTTTGAAAGATGATCCGGCCGCGCAAAAGTTCCTCAAAAATGTCAAGTCCAACACCTTTGTACCGATGAAGTCTTCCGACTACGACATCATCCGTGACCTCAAGAAGGCCAAGGACGATCGTAAGAAGAACTCGGGTTAAACTTTCCCTCGGGTGTTCGGTGACCGGGGCCAGCCAGGGTGCTGGCGGCCCACGGTCCTGTTTGTTCGCGATGCCAATGCGAAATACCGCTCCGCTCCAGTCTGACGAGGTAGGATCGTGGAAATTCTGAATGTAACCGGCCTGCATGCAAGCTATAGCTCAAGCGGCCCGGAGATATTGAAGGGCATTGATTTTGCCGTCGAGGACGATGATTTTTTTGCGATCATCGGGCCGAGCGGTGCGGGTAAATCGACACTGATCCGCTGCATCAACCGCCTGGTCGAACCCAGCAAGGGCACGATCCTGTTCGATGGCCGCGAGGTCACCAGGCTACCTCGCCGCGAACTGCGGCGTCTGCGGCGCGACATCGGCGTCATCTTCCAGGAATTCAACCTGATCGATCGCATGAGCGTGATGGACAACGTGCTCTCCGGCCGACTGGGTTACATCGGAAATTTTCGTACCTTGTTTCGCGCCTTCCCGCGGTCAGACATCGACCAGGGCCTGAGGTTGCTCGACCGGGTCGGCTTGATCGACCATGTCGACAAGCGTGCCGACGAGCTTTCCGGTGGCCAGCGTCAGCGTGTCGGGATCGCGCGCGCCCTCATGCAAAACCCGAAGATGCTGTTGCTGGACGAACCCACTTCCGCTCTCGATCCGAAAATTTCGCGTGAAATCATGGGCCTGGTCAAGCAGATGGCGACCGAACTGAATGTGCCCTGCCTGTGCAACATCCACGACGTGCAACTGGCGACCGAATTCTGCAACAAGATTATCGGTCTGCAGGACGGCTACATGATGTTCAATGGCCCGACCGAGGAAATGGACGAGGCCAAACTCAACGAAATTTACGCCATGGAAGTGCTGTGATGGCAGCGGCATGAACGACGAGGCAACAGCGATACGGATGACATCCGACATCATCCTCGAACGGCGCCGCAAGTCGCGCAATGTGCGCCTGTGCGTCTACCTGGCGCTGACCTTGCTGGTCGCCTGGAGCGTGCAGGTCACCATCATCGATGACACTGACTGGGAACGCATGGGAAGCCTGGCGAATGTTCTCGAGGGCGCCAACCGTTTTATCGGCATCGACTTCTCGCTGTTCAAGGACCTGGTCGAACCCACGATTGAAACCTTCATGATCGCCTGCCTGGGAACTTTACTCGGCGTCATTATCTGTATCCCGGCCGCCTGGTTCGGGGCGATGAACATCACCCCGTTCAAGCCCATCACTTATCCGCTGGCGCGCATGATGATGACCATCAGCCGCTCGATCCACGAAATTGTCTGGGCGCTGTTTTTCGTCGCCGTGGTCGGCCTCGGTGCGCTGCCGGGAATATTCGCCATCGCGGTGCGTTCGGTCGGCTTCATCGCCAAGATGTCCGCCGAGGCCATCGAAGACATCGATCCTGGCCCGGTCGAGGCGATACGCTCGGTGGGCGGCAATAACCTGCAGGTTTTGATCTATGCGATATTGCCACAGATACTGCCGCAGGTGCTCGGGGTGATCATATTTGAGTGGGAGATCAACATCCGCCGTTCGGCCATCCTGGGCCTGGTCGGTGCCGGCGGGCTGGGCCTGGTGTTCTTCCGCCAGATGAACACCTTTAATTACCATGGCGTGATGACGGTCATCATCGCCATCCTGGGTCTGATATTGCTCGGTGAGGCTTTTTCTCACTGGGTCAGACGCAAGATCATATAGGGAGGCGGACGCGCGATGTCGAACCAGCCCTCCAGAATTGCCGGCGATGTTCCAATCAGGTGGAGCCGTTACAAGTTTCCCGATACCTTTCTGCGCTACGGCGCCTGGCTTTGCGTGTTTGTTTTCCTGGTCTACTGCGTCGAGTATCTGAACATTCCGCTCGATCGCCTGCTGGGTGTGTTCGGGCGCATGGGCGATATTGTCGCCAACCGATACTATCCGCCCGACATGGAATACATCATGGATCGCGAGTATCTCGACTACGTGGTCGAGACGATTCAGATGGCCTACCTCGGAGCCCTGTTCGGCATTGGACTGACGTTGCCGCTGGGCTGGTTCGCTGCCTACAATATGACCCCCTCGCGGCGCTTCATCTACCCGCTGGCGCGCCTGATTACGATGAGTTGCCGGGCGGTCCACGAAATGATCTGGGCGATTCTGTTTGTCAGCATCCTCGGTTACGGCATGCTCGCCGGCGTGCTGGCGCTAACCCTGTTCTGCACCGGGTTTGCCGGCAAGTTGCTGGCCGAGGAAATCGAGGCGATCGACATGGGGCCGGTGGAAGCCATGCGCTCCACCGGTGCGAATTTGTTTCAGACGATGATATTCGGCGTCTTCCCGCAGATTCGCGTGGCCTTTACCGGAATTGCGATTTACACCTGGGATGTGGCATTTCGCGCCGCCACGGTGGTCGGCTTCTTCGGCGCCGGCGGCATGGGCTGGTACCTGAAGCGCAATGTCCTGCAAATTGAAACCGAGAGAGTTGCGGCTATCCTGATCTCGATACTGATCCTGGTAATGATTTCCGAAACCGTATCCGCCTGGGCCCGTGGCAAAGCGATGAAGATGCAATAATGGTAAAAGCGAAACAAAAAACCGGGCGCGCGGTAGTCTACGACGCCCCCAACGAACCCTTCCGGATCGCAATGTATCCGGTGCGCGACGTCAACGCCGGTGAGGTGTTGGTGCGGATTACCATGGCGACGATCTGTCGCTCCGATATTCACTCCTACCATGGTCATCGACCCAATCCCTGCCCGGGTATCCTGGGGCATGAAATTATCGGTGTTGTCGAACAGCTCGGTGCCGGCATCAAAAATGACATGCGCGGCGATCTGCTGGAAGTCGGTGATCGCGTCACCTGGACCGAGTATTTCCACCACGGCGCATCGTATCATCGCGATATTCAGGATTTGCCGCAAAAGTCTTCGGGCCTGCGCAAATACGGCCACGACCTGGTTGCCGAGGACCCGCATTTTCTCGGTGGTTTTGCCGATTATTGCTACATCATGCCGGGCACCGGCATTCTCAAATTGCCCGATGATCTTAGCGACGAAGAAGCGACTCCCCTGAACTGTGGTGTCGCCACCATGATCGCCATGGTCGAAGCGGCGAGTGTCGACATGGGTGACTGTGTGGTGGTGCAGGGGCTGGGCTTGCTCGGCCTCTACGGTTGCGCCATTGCAAAAGCACGCGGTGCACGCAAAGTCATCGGTCTCGACGCGGTCGCCGCACGTCTCGAGCTGGCAAAGTCATTCGGCGCCGATGAAACCATCGACGTTGCGTCCCTGTCCGAGGATGAGCTGGTGCGCAAAGTCCGTAGCCTCTGTCCCCCCGATGGTGCCAACGTGGTCATGGAAGTCTGCGGGCTCGCCGCGGTGGTGCCGACCGGGATCCACATGCTGGCAGTCGGTGGGCGCTATGTCATTGGTGGCCTGGTGAATCCGAATGATCAGTTCACCGTCGATGGTAACGAAATACTGCGTAAATTGATCACGCTGCGCGGCGTGCACAATTATCATCCGCGTCACCTGATCCAGGCACTGGATTTCGTCATGGCCAACCGCAACCGCTTTCCGTTTGGCGACCTGGTCGACTCGAAATTTTCACTGGATGAACTCAACGAGGCGTTTGCGCGCGCCTCCGAGCGTTCGGTGTTGCGTGCTGCAGTGGTTCCTTAGACGCGGCTCCTGCCGAGCACCAGGATAATTAGGTATACTGTCGGCGAGCTGCCTCATTGTGCCGGGCTGCTAACAAGTCAAAGCTATAACCGACCAGGAGAAAGACCGTGAAAAATCTTGCAGTGACCCTCGCCATCCTGCTACTGACGGCAACCAGCGCCGCCGCTGGCAGTCCGTCCGTCGACGGCGCCTATGCTTACATCGTCTCTCCCGCCCATGGTGAGGTAGTTAGCTCACCATTCAAGGTGGTGTTTGGCCTGTCCGGCATGGGTGTCGCACCCGCCGGCGTAGACCAGGCTAAAACCGGGCATCACCATCTGCTGATCGATACCGGTTTACCCGACCTGACCCGGCCCATCCCGGCCGACGACAGGCACCGGCACTTCGGTGGTGGTCAGACCGAAGTCGTGATCGAGCTCGCCCCGGGCGAACACAGCTTACAGCTGCTGCTCGCCGACTTTGCCCACAGCCCGCACAGTCCGCCGCTCAGTTCGCAACAGATCACAATTCGGGTCAGGTAGTTGCACGCAACGTTTTTCTGATTAAACCTCAGCGGGTCTAGCGGCCCGGTAATCGCCATCGGGCCAGTGATTGTTGAGTTCACCTGACTGGCCACCTGCAAACACCTGGTTTTCAGGTTTGCACCACGCAGGTGAGCGCTCTTCACCGAGCCGGCTGTTTCCAGTCAAGCCTGGTGCGGTGGCGGTCCCGGATACACGGAAAGTGGGACATTCATACTCAACGGCGATGGAAGTGCCAGCAAAACCTCCAGTTATCAAAACACCGGGGATTCCTGTACTGGAACCTGTTCAGACCCAAATTTAGTACTGCAATAATATTCGGCAACGATGGTTTTGGGGCGAACTCGGTAACTGGAATTTATGATTTCAGTGGCAGCTTTCTCGTAGGGAGACGCTGAATTGGCTGGACCAGGAGGCAATCTTCGGTCGGAGGCGGCCACTCGTATTTATCAGTTCACGTCTCACAATTCATTCTCAGTCTATAAAACGTGGTCTGTCCCCGATTGCCCCCGATTACCAAACGCCCACTAGCAGTCATCCCCGCGAAAGCGGGGATCTCCTGATGGCGTGTTGAAAGATTCCCACCCTCGCGGAAATGACGCACTAACCTGGTAGCATCAGAGTATCCAACGGGTCGTTTGCTGCGGCACATTTGGGGACGCCCGGCGTCTGCTTTCAACATCCAGAAATACGCAACCGGGCGAAGCGAACCCAGGTAAGCGGGACGAGCGCCGATACCTCGGATCGCAGGGATGGCGCGAATGCAGCAGGCGCGCCGGGCGCGGGCCCTGCCTTGAACAGAATGACGTGATAGGGGGGTTAACGGTATTACCCGGTTTTTTATACGCCATCGGCGTTTTCAAACTGCCTGACGCAGTATCTTCAGGCTATAGCCTCGATCATGCGCTTGCGCATGGAGGCATCGGGCAGGCGGCCGTAACCGGCCGCCATGTTGTCGACCATGTGCTTGAGCTTGGAGGTGGCCGGGATGATGCAGGTCACGTCCGGGTGCGAGGCGATGAACTTGAGAAAGAACTGTCCCCAGCTGGCACAGTCGATCTCGGCTGCCCAGTCGGGCAGCGGCCGTCCCTTGACCATGCGGAACAGGCTGCCGCGCTGGTAAGGGCGGTTGATCAGCGTGGCGATACCACGCTCGCGGGCGATGGGTAGCAGGCGCTGCTCGGCATCGCGGTTGCCGATGTTGTAACTGAACTGGACGAAATCGAGCGGTTGGTTCTGCAGGATGGTTTCGAGTTCGTCGTGGTAGCGACCGTGCGAGGTGGTGATGCCGATATAACGAATTCGGCCTTGCGCTTTCCATTCGCGCAGGGTCTCGAGCTGTACCTGCCAGTCGCGCAGGTTGTGAATCTGCATCAGGTCGATGCGCTCGACGCCGAGTCGTTGCATCGAGCGTTGCATCTGTTCGATACCTTCACGTTTACCGTAAGTCCAGACCTTGGTCGCGCTGAATAATTCGGCGGGCCTGCCCAGCGCCTGCAGCAGGGCGCCGCTCACGGCCTCGGCGGCGCCGTACATGGGTGACGAATCGATCAACTGCCCACCGTTATCGAAGAAGGCGCGCATCACCTCGAGTAACGGGGACTGTGCTGCCTGCTCCGGGTCTACGTCAAAAGTTCGTGAGGTACCCAGGCCGATTACAGATAGCTTCTCTCCGCTCGCCGGGATTATTTTTTTAACAGGGTCAGACTGGGCTGCAGCGAGGAAAGCATGGGTGTAGGGTGCCAGCGTTGCCGCGGCAGCGCTGGCCTGTAGAAAACGACGGCGAGTAAAACCAGGTTTCATATCATGTCTCCGATAGCGGCGCTGCAGATGCCTGCGCGCGGTTTTGACGATTCTCGTAGCTGACGCCGAGGAATATGGCGACCAGCGTCCACATCAAGGCCAGCACTGCGGCAACCATGGCGATAGCGCCAAGGCCGAGGCCGATACCCTGGGCCAGGCCGGTGTAAGTCCACCCGGCCAGCACGTCGCCGCCACGATAGACGACGATATCGATGACCGGCTTGGTCTTAAAACGGGTGCTCGCCGTCACGCTGGTGAACAGCATTTCGCGCCCGGGGCGGGTGATCGCGTAGTTACCGGCGCGGCGCACGATTTGTAAGCCGATGAGTAACAGTAAGCCAGGAGCGATTGCCACTGCCAGCCAGCCGCAGGCCAGCAACAGCGGCACCAGCGCGAGCGTGATCGCGAGGCCGAAACGGGATGCGAGTCGCCCGGTGACGAACACGGCGGTCAGGATCGACAGCGAATTGACGGCGAGGTCCATCATGCCCCAGTACTGGGCGCGGGTGGCGCGGTCGTATTCGACCATCACGTTCTTCAGCTCGAAGTAAACGAAACTGCTCATCATCGTGTAGAGCAGCAGGAACAGGGCTATCGCGAGCAGGAAGCGATGGCATAGCAGGTCGACAAAGCCGTCGAAAAAATCCCCGCCGATGGCCTGCACGGATTTGCCAGATCCCTGCACATACGCCGGGGCCTGGCGATAACGTTCGAGCTGGAAGATGAGCGGAATCAGCAATAGCAGCATCAGTGCCGCGATCAACAGCAGATTGTAAACTCCGAGCTCGGTACCGAGAAACACCGGGAGCAACGGGCCAGACACCGCACCGATACTCGCACCGGCGCCGAACAGGCCGAACAACCGCTTCGATTGCGCACTACTGTAAAGATCGGACATGAAGCTCCAGAACACCGAGACGTGGAACAGCGCAAAGAAACTGACCCAGACGTAGAATGACTTGTCGATCAGTCCGCGGTCGTCAAAGCTTTGTGTCGCGAGGTAGAACAGGCCGAAGGATGCGGCGAAAAACAGGTAGACACCCGGAACCAGTTTTTGCAGCGAGACCCGCGATGCGATCCAGCCGTACAGCAGCACCGCGCCGCCACTGATGAAGAAGTTCAGGGTCCACAACCAGCTGAGCTCGGCATCGCTCCAGTCGCTCGCCATCGCGTCGCGTACCGGTCGCAGCACATAGTAAGAAGCCATCAGGGTGAACACGAACAGGAACGATAGCAGCGCCGGCGCGAATTCGGTGCGGTCGATCTTGAGAAGCTTGCTGACTGTCCTGGGTATCGATTGTGGCATAAGTTCCTGGCTGTGCCGGTGCGGCTTACAGTATATCCGCTAGGGTTAATACGTAGATCAGGCCGTGATGGTTTGGTTCAGGTAACTGCCGGCTGTATTTCCAGCGATCAAACCTGTTTCGCCAGGTCAGGCACTACTTCAACATTGGCCTGCTGCAGCAGGATCTGTGGATCCGCCTTGATTTTCGAGCTGCGATTGCCGCCACCGAGGACGACGTATTCGCGGTCCATCACCGCCGCATCGACCCATACCGCAAGATTGGCCGGCAGGCACAGCGGGGTAACCCCGCCGATTTCCATGCCGGTGAGTTCGCGTGTCTGTTCGGCCGAGGCGAAGGAGACCTTGCGCGCACCGAGTTTCTTGCGCACCGTGTGATTGGTATTCAGGCGATGTGTCGCCAGCAGCACGCACAGTGCGTATTTTTCCATACCGGTCTTCGAGCGCACCAGGATGGCATTCGCTGAATTTTCCAGTGCCACGCCGTAGTGTTCGCAAAAGCGAGCGGTGTCCGCCAGTTGCGGATCGCAGGGCCAGACTTCGTATTCAAGCCCCGTCTGTTGCAGGAACTGCTCAATTTCGGGCAGGGTGATACTCATCGAACGGATTCTGGTGATCGGTTAAAAGGCTATGATAATATCTGTCGCTGGCGCAACCAAGCCCGCATATCTCACCGCTTGCTGCTGCGGACGCCGTCAATCGGTGAGATATGCGGGCTGGCCTCATTTTCTTCTGTCATCAGTGACCGGCCAATTGATATATGAAACTTTCCGATTTTAAAATGCTTAGCTTCGACACCTATGGAACCCTGATTGACTGGGAGTCGGGGATATATAATGGTCTCGGACCCCTGCTCGACAAGCTGCCCATCAATTTAAGTCGTGATGAAGTACTCGAGCTGTTTGCTGAATACGAGAAGCAGCAGCAGGCCGAACATCCGCAGCAGCTTTACAGCGAGCTGCTCGCTGATGTCAGTCGCGCGATGGCGAGGAAGTGGCAGCTCAAGATCAGCGATGGAGAGGCCGCCGATTTTGGCCGTTCAGTCAAGCACTGGCCCGAGTTTGGCGATTCTGCCGCGAGCCTGCAGTATTTGCGCCAGCACTACCTGATGGCGACTGTCACCAATTGTGATCGCATCAGTTACATGGGCAGTAACGCGCGCCTCGAAATCGAATGGGATGGCATATATACGGCGCAGGATATCGGTTGCTATAAACCAAACTTGCGCAACTTCGACTACCTGTTCGAACGCGCGCGCCGCGATCTCGGGGTTTTGCCGCATGAAATCCTGCACGTCGCACAATCGCTGACGCATGACATGGTGCCGGCCACGCAGAAGGGCATGACCAAGGTGTGGATCAACCGTCGCCATGATGTCGAGGGTCTCGGCGCGACCGCGCCACCGCATGGTGAATACACGATTGAATATGAGTTCAACAGCATGGCCGACTTTGTCGCCGCGCACCAACAGGAGCTGGCTTAGCCAGGCAGGAATAGCATGATATCGGTACTGTCGGGAATTATACCTGTGCGCATGATGCTATTGCTGGCCTGCCTGCTGGCAGCCGGGCCGCTGGGGGCTGCGGACGCGCTGTTGACCGATATGGCGCTGGTGAAGGCGTTACGTGCCGGCGGTTATAACCTCTATTTCCGTCATGTCTCGACCGACTGGTCGCAAAATGACGATGTGCGCAAGGTTGACGACTGGCGCTCCTGTGATCCGCTGCGCATGCGCCAGTTATCGGCAGCCGGTCGCGCTGCTGCCCGGGCGATCGGGGTGGCCATGCGGCGGCTCGAAATTCCGGTCGACGAGGTGCTGGCAAGTCCCTATTGCCGCACCGTCGAGACCGCCAAACTGATGGAGCTGGGCGAGGTAGTCGAATCAGTACAGGTGATGAATCTGCGTTCGGCTGACTATTTCGGGGGGCGTGCCAGTGTCGTTGCCAGCGCACAGGCACTGCTCGCCAGTGCGCCCGGTCCGGTGGCCAACCGTGTTATCGTCGCGCACGGTAATGTCGCCAGCGCGGCAACGCCGGCGTACCCGGGGGAAGGTGAGGCACTTGTGTTCGAGCCCGGTGCCGCAGGAGAGTTTGTGCTGCGAGGGCGGATTACGCCGGCAGAGTGGGAGCGCCTGGCAGAGCTGGCAGCTGAGTGAGGCGCGAGCCACTGGAAAAAGCCGCTACCGGGCTCGCCGCCAAGCATGGCACTGATCCTGGAGGGTGAGCCATTGGATGGGAGTCATTCCGTAGCTTTGTATCGGGGATAATAGCGTTCGAGGCTGAACAGGCGAATCGAGCGCGTTTGCCCGCGCACCGCAGTCTCGCCGACCGCAACAAGTTCGCTAGCCTCGATTTTTGTTGCCGTCGATTCCGACACCAGCAGACGGCTACCGTATTCCTTGTTTAGTGCCTCCAGGCGTGCGGCCAGGTTGACCGCATCGCCGTGTACCGTGTAGTTGAGCCGCCCCTTTGCACCAATGGCACCGGCAACCACCTCGCCGGAATTGATCCCGATGCGAACGTTGAGCGCAACATCGTCATAGCGGGTGGCGCTCACTTCATCGAGCATTTCGCAAGCTGCTGCCAGTGCATGGGCGGCATGCCCGGGGTCGGTGATCGGTACATTGAAGGTGGCGAGGATAGCGTCACCCTGGAACTGGGTTACCACGCCACCGCGGCGCTCGAGAATGTCGACCATGTCCGAAAAGTAAGCATTCAGCACCTCGACGATCTTGACTGGACCGAGTGTTTCGGTGAGCCGGGTAAAGCCCTCGATATCGCAAAAAAGGATGGTGGCCTCGGTTTGCTGCACCGGGATGTCACCGCCACCACGGAGCAGTGAACTGGCGACCTTCTCGGGTACGAAGCGGCCCAGGGTTTCGCGAATCAGGCGGCGTTCACGCAGGCCGCTTACCATGTTATTGAACGCAATCCCGGCGTCGTCGAGTTCACGAATGCGGCTGCTGCCCAGTGCTTCGATCGCATCCAGCTCGTCGGCGTTGACCGAGTCGGCTGCCTGCGCGATCGCTGTTATCGGCGCGCTAACCTTGCGACCGATGATGATCGCGGCGATGATCGCGAGTAACAGTACTGCCAGTCCAGCCGCCAGGGCGCGCTGCAGGTCCCGGATCTGGCTTTCGGTGCGCAGGCTCGTATTCAGGTAGACGCCGATTGTCCAGGGTGCCGGGCCGTAACGGTTGATGTCGCGATACAGGTACAGGTAGTAATGCTCGCCCCAGAAGATTCCGCTGGCCTTAGTATTGGAGAGCGCCTGTGAAATAAAATCCGCTTCCTCATCGGGCGACCAGATACGCTGCAGCACGAGGTCGCCGAGCTCATCAAGCCGCGCCAGCGGTTGTTGTAAACTGCCATCCCCAATCGAGGGATGTGCGAGCACGAAGTCGCGGTTGTATAACACGAAGGGGGTGGTGCCGGTATCCGAATTGTTTCGCATCAGGAAGGTGGAGAGTTCTTTGATGGTTACTATTTGCGCGAAAATTCCAATAAATTTGCCGCTCGCATCGTGCAATGGAACGTCGTGCAACAAGGTTGACGAATTTAAGGTGTCGGTGAAAATCGGTTCGCGCCAGCGTGGCCCGTCGTCTGCTTTGACCTGCTCGAGGTACTCTTGAATCCTGGGTCTTGTGGACCAGTCCTCCGCGATTACCAAACGACTATCGCGATGCCAACGTCGGCTTTGACCGTCGGTCGAGATCACCGCGATTCCGGCGACCTGGGGGGTTGCGGCCAGCACCCCGAAAAAATACTCGTCCAGTGCTGCCGGAGCAGGCAGGTCGGTGATATCCCGGGCAACCCACAGAGCCTGGTCATGAACCGGCTGCAGACGGTTTTCGAGATTTACTTCCATCGCGTCGATCAGGGTTTTTGCCTGATCGGCCCACAGCTTGCGGGTCGTCTCCGCGGCCTGGTTGAAACCGAGATAGAGCACGATACCGACACTGAGCGCGAGCAGGGCGCTGGTGCCAAACACCGTAATCGCGGTGATCGGAATACGATACCGGTCGGCCATCGTTACTGAAACTCCCGGGGCTTTGAACAGGTGCTAACTTAGAACCTGTGGGCCGGGCATGTCAAGGGCTGAACAGCTCGACCGCCAGGTCACGACCACTCAACTGGCGCGCCAGCATTTCGCCGCGGTGTTGCGCCTGCTCGATATTGGCCCGTTTCACGTGCCCGAAACCGCGCATTTTCAGCGGCAGGCCTGCCAGCTCGACCGCGATAGCCAGGTTATGTGGCGTTGCCTGCGCGAGGATGTTGTCGATGTCCTGCTCGTATCGAGAGATCAGCGCGCGCTCGAGTTTACGCTCTTCGCTATAGCCGAAAATATCGAGCTTGCTGCCGCGCAAGCCTTTGCAGCGCGCCAGCAAGCGAAGCAGGCTCAGCATCCAGCCACCAAATTCACGCTTCTGCGGCTGGCCGGAAACCGGATCGAGCTTTGCCAGTAGCGGCGGCGCGAGGTGAAAACTCAGGCGATAATCACCCTCGAACTGGGCATCCAGGGAATTCTCGAAATCGCCGTTACTGAAGAGTCGCGCTACTTCGTATTCATCCTTGTAGGCGAGTAGCTTGTGATAGGCCTGTGCAACCGCCCGGGTCAAGGGCATCTCTGCATCGCCTGGCTGCGGTTGCAGTTCACCTTCGCGCCGGCGAACGCGTTCGATCAGGCGCAGGTAACGCCCGGCGTAGGCCTGGTTCTGGTAGTCGGTCAGCGAATCGCTGCAGCGTGTGATTAGAACATCGAGGGTTTCGTCTCCCGAGTTGCCAGACTGCAGTTGATCGAGACCGGCCTCGCGGCCCACGGCCGCTGCATCCAGCGCATAATGCCTGCCCCACTGGAAGGCCTGGCAGTTTTTGTCGACGGCGACGCCATTCAGCTCGATGGCTTCAGTGATGGCCGCCGCAGCGATGGGTATCAGCCCTTGCTGGTAGGCGACACCGAGCAGAAAGAAGTTGGCAAAAATCGCATCACCCAGGAGTCGAGTCGCAATCGTGGTGGCATCCACAAAGCGGCTGCGACCATCCTGGACTTCATCGCCGATGGCTTGCTCCATTTCGATCAGTGGGAATTCAGCATCCGGGTTATGGGTGAATTCGGCGGTCGGCGACAGATAATCGTTGACCACGGCATGGGAATGCTCGCGATTCAGCTTGGACAGCGCGTCGTCGCCGGCTGAGACTACCAGGTCGGCGCCGAGTAACAAATGGGCCTCGCCAGCGGGAATGCGCATGGCGTGAATGGCTGCCTGCGTCTCGGCGATCCGGACGTGGGCGGATACGGCACCAAATTTCTGTGCCAGCCCGGTCTGATTGAGTACCGATACACCTTTGTGCTCGATGTGGGCCGCCATGCCGAGTATCGAGCCGACCGTGAGGATTCCGGTGCCGCCGATGCCGGTGATCAGGATATTAAAGGGACCATCGACCGGGAAGCGCCGTGGCTCGGGGGGGGCTGACCAGGCGCCTGTCTGCGCGCGCCCCTGGTGTTTGCGCAATTGCCCGCCGTGAACCGAAACGAAACTGGGACAGAATCCACGCACACAGGAGTAATCCTTGTTGCAGGCGCTCTGGTCGATGGCGCGCTTGCGCCCCAGTGGCGTCTCCCGGGGAACGATCGACAGGCAGTTCGACTGTATTCCGCAATCACCGCAGCCTTCGCACACGGCATCGTTGATGAAGATACGCCGCGGGGGATCGGCAAGGGTGCCCTGCTTGCGCCGGCGGCGTTTTTCCGCGGCACAGGTTTGTGCATAAATAATTGCAGTGCAGCCCTCGGTATCGCGCAACTCGAGCTGGATACTGCCAAGCTGATTGCGATGGGCGATGCTGACACCATCAGTTTTTGCAAGGCCCTGCGCCCGATAAATCTGCGGTTGATCCGATACCAGGGCGATCCTGTTGACGCCCTCGGCGCGTAACTGGGCGACCATTTGTGCCACCGAGAGCTCGCCGTCAAGCGGCTGTCCACCGGTCATCGCGACGGCGTCGTTGTAGAGAATCTTGTAGGTGATATTGACGCCGGAGGCAACCGCAGCGCGTATCGCCAGTAGACCGGAGTGAAAGTAAGTGCCGTCGCCGAGATTCTGGAACACGTGTTTGCGCTCGGTGAACGGCGCCTGCCCCAGCCAGGTCGCGCCTTCGCCGCCCATCTGGGTGAAGGTCTCGGTGCCGCGGTCCATCCAGGTCGCCATGTAGTGACAGCCGATTCCGCCAAAGGCGATGCTGCCTTCAGGCACCACGGTCGAGGTGTTGTGCGGGCAGCCGGAACAGAACCAGGGTTTGCGTTCGGCGCGGTCGCGTTGTTGGGCCAGCGCTGTTTCCTTGGCTTCAAGGAATTCGAGACGCTGGTGAATCGCGGCGCTGTCGTAATAGCGCGAGATTCGAGCGGCGATGACGCGCGCAATCATGGCGGGTGTCAATTCGCCCAGATTGGTCACCAGCAGCTTGCGGTGCTCATCGTATTCGCCGACCACGCGCGGACGTTTGTCGACCGGCCAGTTATAGAGCTGGCCGGTGAGTTGATCCTCGATCACGCTGCGCTTTTCCTCGACGACCAGAATTTCATCCAGGCCTTCGGCAAACTTGTGCGTCATCACCGGCTCCAGTGGCCAACTCATGCCGACCTTGAACAGGCGGATGCCGATCGTGGCGGCCAGTTCGTCGTCGATGCCGAGGTCTTCAAGCGCCTGCAGGGTATCGAGATAGGATTTGCCGCTAGTGATAATGCCGAGCCTGGGGTTGGGGCTATCGATGGTGATGCGGTTCAGATTATTGGCACGCGCGAAGGCTCGTGCTGCATAGATCTTGTGGCGCTGCAGGCGCTCTTCCTGTGCCATGGGGGTGTCCGGCCAACGCGTGTGTACGCCGTCCGCGGGCAGTTCATAGTCGTCGGGGATGACAACGCTGACGCGGCCCGGATCGATTTCCGCCGAGATTGCCGCATCCATGTTTTCGGTAATCGCCTTCAACCCGACCCAGCAGCCGCAGTAGCGCGACAGCTCCCAGCCGAGCACGCCGAGGTCCAGCACTTCCTGCACATCCGCGGGATTCAACACCGGCACGGTCGCGCCGATAAACATATGGTCGCTTTGATGGGGCAGTGTCGAGGATTTGCAGGCGTGATCGTCGCCGACCACCGCGAGTACGCCACCGTAAGGCGAGGTGCCGAAGGCGTTGGCATGTTTGAGCACGTCCATGCTGCGGTCCAGGCCCGGACCCTTGCCGTACCACATGCCGAACACGCCGTCATATCTGGCTCCGGGAAACAGGCCGACCTGCTGGCTGCCCCAGACCGAAGTCATCGCCAGGTCTTCGTTAACTCCGGGTTGAAAGTGAATATTGTGCTTTTCGGTAAAGTGCTTTGCTTTCCACAATGCCTGATCGAGACCGCCGATCGGTGAACCTCGATAGCCGGAAATAAAACAGGCCGTGTTGAGGCCGCGCTCGAGGTCGCGCTGGTGTTGCAGAATGGGCAATCTGACCAGCGCTTCGATACCGGTCATGAAGGCCCGACCCTTATCCAGCGAATATTTATCGTCCAGCGAAACTTTCATGGCATCACCTGATCAGGGGTAACAGGTCAATAGTGTAAGCCTGTGATTGCGGAAAGTTATTGCTTATTTATCGTTGATGGTGAATTTAACGGCATTAAATACTATAAAATATTAATATTTTAGAAAATAATATTAAAAATTATGAAATTAACGCCAATAGATATCAAAATACTCGCTTTACTGCAGTGCGATGCATCGCTGACCGCAGCCGAGATTGCCGAGCAGGTCAACCTGTCGGCCTCGCCCTGCTGGCGCCGCATCAATCGCCTGGAAAAGGAGGGCTGGATCGATAAGAAAGTAGCGCTGCTGAACATCGAAAAACTGGGCATGGGGCTGGTGGTATTTGCACGCATTCGCTTGTCGAAAAACGACGAGGCCTCGTTGCAAAGTTTCGAGGCACAGGTTCGCAGCTTCGCCGAAGTGGTCGAATGCTATACCGTGACCGGCTCGGCCGATTACTTTCTCAAGATCATCACGCGCGATATCAAGCATTACGACCGTTTCCTGCGGCGTCACCTGCTGCAGATACCGACGGTGCGAGATATCAATTCGAATGTCGCCGTGACGCAGATCAAATACACGACCGAACTGCCGCTGGCCACCCAGCTTTAAACGAAAACGTGACCTTTTTGGCTTGCAGATAGCAGGGGTTGGAGGCTTAATACGCACTTTCCCGGATTGCTGGTAACTTTGCTAGATGATCAACAAGATTCTGGTTGCGACCGATGCGTCGCCCGCCTCTGGTCGAGCGGTCAGTTTCGCCGCCAGGCTGGCGCTACAGCACGAGTCGGAGCTGCTGCTATTGAACGTGATTCGGGATATGCAGTTGCCGGAGATACTCAGGGAAGACCCTGATTTCGAGGCTTTCTATAATGCCCGCGATGAACTGATGCGCCAGGCCGCCGACCTGATTCTTAGGGAAGCCAGGACACTGGTGAGAAAGGAAGGCGTTAAGATTGTGCAGACGGCAATTGGCAGTGGCGACCCCGCCACCAGCATTGCCGGATTCGCGCGGCGGCGTAAAATCGACATGATCGTGGTCGGCACGCGCGGGTTGTCCAAGGTCAAGGCGTCGTCGATGGGCAGCGTGTCACGTAAACTGCTCGATCTCACTGAAGTTAACTGCCTCGTAGTCCGCTGAGGATCGCGTTAACCGTCGAGGCCTCGTCAAGCGTCTGTTTTTATCAGCTGCCCGAGTCGATGGCATGCACCGGGTTGCAGCGTAATACCCTGTTGGAGTGCATTGGCCGGCTCGATACAAATCATCCGCTCAAAGCCATCGTCGTCAAAATCCGTCATCGCCTGTGCCTTTTGTTCGCCCGGATTCCAGATCACCAGGTTATTGTTACCCCAACTGCGGATTGAAGTGTGGATGCCATTGCCCGAATCGAGCAAATCGATGGTTGCCGGTGGCGCCTGATAAACCCTGTCGACTTCGCTGTCGAGCGTTATTGCGGAGACTTGTTGGTGGGGCAGATAGTTCTGCAGTTTGTCGAGGTAGGTTAACCGGGTGAGGGCGGGAATAGCCACCAGCGAGCGGCTCGAAATCGTAAAATAGCTGTGCAGGGCGTTGCTCAGTATCAGCGGTGAACTTGACAGGTTGTGACTGCGCATCTCCATCCACAGGGTATCGGACAGGCGGATTTCAAATTCAAGCCGCGCCCTGTTTTGCCAGGCCGAATAAGGCGCCAGCGTGGGGTCCAGCGCCAGGATAATGCTGGTCGCCTGGTCATCGGTGAGGGTCGATACGACGCTGAAATCAGAGGTTCGTGCGTAGCCGTGCTGGGGGCGATCGGGATGTTCTGTATCCACTCCAAACCACGGCCAACACAGTGGTATCCCACCGCGTAGCGCTTGTGCGGGTTGATAAACTGCGCTGTCGCTCATCCACAGCACTTCGACTCCCGTGATTGGCCGATAACGGGTTATGTGCGCGCCCTGTAAATAAAGCTCGAGTTTCGCTTCGTGGAAAGTGAGATCCACTTTCGTCATGCCGGCTTTCCCTGCGCTGAACTTTAACCTGCTGTCGCGAGCAAAATCTGCGTTTAACGCGGTGATATCTGCAGAAGTCATTGGAGGAAATGTCTCGATCAATTTTGCGGCAGTATAACCCTGTCTGTAAACTAAACGTCCATCCCGGTAGGGCGTAGCGCGAATAACCCAAAAAAAGATGTCATACCCGCTTGCGCGCGGTCCGACGTATCGGGATCTTGTGCCAGGTGGCAGTGGGGCTATCGAAGGCCATCTCGAGATTCCCGCTTGCGCGGGAATGACTGATAACGGGGGGGCGAGATTCCCGCTTGCGCGCGGTCTGGCGGATCGGCAACGGCAGCCAGGCGTTTGGTTTAGCCTTTGGTGGGTATTTCGTAGATTCGCTGTGGAGGAATATACAGTTGGATGGCATCGCCAGTGTTGATGTGGCCTTCGCGTTCCACCCAGGCGGTTACGCCCCGGCGCCCGACAGCCGCCCTGGCAAACAGCTTGCCGAACCCCGGATGATGGCGCTCGATGATTTCGCCCGGATATTTGCAGGGGCTGTTTTCGAGATCCACCACCAACGAGGCGCCGCCGTCAAAAATCATTCGCGTCGAAGGTGGAATCTGTGAGAAATGCGGAATCCCGGAAACCAGTAAATTAGCGCCCAGCCACTCGGGTTTCAGCTCTGCAATTCCCATGCTGTCAGCGATTTCAGCCAGTTCCTCGGTCGAGACAATCGAGATCTGGCGGGTATTGCGGATTTCCGTTCCCTGCGGGTACTGGTGGCGTACGCGCACGCAGGATGAGCGTACCAGCCCGGAATGCGACTCGCCCTGCAGTCCGGCGTAACTCGCCGCAACCGATGGAACCCGGCTTGACGATAAATCTTCGTCGGGTGTCGAGTTAACCAGTATTACTTCTGTGCGAGCCTCAAGTTTCTTGAGGCGCTGTGCCATGACCATAACTTATGCCTGTCTGCGGATAGCTGAAATCGAGTGTTTGCCTGTCAACTGGAGCAAAAATTACTCTGGCGGCGGGACATCACGCACACGCGACTTGGTCGGGTCGTAGAACGGGAAGGCGACGACTCTTGCCGGTAAGCGTTTCTGCTGGCCGTCGAGCTTGCCGACTTCGAGCTCGGTACCGAGCGCACTGTGTTCGATCTGCACGCGCGCCAGGGCCAGGTTTTTGCGCAACACCGGTGAGCGCACCGCGCTGGTGATTTCGCCGACCTGGTTACGACCGATGTCGACGCAATCGCCGCTGACAGCCATTTCGTCGCCGGTCAACTCGAGGCCGACCAGGACGCGTTGCGGGTTTTCTTTGCGCTTCAGCAGCGCCGCCTTGCCGATAAAGTCATCCTGCTTGGTTTTGAGCGGCACGGTAAAACCGATGCCGGCCTCGAAGGGGTCGGTCTGGTCACTGAATTCGTAGCCGGCAAAGATGAGTCCGGCCTCGACACGCAACATGTCGAGTGCCTCCAGACCCAGCGGCGTCAGGTCGTAGGGCTTGCCCGCCTCCCAGATCGCGTCCCACACGGCCGCGGCATCGCGCGGATGACAAAACACTTCGTAACCGAGCTCGCCGGTATAGCCGGTGCGTGACACGACCAGGGGGATACCCTGGTCATCCCCGATGCGCGCAATCGAAAAACGAAACCATCCCATTTCGTCGATGTTCGCCTGGTCGGGCCGGGTCCAGATGATTTCACGCAGGATATCGCGGCTCCTGGGACCCTGAACCTGAAGATTGTGTAACTGCTCGGTGGAGTTGCGCACCCAGGCCTGCAGGCCGAGGAGTTGGGCCTGCTCGCGCAGCCACAGGCCGCTTTTGTCACTGCCGCCAACCCAGCGGAAATTATTCTGGCCGAGGCGGAACACGGTGCCGTCGTCGATCATGCCGCCGTTCTGGTAACACATCGCGGTATACACTACCTGGCCGACCGCCAGGCGGCGGATATCGCGCGTGACGCAGGTTTGCAGCAATAGCTCGGCATCGGGGCCGGTTACTTCATACTTGCGCAGTGCCGACAAATCGATCGCCACCGCGCCCTCGCGACAGGCCCAGTACTCATCGACTGCACCGTAGCGGGTGTAACTGTTGGCGAGCCAGTAACCCTCGTACTCGGTGAAATTACGCGTGTGTTGCGAGGTACGGCTGTGGAAGCCGGTCTCCCTGGTCAATTCTGTGTCTGCATCGGTTGTCATTCTGAATGCCGTCGCTTGGTTAAAGGTATGTTTGCCGGAATAGATGCGCATGTGGATGTCGGTCGGGTTCCAGCCATTTGCTGCATCGACGTCGCAGGGGCATGCCGAGGAGACACACACCATGTCTTTCAGCGCGCGCATCAGTACGTAGTCGCCGGGGCGTGACCAGGGCTCGTCAAAGTAGATCTGGTTGGCGTCGTCGATGGCGGTGTTGTAAAACAGGTTGATCGCCATCCATCCCTTACGCGCCTCGACGCCGTAGGGCTGCAGGACCCGGTTGAAGTTGTCCGAACAATTGACGTGGCCCGGGTAGCCCATGTCGTCGTAATACTTGGCGGTACAGGCGGTGCCGAAGCTGTCGTGGCGACCGCAGGTGTCCTGCACCACTTCGATCATCGGCTCGAAATTCTGATCGTAAAACTTCGAGAACAGCCCCGGCGCCGGGTAAGCGGCGCCGATCGCGTAACGCGTGGTGGTGGCATCGAGGCTACGTTCGATACCGCGCTCCAGCTGGGGTGCGTCGAAGCACTGGAAATCCGAGCACTCGCGTCCTTGCACGTCGATGATCTGGATGTAGTCGCCGGCCTTCACCTCGTAGGCAAACGCGGTGCGTGCGGCAATGCGAACGTCTTCGAGTGGATCGGCCAGTGGATCGGGTAAGCGGATAATGCGTTCCCCCGCGGCAGCCGGGCGCCGGTGCACGAAAGCCACCAGGTCGGTCGGTGTATTTTGCCGGTCGGCGCGCATCGGCTCGGCGGGCACCACGATAATACAGGTGAGTGCTTCGTTCGCGCTGCAGCGAATCGAGTCACCGGCCGGTGAATGGTTGCGAAAAACAGCCGAGCTGCGGGCATCCTGTATCGAAATATTGAGCGCGGCGAGGGCGTCTGCCAGATTGGCAGTATTACCCGGCTGGTCCGCCAGAATGCCCTGCAATGCCTCGCAGTTGCCATTGGCCGGCAAGCCGATGAGCCCCGGATCGCCACGTCCTGCGGGGCCGAACACGCTGATTTCCGCGGGCTGTAAACCCTCCGGGCTGACCAGTTCCAGTTCGTCACCGGCTAGCAGGCCGAGGGTGACACTACCACCCGCGCGTATTCGGTAACGCTCGGTATTTTCGGGCAGCGCATTTAACCCGGGCTGGCGAATGCGCGGGGGGGAAACGAACAATGGCGCGTTCATGTCGGTGCCAATCCGCGCTTACGGCTAATCGGTTTCAAGCAAATCATCCTGTACACCATATAAGTGTTCTTTGATCAACTGGACTGCTGCGGTGGCATCGCGGGCCAGAATCGCTTCATAAAGACGGCGATGCTGGGCGTTATAATAATCGATGCGCTCGGGCGTCAACAGTTTTGATTTCATCCGCCCCCATTGCGAATGGCGGCGAACTTCGCTGATGCGGTCATAGACCCAATACATCAATTTGTTTTTCGAACAATGTGCCAACGCCATGTGGAAGGCGGTATCGGCTCGTGCAAACGCCTCCGAGTCACCATTGCAGGCCTCACACTGAATCAGCGCTTCATGCAGTTCCTCGAGATCTCGCAAGCTTGCATTGGCGATGGCCAGGCGCACCAGTTGAGGTTCCATGGCAATACGCACTTCGACCATTTCGAGTGGACTGGTAACACTCGCTATTTCCTGCTGGTTGGTGGATGCGCGATGCGACACGTAGGTACCGCTGCCACTCTGGCGGATGACCAGGTGCTGTTTTTCCAGTATCTGCAATACCGAGCGGATAGTGCCGCGCGAAACGCCAAATTCCTCGGCCAGGTTGCGCTCGGCCGGCAGGCGCTCTTCAAAGCGGTAATCCCCTTCCAGGATCTGGCGTCGTAACTGCGTGACCACGTTACCGGTAGTCACGCCGACGCGATTGCCATTGGGCTTACGCAGCGTTGGGCTATCCCGTGCTGTGGTGATCGGTGCGTTGCTACCGGCAGGTTTCAAACCTCGTGGCTCCCAGGATTGTTACTATGGTATTGTCAATTGGTACAATAATGAGGTAAAAAATGGCATAATTCAAGCCTTTAAAGACCAAATAACGAGATAATCGGGCGTGAAAAACCCATAGACAAGTTGATTTGGGCTTTTTCAAAAATGTGAAAAATTCCGTCATCTGTCCAGGGGTAGGGAAAAATTTTGTAATTAAATTACTGAATATAAAGGAAAATAATTATAAGGCAAGAAGCGGGCCGGCTTCGAGGTATTGTAGGTTCGCCATTGGCAATACGACGTATTGAGCCAATGCGGTCTAAATTGGTACAGTATTATTGACCAATTCAATACAAATTGTCCAAATAATTTATATTTGGGTCTTGTTTTGTGTGTCGGGATGGGTATACCATTGCTGCCTGACTGGTTCGGCCCGAGTGTATCCCGGGCGCTCATACGAAGTGTTATACGCCGCACGGCCTTACAAAAAAAGCGACGACTTTGCTGAGGAGCCTGAGAGGTTAGCTAGAACATCGTCTTAAACCGCTGGAGGGTAACATGACCGATTTACAAGAACACGTGGAAGCGCCGGGACGCGCCGAGCTGGTTAAGCAGGTTGCTGAAAAAATCAGGGAAACCGGGGTAGATTACATCTATTACCAGTTTATTTCCGTCACCGGGCGCATCGTAGGTAAGGGTATCCCGTCGGCCCACTGGGAGCGTCTTGCCGAAAAGGGTTTTCAGCTGGTCTATGGCTCGACCGCGAACCTGTTTATCGATCGTCACGGCGACTACATCGGTTACGGCCCGGAGGCCTCGGAACTGGTGGGTATTCCGGATCCCGAAACTTTCTGTCAGCTGCCCTGGGACAAGCGCGTCGGGCGCGTGTTCTGCACCCTGTTCCGCAATCGCGAAGAACGAGAAAATCCGGGTGGCGCGCTGACCTCGGATTGCCGTGGCAACCTGCGCCGTATCCATAAGGAATTCCAGGGCAAGCACGGCCTCGAAATGCGCTGTGGCACCGAGCCGGAAATGATGTGGCTGAAGCGCGGTGAAGACGGCAAGATGGCCGGTGGCGTTACCAAGCCCAACTGTTACCACATCGACCAGTTCGAAGAACTGCGTCCGACCTTCATGAAGGTTATCGAGTACTCGCAGCAAATGGGTCTCGACATCATCCAGGGCGATCACGAAGACGCGCCGGGCCAGCTGGAACTCAACACTCAATTCGACGACGTCCTGCGTAACGCGGACCGTCTCACGACTTATCGCCAGATTTGTGCGCAGGTCGCGCGCGAAGACAATCTCATTGCCTGCTTCATGTCGAAGCCGTTCATGGGTGTGTCGGCGTCCGGCTGCCACCACAACATGTCGCTGTGGCGAGGCGGCGAAGATGTCGTCAACAATCTCGGCATGGAATCTCTGCCGGGCATGGACGGGGCCTTTACCTATCGTGTCGGTGGTGAAAATACCTTCATGCCCGATCCGTCGATCGACGAGCGGGCACCGGGTCCGATCGGGCTGCAGTCGATCGGTGGCGTCATCAAGCACCTCGGTGCATTGACCTCGATCGGTTCTTCCACGGTCAATTCTTATCGCCGTCTGTGGGACACCGGCTTCTGGGCGCCGATCTTTGCCGACTGGGGTTATCAGAACCGCACCTGCGCGCTGCGTGTTTCGGCACCGGGGCGTTTCGAGTACCGCTCGGTCGATTCGATGGTGAACCCTTACCTGATGGGCGCGGCACTGCTCAAATCCTTCGATGACGGTATCGACAACAATCTCGATCCCGGTGAAGCCGAAGAACGCAATATTTACACCGCGATGGACGAGGGTAAGCAGGTCAAGAAGCTGCCGATGTCGCTCGGGGACGCGCTCGAAGAGCTGCGTAACGACGAGGTTGTCAAATCAGCCATGCCGGGTGAGATGTACAAGGTCTACGAGCATTACAAGCGCGACGAGTGGGAGAAATACAACGCCACTGTGACCGACTGGGATCTCGATATGTACCTCGACTGCCTCCCTTAGGTTGCAGGCGACAGCTTCGGTGCGGGCGTTGTCCGCACCGGGCCTCAAATTCCAGGGCCGCGGCGTTGGCCCGATGTTAAATCTCTACAGAGGATATTCTTATGTGTGGTATTGCTGGACTGATCTGGAAAGGCGGTGTTACCAGCGATATCGGTAGCGAGATGACCCAGATGCTTCAGGCGTTG
>Ga0316187_10001020_pt1 | contig 23475 bp, 24 predicted proteins | sample CroRivburrow1_MG_FD_204927 | JGI IMG/M metagenome (GOLD analysis project Ga0316187, IMG submission 204927) | Coastal sediment microbial communities from Maine, United States - Cross River worm burrow 1 | ecosystem: Environmental > Aquatic > Marine > Coastal > Sediment | place: USA: Maine...
TCGAACAATATCCAGATCGGCAACGCCAGTAATACCTGGGAGATGATATCGGGCGGCGTTAACAGCATGCCGAGTATAAAAGCACCAACGATTACGAAGGGACGCTTTTCGCCCAGTTTCTGCGGTGTCGTTATTCCGATTGCGACCAGGATTATGGTCGCAATCGGCACCTCGAAGGCAAGCCCGAAGCCAAAGAACAGCGCGAGCACAAAATCGAGGTAACGCCCGATATCGGTCGATATATTGACGATTTCAGGGCCGACACTGGTGAAAAATCCAAATACCAGTGGAAAAACCACGTAGTAGGCAAACGCAACGCCACCATAGAAAAGCAGGATGCTGGAAACCAGTAGCGGACCCGCAATGCGCTTCTCATTGGCATATAGCCCCGGTGCCACGAACGACCAGCACTGGTAAAGAATAACCGGCATCGCCAGGAACACCGCAAGCATTAACACCAGCTTGAACGGCGTCAAAAAAGGTGAGGCGACATCGATCGCAATCATGTTGGCGCCTTCAGGCAAATGCCGCGTCAGGGGTTCAGCCAGGTAGACATAGATATCATTCGCCCAGTAGAACATGCCGAGGAACATTACCAGCACCGCGAGTACCATGCGTACGACGCGATCACGCAGCTCCACCAGGTGCGACATCAGGCTGCCGGCCGCGGACTGGCCCGGATCTTCGTCTTCGCTCATGATTTTGTTTTGCCGGCCGGTTTATCCTCAACCGGGTCTGGCGCGGGAGTAGATTCAGCGGCAGAATTATCAATAGATTCTGTTGCTGCACCGGTTGCGCTCTGGGCCGGGGTGTCGTCAAGGTCTTGCGCCAGCGAATCAGCGGCTTCGCTGACGGCACTGAAATCTTTTTCGAACTCCTTACCGGCGCCGGAAATTGAATCTTTGAGTGTATTCAACTCCTTCTGCTGATCCGCCAGAATCGCGCGTAGCTCATCGGCGCGCAATTCCTGTTCTACATCAGCCTTGATGGTGGTCATGAATCGTTTCAGACGCCCGAAATACTTACCGGCGGTACGTGCTACCCCCGGTAAACGTTCAGGACCTATTACGACCAGCGCAACGATACCGATCAGCATCAGCTCGGTGAAGCCCATGTCAAACATAGGGGGTCTCTAGCTCTAACTCGAATTCAATGTAAACGAAGCTCAGCCAGGGCCTGTTCAGACCTTGTCCTTTTCTTTGCTTACCTTGCCTTCGATAATCTGACTTTCGGGCTCAGCGTCGTCTTTAACGACTTCCTCGTCTTTAACCGATTTCTTGAAACTCCTGATTGCGCCACCCAGATCGCCGCCAACATTGCGCAGCTTCTTGGTGCCAAACAACAGGATCACGATCGCCAGGATCAATAACAGCGACCAAATACTAATTCCACCAAAACCCATTTCTCACCTCATTTACTATGTTCGCGCGCGGCTTTTTCGTCGATCCCCGATACGCCAAACCGACGTTCCAGTTCTTCCAGTACAAGCCGTGCATCAATATTCTGTTGTGCCAGCATCACCAGGCAGTGAAACCACAGATCCGCGGTCTCGTAAACAATTTGTCGCTTATCACCCGACTTGGCGGCAATGATAGTTTCAGCTGACTCCTCACCAATTTTCTTGAGTATGGAATCGAGCCCCTTGTTATACAAACCCGCCACGTATGACGATTCGGGGTCCGCGTCCTTTCTCGACGCCAGTACAGTCATCAGGCGCAGGAGTATATCATCACTCATCGATAAATCTCGTCGGGATTTTTGATAATTTCTTCATCTGTGAGCCACGTTCCATCCTTCAAAACACGGAAGAAACAGCGCCGCCGACCCGTATGACAGGCTATTCCGCCAATTTGCTCGACCTGCAGTAACACCACGTCGGCATCACAATCGAGACGAATTTCATGCAAAGTCTGGATGTGACCCGATTCTTCTCCCTTGAACCAGAGCCGCTGACGCGATCTCGACCAATACACCGCGCGACCCTGTGCGGAGGTCAGTTGCAGCGCTTCGCGATTCATCCAGGCCAGCATCAGTACTTCGCCGCTTTGATGGTCCTGGGCGATTGCCGGCACCAGCCCGTCACTATTCCACTTGAGCTGCTCCAGCCAGTCAGACATCGCGCATCTCGATTCCCTGTGCCTGCATAAATGCCTTGGCGTCACTGATGCGGTACTCGCCGAAATGAAAGATACTCGCCGCCAGCACCGCATCGGCTTTACCTTCGAGAATTCCGTCTACCAGGTGCTGCAGATTACCGACGCCACCGGAGGCGATCACCGGCACGCGCACCGCGGCTGAGACCTGACGGGTCAATTCATTATCAAAGCCCATTTTTGTACCGTCACGATCCATACTGGTGAGCAGAATTTCACCCGCACCGAAAGCGTCCATCTTACGCACCCATTCGAGCGCGTCGATGCCGGTCGGCTTACGCCCACCGTGGGTAAAAATCTCCCAGCGCCCTGCTTCATGCTCCCCACTCACGCGCTTGGCATCAACCGCAACGACGATACATTGCGAACCAAACTTGTCCGCGGCGGCGGCTACGAACTCCGGATTGAAGACCGCCGCGGTATTGATACTGACCTTGTCGGCCCCGGCATTGAGCATGCGCCGGATATCTGCCAGTTCGCGAATGCCACCACCCACTGTCAACGGAATAAATACTTCCCGCGCGACGTCCTCGACAACATGCACCATGGTTTCACGATTATCGGAGCTCGCGGTGATATCGAGAAAGGTTAATTCATCGGCCCCTTCCTGGTTGTAACGACGGGCATTTTCAACCGGGTCTCCTGCGTCACGGATTTCAACAAACCTGACACCTTTGACCACGCGGCCATTGTCAACGTCAAGACAGGGGATGATGCGTTTTGCTAGCGACATAGGAAGAAGTTCAGCCTAGTGCTGATCGATATAGGCTTGCGCCTCGGGCAGACTGATGGTGCGTTCGTAAAGCGCACGACCAATGATGACCGCTTCTATGCCCGCGTTCTTGACTTCATTGAGTTGTATGATGCAATCCATGTCAGTGACACCACCCGAAGCGATTACCGGGACACTGATCGATTCGGCCAGTTCACGGGTAGCCTCCACGTTAAGCCCCTGCATCATGCCATCTCGGCTGATATCGGTATAAACAATTGCCGCGACCCCCTGATCCTCGAAGCGCAAGGCCAGCTCCTGCGCCGTGTGCTCTGAGCCTTCTGACCAGCCATGTACCGCCACCATGCCATCCTTCGCATCGATGCCGACGATCACGTTACCTGGAAACTCCGCGCACAACTGGGTAATGAATTCGGGACGCTTTACCGCCATGGTGCCAAGGATGACATAGCTCACACCCGCCTCGAGATAGGACTCGACGGTTGAAATATTACGGATACCACCACCAATCTGGACAGGTATGTCGGGGAAGGAACTGCAGATTTCCTCGATGACGTCCGCATTGACCGGTTCGCCTTCAAAGGCACCATCGAGATCGACCAGGTGCAAACGACTGCAACCCTGCTCCACCCATTTGCCCGCCATCGATACCGGATCATCGGAGAACACGGTGCTTTCGTCCATATTGCCCTGGCGCAGGCGTACACAATGCCCTTCTTTCAAATCGATTGCCGGAATCAAAATCATAGCTGACCGTCCCATTTTACAAAGTTGCGCAACAGTTGCAGACCAGTGTCGGCGCTCTTTTCCGGATGGCATTGTAACGCGAACAGATTATCTTTGGCGATTACGCTGGTAAAACTGAAACCGTAATCGGTGGTGCCTGCTACCAGTTGTGGATCCTCGGCTTCAAGATAATAACTATGCACGAAATAAAACCTGCTGCCGTCGGCAACTTCATGCCAGAGAGGATGCGCTCTGGTTTGCTTTACGCGGTTCCAGCCCATATGCGGAACCTTCAGTTTAACGCCACTGCGGTCCTGATGGCTATCACCAAAATACTTCACCCTGCCCTTGAAAATCCCCAGGCACTCGGTGCCCTCGTTTTCTTCACTGTGTTCTATGAGCACCTGCATACCCATGCAAATTCCGAGGAAAGGGCGATCTTTCGCGGCAGTAACTATGGCCTCGCGCAAGCCATATTCATCGATAGCACGCATACAATCGCCGGCCGCTCCCTGACCCGGGAAAACAACTCGATCGGCGGCCTGTACCTGTTGCGGGTCGGAGGTCAGCAGCACCCGGTCATGACTCTCGGCGACAACCTGTAGCGCATTGACTACGGAGCGAAGGTTGCCCATGCCGTAATCGACCACGGCAATTGTCTGCATGAGCTAAAGTGAACCTTTGGTCGACGGGATGACATCGGGCATACGCTCGTCCCGGGCAACGGCAAAGCGCAGCGCACGACCAAATGCCTTAAACATGGTTTCGGCGATATGGTGTGCGTTTTCACCCGACAGGTTATCGATATGTAAAGTCGCCGGCGCGTGATTGGCAAAGCCCTGAAAGAATTCGTGGATCAGATCGACATCGAACTGCCCGATACGGGGACGCACAAACCTGACCCGATACTCGATTCCCGGACGACCGGAAAAATCGATGACAACCCGCGACAGGGCCTCGTCCAGTGGTACATAGGCATGGCCGTATCGCATGATGCCCTGCTTGTCGCCCAGCGCTTCCTTAAAGGCCTGCCCCAGGGTTATGCCGATATCTTCGACCGTATGGTGATCATCTATATGCAGGTCCCCGCTGGCCTTAACTTCCAGGTCAAACGAGCCGTGACGAGCAATCTGCTCGAGCATATGCTCGAGAAAAGGAATCCCGGTATCAAAATGAGACTTACCACTGCCATCCAGATTAAGTACTACATTGATCTGGGTTTCCAGGGTATTACGACTGACATTTGCACTGCGATCTGACATTTACAACCACTTCGAGCAGGTATTGAGAGGTTGCTGATGATAATCGACATCGGTGGCAAATTCGACTATTAATCGGCGCCTGGCTGAAGCGTTTCAATCGAGGATGAAACTTACCGGGCCATCGTTAACCAGGTGGAGCTGCATGTCAGCGCCGAACCGTCCGCACTCGACCTGATCGTGAGACGCACGGGCATAATCAACCATGACGGCAAATATCCGCTTGCCATGCTCGGGATTGGCAGCCGATGTGAAACTGGGCCGGCGCCCTTTTTTGGTATTGGCCGCAAGCGTGAACTGCGGTACCAGCAACAAACCACCATCGATATCTTTTAGCGACAGGTTCATCTTGCCCTCAGGATCGGCAAAGACGCGATAATTGAGCAGGCGATCGACATAATGACGGGCGGTCGCTTCGTCATCATCGGCCTGCACCCCGACCAGCACCAGGATACCCGTTTTAATATCTGCGATGATTTCCTTACTGACTTCTACCCGCGCCTGCGCGACGCGCTGCAAAAGAGTAATCAAGTCACGATTTCCAGCATGGCGTTGCAACTTTCGACTAGCGCTCTGGCTATCCCCTGCTCGGTTACCGCATGACCAGCATCGCCGATAACTTTGAGCCTGACGTTATCCCAGTGCTGTTGCAACAACATAGCCTGATCTATCGGGCAAACCATATCGTAACGACCATGCACGATAAACCCGGGAATATGACTAATTTTATCCATATCTTCGATGAGCTGGTTCGGCCTGAAAAAACTCTTGTTGCGAAAATAATGGCACTCTATACGCGCGATGCTGAGGGCGATGTGTGGATCACTAAAGTGATCGACGACGTTTTTATCGGGTAGCAGGGTCACCGAAGATCCCTCCCAGATTGACCAGGCCTTGGCTGCACCCATGCGCACTATTTCATTATCACTGGTAAGCCGCTGGTAATAGGCAGCGATGATATCGTCGCGTTCCGATAGTGGTATCGGCTCGATGAAATGTTGCCAGGCCTCGGGGAAAATACGCGCGGCCTGACCATTGAAAAACCAGCTTACATCTTCATCCCGAGCCAGAAATATGCCGCGTAGGATTAATCCCAGCACCTGCTGCGGATGAGTTTGAGCATAAGCCAGAGCGAGAGTCGATCCCCACGAACCGCCAAACACTACCCATTGTTCAATCTCGAGAAATTCGCGGATTTTTTCCAGGTCAGCGACCAGGTCCCAGGTCGTATTTTCCTCCAGGCTTGCATGCGGTCTTGATTTACCGCTGCCACGCTGATCAAACAGAATGATCCGGTAGGACTCGGGATCAAAGAAACGCCGATGTCCTGGCTCGCAGGAACCACCAGGCCCCCCATGCAGAAATACCACCGGTACGCCTTGCGGGTTACCACTCTCTTCGATGTAGAGCGTATGCAGATCGGATACCGGAAGGCGGGAAGTTTTACTCGGTTGTATAGCCGGGAACAACATTGGTGTTGCGATTCTCCGCTCAGGTTCGTGTAGGACAACACCTACATGATTTCGGGTTATAGCTGACAACTCTACAGCCAAGCCGCGATACCAGTCCAGCGTTAATCCTGCGAGTATACCATCACGACAAGAGGATTTAACGACAGTCAGGCGGGGCGCGCCTGTACAGGAATACACTGACAGGAACCCTCGAATTATTTCAGTTAGTTTTTCTCTCCTCGAGATAACCACCTGGCCTGGCCACGAAGTAGCCAGGTCTTTTTTATTCAAACGGGGGGCAAACCACGTCTTCCTGATTGCAGAACAAACTGCCTGATAAAGCCAGGGAAAGTGGTGTTCGCTCCCCTGCCCAGTCCCTATGGATCTTTTGCGCTACTCAAACTAGCGAAGTCGAACAGGTCGCGGTCGAGTAGATGCGAGGGTGTAACTGCGCATAGCGATTTGAGGATATTCTCGACCCGGCCCGGCTGAGATTTATCCCATTCATTTAACATTGCTTTAACCATCTGCCGCTTCGTGTTGGGTTGCGAGCCACAAAGGTTGCACGGAATTATCGGGTATTCACGCAGTGCTGCGAATTGCTTGATCAAGGTTTCACGCACGTAAGCCAAAGGCCTGATTACAATATTACATTGATCGTCGCTTTTCAGTTTCGCCGGCATAGCCTTCAGCCGACTGTTATAAAACATGTTAAGCAGCATGGTTTCGACAATGTCATCCGCATGATGGCCCAATGCAATTTTGCTCGCGCCCATCTCTGCCGCAGTTTTGTACAAAACCCCGCGACGTAATCTCGAACATAGCGAGCAAGTCGTCTTACCCTGCGGAACCAGGCGCTTCACTATGCTGTAGGTATCTTCCTCGATTATCCTGAAATCGATGCCCAGCGAGCGCAGATAATCCGGCAACACCTCGGCGGGGAAATCGGGTTGTTTTTGATCGAGATTGACCGCAATCAATTCGAATTCGATCGGTGCTGCTTTTTGTAGCGCCAGCAGCATATCAAGCATGCTGTAGCTATCGGCTCCCCCCGACAGGCAAACCATTATTCGATCACCGGCTTCGATCATGTTGAAATCGCTAACCGCACGACCCACACTGCTGCGAATCTTGCGCTCAAGCTTTACCAGGCTTGGTGGTTCCAGCATGCTCACATCGATTTCGCGAGTAGTTTGATGCAAGGTTTTACTTCCTCCAGAATGCCGGCGTAAACAAAACCAGCAGGGTGAAAATCTCGAGGCGCCCGAGGAGCATGGCCATGCATAGAATCCATTTTGCCGGATCGTTTATATTAGCGAAGTTTCTACCGACATCGCCGAGACCAGGGCCAAGATTATTGAGACAGGCCGCAACCGCCGAGAACGCAGTCTCCTGGTCCAGACCGGTCGCCATCAGCAGTAAAATCATCAACGCGGAGATCGCGAAGTATGCTGCGAAAAAGCCCCATACCGCCTCGATTACCTTTTCCGGCATCGCTTTTTTTCCAATTTTAACCGCAATTTGCGCGTTCGGATGTACCAGGCGTCTTAGCTCCCGTACACCCTGTTTTACCAGTAACAGGATACGAATCACCTTGATGCCGCCCCCGGTAGATCCCGAGCAGCCACCGATGAAACTGACATAAATCAACAGCACCGGTAGAAATCCCGGCCAGCTGTAATACTCAGCCGTGGTAAAACCAGTAGTGGTACCAATCGAAACAACCTGGAACAGGCCTTCGACAATCGATTCGGCAGTCGACTCGAAGGTGTGGTTGAGTTGCAGGTAGCCAATGGTAATCACACTGACGACAAACAGAACCAGCATATAGGTGCGAAATTCGGCGTCGCGCTGGTACGGTTTCAGCGAACGATGGCGGAACGCTGTAAAGTGAATGGCGAAATTCACCCCGGACAGCAACATGAATACCATCGCGATGAACTGGATAGCGGTGCTGTCAAAATACCCGATACTGGCATCATGGGTGGAAAATCCGCCGATCGCTACCGTCGAAAACGAATGCGACATGGCATCAAAAAACGACATCCCCGCCGCCCAGTAGGCCAGGCAACAGGCAATGGTGAGACCGAGATAGATATACCACAAAGCCTTGGCGGTTTCGGAGATCCGCGCGGTGAGCTTGGTGTCTTTAACCGGTCCCGGGGTTTCAGCGCGAAACAATTGCATGCCACCAACTCCCAGCATCGGCAAAACTGCTACCGCAAGCACGATGATACCCATACCGCCCAGCCATTGCAGCTCCTGGCGATACAGCAACAGGGAATGTGGTAGATAATCGATGCCGACAATTACCGTGGCGCCGGTGGTAGTAATGCCCGAAATCGATTCAAAAACCGCGTCGGTTATCGAAATGTCGTACACTCCGGACAGGTAAATTGGCAGTCCGCCGGCAACTCCCAACACTGTCCAGAACAGCACTACCACCAAAAATCCATCGCGCAGGCGTAATTCCTGTTTATGCTTGCGCACCGGGAGATAAAGCAGAAACCCGGTGATAAGCGTCAGTACGAAGGCTTCCACAAATGGCAGCACGGCGCCATCGCCGTATATCAGGCCGGTCACTATCGGTGGCAGCAGGGTACTGCTGAATACCATCATCAGTAAACCCAGGATGCGTTGTATTACCAGAAGCTGCATTTAAACGATCGGCCAGTGGCTAGAAATAGGTGATACCGACCTGAAACAGCTTTTCGACTGCAGCGATCTTCTTTTTATCGGTCAGAAACAGGATGACATGGTCCTCCGATTCGATAACGGTATCGTGGTGCGCGATAATAACGTCGTCGCCACGCACAATCGCGCTGATGCGGGTACCCTCGGGCAGCTTGATTTCCTCGATCGGACGACCCACTACACGCGAAGAAGTCTTGTCACCATGGGCGATTGCCTCGATCGCTTCGGCCGAGCCCCGACGCAGCGCATGTACCGCCACCACGTCACCACGTCGAATATGCGCGAGCAGTGCGCCAATGGTGACCTGGTGTGGAGAAATCGCGATATCGATGATCCCGCTTTCCACCAGATCGACATATGCGGGCCGGTTTATCAATGACATCACTTTTTTCGCACCCATACGTTTGGCCAACATCGCTGAAAGGATATTGGCTTCGTCGTCGTTGGTGAGCGCACAAAATACATCCATGCTCTCGATGTTCTCTTCGAGCAGCAAGTCCGGATTGGCGGCGTCGCCCAGCAATACGATCGTCGAATCCAGCATCGCCGATAATTCACGAGCGCGCTGCGGGAAGGCTTCGATTACCTTGACCTGGTAGTCTTTTTCCATCATTGCCGCGAGCTGACCACCGATATTGCCACCACCGGCAAGCATGATGCGCTTGTTGGGTTTTTCCAGTTTGCGCATTTCTGAAATAACCGTCGGAATATGCTCCCGTGCGGCAAGAAAAAAGACTTCGTCGTCGGCCTGGATGACGCATTCAGCGGATGGTTGAATCGATTCACCTTCCCGAAATATTGCCGCAACCCGCATATCAACTCCGGGGACGACATCATTCATGGTTTTCAACGCACGCCCCACCATGAGACCGTCGTCATATGCCCTGACCGCGACCAATTGCGCCTTGCCTTCGGCGAAATCAAGCACCTGCAGTGCACTCGGGTGCTCGATCAAATGGTAAATATACTCGGTCACCAGTGATTCGGGACTGATCATGAAATCGACCGGAATCGAATCCTCGGCAAAAAGGCCGGGGCGGCGTAAGTATTCGGCCGAGCGAATCCGCGCTATCTTGGTGGGAGTATGGAAAAGCGAAGAAGCCACCTGGCAGGCGATCATGTTGATTTCGTCACTATTGGTTAGCGCAATGATCATGTCGGCATCGTCGGCGCCGGCATCTTCCAGCAATCCAGGGTAGGAGCCATTACCACAGATAGTGCGCAGATCGAGGCGATCCTGCAGGTCAGATAGTATCTGCTGGTTGGTATCGATTACGGTTATTTCATTACTCTCCTCCTTGGCGAGTTCAGTTGCAACCGTCGAGCCTACCTGCCCGGCACCTAATATAATGATATTCATGATTTTTTATTGTTTATTATTTTTTGGTCTGCAGTCCAAGTGATTTCAATTTGCGATACAGATGGGTTCTTTCCTGTCCGACCCGACGCGCCAGTTCCGCCATGTTGTTTCCACTGAGCTCAAGATGCCTCGACAGGTACTCGCGCTCGAAAGCCTCTCTCGCCTCCCTGAGATCAAGATCCATATCGATCGTAATTTGCAATTTCTCACCCCCTTCTGCAGCGGAGCTGGTGGCTATCGAGTTGAGTGTCTGTTCGATTTCACCCAACTCGATCTTCTCCGCATCGCTATGGCCAAGTATTGTCTTGATGAAATGTTTCAGCTCGCTGATATCGCCACCCCAGTGATGATTGCGCAACAGGTTTTGCGCGGCAACGTCAAAATGACGGTAGGGTAACTGTTCATGATCGCTATACCAGTTGACATAGTACTTCAGCAACTCGGGTATATCCTCGATGTGTTCATCGAGGGATAGAATAACTATCGCATCTTGCCACATACCGGCAATACGCGGATTGATGTGGGTATTGCTTTTTAACTCATCGTAATCAAAACGACTCGCGACTATAAAACGAAAAGCCGAATCCCGTTGGGATATCAAAATCGCATCGTAAAGTGCTGTCTGCTGTTCGATGCCGAGATCACATATCTCTTCGATATAGAGGTTGGATTTTAGCGGGATTAACTGCCGGATGTCCTGGTTGGCATCAAAAATATCCATGCCGCCGACGGCATCACTCAGATAATCAGCCCAGATTCGCCTGCCGCTGCCGCGGGGACCCGTGAGAAAAACCGCCTGATTTGAATCACGCAAGTCCAGCATTCGTTGTTTCAGGCCCTGCACAAATCGACTATTACCGACCGGCACCTCTCGCCTGCGCCGATTTTCCTGACGCGCGCTACGAGTGCTGCTGGCCAACGCTGACTTTACCGTACTTAACAATTTCGCCATGGACAGGGGTTTTTCGACAAAATCTATTGCACCATAGCGAGTTGCTTCTACCGCAGTCTCGACCGTGCCGTGACCTGACATCATTACTACCGGACAATGATCATCGCCTGATGATTTCCATTGTTTCAGTAGCGTCACCCCGTCGACCTCGGGCATCCAGATATCGAGCAATACCAGGTCGGGATGCGATAAACGCCTGATTTCATTGGCGGCCTTGGCGTGCTCAGCAACATCGACCGAGTAACCCTCATCCTCGAGAATATCCTTGAGCAGGATACGAATATCGGGTTCGTCATCGACTACCAGAATACGCTCGTTCATAGTATCGCCTTATTTTTCAGAGGATTAGCTGTGACACTTGCCTGCGCTTCATTGGCGGCAGCGGATACCGGCAAGCTGATGCAAAAGCTGGCTCCACCCTGGGGCGCCTGACCGACACGCACCGTTCCCCCATGTTCATCGACAATCTTTTGCACGATCGCAAGACCAAGCCCACTACCCGACGTCTTGGTAGTTACATAAGGTTCGAACAAATTATCTGCTACCTCATCGGAGATTCCACTGCCACTGTCCTCTACCGTGAATTCAATCCAGCTGCGGCCGGATTTCTCGCTGCAGCTGGTCTCTAGCCTGATCCATCCCTCGCCTTCAAGCGTTTCCAGGCTATTCTTGATCAGATTGTGCACCAGCTGCCGCAAACGTACATCGTCAGCCTCGATCTTGGGCATCGATTGATCAAGTTCCAGGTCAATGACGATGTCGGCATTATCTTCATGATAAAGCACTGCAATTTCTTCGAGCATCGCATTCATGTCAACCAGCTGTGGCTTTTTCATCGGTGACCGGGCGTACTCGGTAAAGGCGTTGACCATTAGCTTCATCGCCTCGACCTGCTGCACGATAGTATGCGTATAGCGATCCAGCATGGATTGATTTTCCGCGCTAACCTCTCCGCTTAACTTGCGTTGCAGACGTTCCGCCGACAGTTGAATCGGAGTTAACGGGTTTTTAATCTCGTGCGCAAGCCGACGGGCCATTTCACTCCAGGCAGAATCTTTTTGCGCCTTGATCAATTCGGTTAGATCATCAACCACGATGACCTGTTCCTTGCGTTCTTTGGATTGTGACAGCAACGCGGTGCCGCGAACGCGCAGCACTTTCTTGCCGCCCTGGATAAATATTACAATTTCTTCCTGCCATTCATCTTCATTGTTCACATGTGATTGCACGATATCGAAAAATGGTTCCATCATCGGATGCTGAGCAACTACATCGGTAATGTATTGTTCGCTGAAAAAGTAATCTGCGATATCAAAAATCAGGCAGGCTGCCGGATTACCGCTAATAATAAATCCGGTTTCATCGATCGTCAGAACACCCGAGGTAATATGTTCCATTACCGATTCCAGGTAGTTTCTCTGCAGCGCCTCCATGCGTTGACTTTGGTCAGCAATAGCACGACTGCGCGAAATCTTTCGCGTCATGGTATTGAAAGAGCGCAGCAGAAATCCGAGCTCGTCGTTTCCCGACAGGGTTAACTGCTTTTCGTAATCCCCGGCTGCAACCGCCTTGGTTCCCTCCACCAGGTCATTGATCGGCGCCACCAGTTTACGTGCGGCGATAAAGGCCAGCCAGATAGCCGACAGTACGCTCAATAGCCAGATGATTGACAACGTCAGGGTGAAACTTGTTTTCAACGGATCGCGCAGAATCGCGAGTTCCTTGTAACGGTTATGGGCTTCCTGTACCCCAACCGTAAGTTCGTTAAGACGATCAGTAAAAGGATACTGTGCCTGCAGCGTCTTAGCCGGCTCGGTTGCATCCAGGCTTTGCACCAGGACTACAATTTGTATTGCGAGCCCGTATACCGGGTCATCAACCAGTTTAAGATAGGGGCTATCCTGATCGAGATCGCCAATTTCGCCTAACGGCAAAGCTTGCGGTAACTCGGTAGAATCGATACTGCTGGAAGCAACAATTGTATTGAGATGATCGTATAGAGTTACTTCGTTAGCACCGTACTGTTCGCGTACACCGTCGAGATAAACAATCAGAATATCATCTTCAATCTCGGCGATTTCGCTCGCCATACTGCGTGTCTTTTTCAAGGCATCGCGCTTGCGCAGATCCATAGAACTGCGGCCCAATTGCAGGGAATCTTCCAGCGCGGTCTCAACGCCGACATCAAACCAGCTGTCGATACCCCGATGTAAAAAGCTCAGCGAGAAGTAGTAAACCACGCTTACCGGAATAATGGTCAACAAGACAAACACGCCTATCATGCGCGCGGTTAAGCGTGAACCGATCGTTTTCAGACGGTACTGTACAATTAGCTTGTATACGTTAAAAACAATCAGGCCAAGCAAGACTACCAGGCCGAGCGCGTTAAAAAACACAAGCCAGTTGTAATACTTGCCGAAGGTGGCCGAATGAGAGGTAGCGTCGCTAATCGTATAAAGCGACCCCACCAATAACAGGACCAGCACCACTATCGAGACCGTATTGCGAAATGTGCTATTCATGATGCGGGCGCCTGACCTCCCATTCATACCATTCGCTTAGCAAATCCCAGTCACTGCCCCAAAACCAGCCCGACTGGAGCGGCAGCGGCAGCTCATCGGAATCAATACCAAAGCGCACGCGAGCGTAGTAATTCTTGTCGGCTGCCAGGTTGTTGATGTCCAGCATCGGGTAATTGTAAACCAATTCGATAAATTGCACCGCCGCTTTGCGCTCATCGAAATAATGCCGTTCTGCAGTATTGACGTCGAGCACCACGAATGAATCCAGCATAGGTTGATAGTGCAGCATATATTGTTGTTTCAAAGAAACCACCTTATCGTCAAACCAATAAGGCTTTTCGGAGCGAATTTCAATTTCGAACATCAGCGGCACCGCAAAACCCTGGTCAATCGCGATCGAAATGAAATCCGGGATATGACTATCGATCTCGAGATCGAGCGTCAGCAGGGACTCATCCAGTTTAAATTCGGCACGCTTGACAACAAATGGGTCGCCCTCCTCCGCCAGTGAGGCGGTCACAACCATCAACATTGCCAATACCAGGAATACCCGGACAGGGCGCGGGCAGCTATGTGCGCTGAAAGCGGTCATGCATGGCCTGACTTTGTTAATAGTGCATAGTAGAAACCGTCCATGTTATCGCGCCCCGTCAGGATCTGACGCCCATGCGGACGGCGTTCACCCCAGCGGGCGTTTTGCAGGGTTATTTCACTGCCATCGGGGTGACGGTCGAGAAACTTTGCTATCTGGACCTCATTCTCATCCTTGAAAACTGAACAGGTGCTATACAGAATTCTCCCTCCAGGCTTCAACAGACGCCACAAGGCATCCAGAATTTTTCGCTGCTGCGCGAGTATTGGCATTATATCGCTTTCGCGGCGCAATAGTTTGATGTCCGGGTGCCGGCGTATCACGCCACTCGCCGAGCAGGGTACATCAGCCAGAATACAGTCATAGTGGTTACCGTTAAACCAGCTGTCCGGATTGGCCGCATCTCCTACCAGAATTCTAGCTGATTTATCGATCCGCAGAAGATTTTGCTGCACCCGCTGCAACCGGGTTTCACTACTATCGAGCGCGTCGAGTTCTATATCGTCATAAGTTTGCAGTAAATGGGCCGTCTTGCCTCCGGGCGCGGCACAGGCATCCAGCACGCGCGCACCGGATGCGCATACCAGTAAGCTCGCGGCGATTTGCGCAGCCGCATCCTGGACACTGAGAAGTCCCTGCTCAAAACCTGTCAGTTGGGTCACATCGCAGGGAGATGCCAGTTCGATCGCAGTTGCTACTATTTCGTGTTTGCGTGCATCTATTCCATCCGCCCCGAGGGCATCGATTAAATCATCGAGCCTCGCCCGCCGGGTATCTGCCCGCAGGGTCATCGGTGGACGCTGGTTACCCTCAATTAACAGCTGCTCAGCCTGTTCGCCCCAGTCACGGTGGATTCGTGCCAGCACCCAGTCCGGGTAGGCCTGTGCCTGCGCCTTGCTATCAAGGCTTACTTCGTCCCTGACAACAGCGCGCAACACCGCATTTACCAAACCACGTGCCCAGGACTTTTTCCGCGATAGCGCCAGTTTAACAGTTTCATTTACCGCCGCATGAGCCCCGGTTTTAATGACCAGCAATTGGTAAAGCCCCAGTAAAAGTATGATTTCGATATCGCGATCGCGCTCACGTAGGGGTTTTTGCAGTCGCCTGGCAAGTAATGCCGACAACGCGTAGTACCAGCGACACAAACCGAAAACGAGTTCGCGGCTTAACGCCAGATCGCGTCTGCTCGCGGTTAGCGACTGATACCAGCTATCAGCGAATACATCGTCCAGCGACCGACCTCGATCAACAACCTGCAGCATTACCTGTAAAGCGATCCAACGAGGATTGGAGGAATTCATACTTGCTTGCCCAGCAAACATCCACACAGGTTTCTGGCATTCAACGCCTGCGCCGCACTACACCTGTTACGCCCGGCAAACTGTAACTCGGTCACTCGCAGAACCCCGTCTGCGCCACTGACAAAAACGCCGCGGGTATCATGTGCGACTACCTCGCCGGGCATTTTCCTGTCGACATCGGTAACAGCCCGGGCAGACCAGATGCGGACATTATCATCATCCAGACAGGTATAGCTGACCGGCCACGGATTAAAGGCACGAATCTCTCTCAACAACTCGGCGACTGGCTTTTTCCAGTCAATTTCGGCCTGCTGTTTGGTCAGACGAGGCGCGTAAGTTACCAGTGATTCGTCCTGGATCTTTGCCTGCTGAAGCGCCGATTCGATATTATCGATCGATTCCAGCAACAGCTCGGCACCCAGCGGCGCCAACACGTCATGCAGGTCTGCGGCTGTCCAGCACGGTTCGATTGCAACCCGACGAGTTGCAATCATGGCGCCGGTATCGAGACCCTGCTCCATTTTCATCAAGGTCACGCCACTGTACTCGTCGCCCGCCAGAATAGCCTGCTGTATCGGCGAAGCACCTCGCCATCTAGGCAGCAGGGAGGCGTGTATATTGACGCAACCCAATCTGGGGCCGGCAAGTACTGCCGACGGCAGTAACAAACCATAGGCAGCGACGACCATCAGATCAGCATTAAAAGCACACAACTCATCCACCTCGGCCCGGGCCTTAAAATTGAGCGGCTGGCAGACCGGCAACTCGTGCTCACGGGCAAAAGTCTTGACTGGGCTTTGCTGTAGTTTGCGACCACGCCCCGCCGGACGGTCAGGCTGGGTATAGACCGCAACGACGCGATGATTACTGCGCACCAGTGATGCCAGCGCCGGAACTGCAAATTCCGGGGTACCTGCGTAGATAATGTTGAGCATAGATTTCGGGAAGCTAGCCAGCCTGTTGTTTTTGCAATTTGATCAACTTGCTGCGGATACGGTTACGTTTCAGATTAGACAGGTAATCAACGAACAGCTTACCTTCGAGATGGTCCATCTCATGCTGTATACAGACTGCTTCAAGCCCCTCGGCCTCAAATTCCAGGGTTGCTCCTCTCACATCCTGAGTACGCACCCGGATACGATCGGCCCGGCTTACCTTTTCATAGAAGCCCGGCACTGACAGACAGCCTTCGTCCATCTCCTCTTCACCTTCAGCGGATAGAATCACCGGATTGATCAGGCACCTGGGTTGGTTACGCGCTTCCGAAACGTCCATAACCAGCAAGCGGATATGCCGATCGACCTGGGTTGCCGCGAGGCCGATACCCGGTGCTTCGTACATGGTTTCAAACATGTCGCTAACCAATTGTTCAAGGTTTTCGTCGAATTCGCTAACCGCCTTGGCAACGGTTCTAAGACGCGGATCGGGGAAATGTAAAATATTTAATAGTGCCATCGTGAAATACTTCAAGAAAAGTTACAGCTAGTCGTTCCAAGTTAATGATTATATTAGAATCTTCACAGGTAAAATACTTGTAGTCGGGTTTTTTTAGTCTACAATCCATCAATTAATATCGCATTTTCAGGGGTTTTTATGCCTAGCTTCATCAATAGACAGCTTATAAAAGGAATGATTCTGCTTTCCACTATATTGCTGATAGCTGCCTGTGCCGAACCGGACCCGCCCTACGCGGTTGTTTACGAACCTGAACAACCCCCCGAAATCAACACCGTCGAAGCTACCATTCCTGAACCGGAACCTGAACCTGAACCGATAGCCCAGGTAGCCGAGCCTGTCGAACCTGTTGTTTACGAAGAGGAATACCCTGAAACCTACATTGTACAAGAAGGCGATACGCTATGGGATATTTCAACCGTTTTTTTACGCGATCCATGGTTCTGGCCTGAAATATGGTTCAAGAATCCCCAGGTTGAAAATCCGCACCTGATTTATCCCGGCGATACCCTTGCCATTGTCTACGTCGGCGGAGAGCGCAGGGTCCAGGTCCTGTCGCGCGGTGAAGACGGATCGGTATTATCGCAAACCGCGGGCGGTCTCAAAGTCATCAAGGTCAACCCAAGAGTTCGCGCCACCCCGATTGATGCCACCATCGCCTCGATTCCGATCGACTCGATTCGTCACCTGCTCGAGCGCCCGATGGTCTTCGATGAAGAAACCCTGAACAATTCCGCCTATGTTCTCTCGAGTCTCGATAACCACCTCGTAAACAGTCTTAACGACAAGCTCTATGTGCGCAAGCTCGATACCAGCAAAGGCGGGGGACGTTACCAGATTTATCGCCCAAGCAAGCCTTTGTACGATCCTATTACCAATGAACTACTGGGCTATGAAGCGCTTTACGTCGGCGAATCAAAATTGTTGCTGCGGGGCGATCCGGCCTCGGTAAGAGTCACCCAGTCAGACCGTGAAATCCTGCGTGATGATCGCGTAATCCCAATGGACAACACCAATTTTGAACGTGATTTCGTCCCCAGGCCACCGCGTACCGCGGTCAATGGTGAAATCGTTGCCCTGCTGGATGCAATCTCGCAGACCGGCATATATCAGACCATTGCAATCAACCTGGGTAATCGTGATGGCGTCGAAAGCGGCAACATCCTGAAAATTCGTCGTTACGGAGATGTCATCCGCGACAAGAAAGAAAAAGATCCCAGGTTTCTGGTCAAACTGCCGGACGAACAGGTTGGTATGGCAATGATAATCCGCTCGTTCGAAAAAATGAGTTACGCGTTGATCATGGAAGCCGATTTCCCGATCAGCCTGCGCGACTACGTCCAGTCTCCGTAACCCGCACTCAACTATTGATGTTCACTGGCACCAGGCAAACGCCTGGTGCTATAGTATGCGGGTCTGCAAATGGAACTGGAGGCCACCATGCAAAAGGATTTGCTAGCCGATTTTCTACATCTTTATCATACCCTGGGACCCAGGCGCACAGGCCTGGTCACTCTACTCGAACACTTCGCCGGAGACCCCGAACGGATCCGCCACAGCAGCACTAACGAGCTCAGGGCAGCAGGATTAAATCACCACACTATCCGTAATATCAGAGCGCGACAGCACCCGCAGGTTGCACTGGATCTGGCCTGGGCCGCAACGAATCAAAATCACCTGATTCATTACCGTCACAGTGCCTACCCCGAGTTACTGCGCCAAATCAACGGTTTCCCTGCTCTACTCTACGTCAGTGGAAACCTGCAGCTGTTGCTTGAGCCACAGGTAGCAATTGTGGGCAGTAGAAACTGTACTCCCGGAGGTGCGCAAACCGCGTTTGATTTCGCCGCACAACTCTCTGCCGGGGGACTGGTGATAACCAGTGGCATGGCACTCGGAATCGATGCGGCCGCACATCGCGGCGCCTTGCATGCAAAGGGCAAGACGATCGCCGTAACCGGAACCGGGCTGGATCTGATTTATCCCTCCGGCAATCGAAAACTGGCCGGGGAAATTCTTCGGCAGGGCTTAATAGTGTCCGAGTTTCCATTGGGAACCAATGCACAGCCGGCAAATTTTCCGCAGCGTAACCGCATTATCAGCGGTCTTTCGATGGCAACACTGGTGGTAGAGGCGGCGCAACGCAGCGGGTCACTGATTACCGCGCGGCTGGCGGCAGAACAGGGTCGCGAGGTGTATGCGATACCAGGCTCGATTCACAATCCCCAGACTCGCGGTTGTCATCAATTAATTCGAGATGGCGCCATGCTCGTGGAAACCCCAAAGGATATCGTTGCTGGGTTATCCGGCCTGGTCAGCTTTGTGCTCGAGCAACAATGTGAGAGGCCTGAAAGCCAGACCGAGCCCCTTGATGGCGAACATCAACAGCTACTCGAGGCGATCGGCTATGATCCGGTCAACTGTGACATACTTGTGCAACGCAGTGGCTTGACCATCGACAAGCTTTCATCCATGCTACTGGTACTTGAGCTTAGTGATTTAATTCAATCGGCACCCGGCGGCTGCTTCGTCAGGATCTAAAAGAGGCATTCATGAAAGAAGGCGTTATCGACGTTCTAATGTATATATTTTCGAGCTACGCGGATCAGGATGAAAATCTGCCTGAAGACCGTGACGGGATAGATGCCGACCTGCGTTCAGCAGGCTTCGACCCACTCGAAATTGACAAGGCATTCGAATGGCTGGATGGCCTGGCGCAGGTCGAGGACGACACCGCAATGGATCAATCCGCGATCGCAACCCGTGTTCTGGCGCCCGAAGAAAGTGCACGTCTGGCATACAATGCCCAGGGATTCCTGCTATTCCTCGAGCAATCCGGCGTGCTTACGCCAAGGTTGCGGGAAATGGTTATCAACCGCGTCATGGCCCTCGAATCGGACTCTGAAGTCGATATTGAAGAATTAAAGTGGGTCGTAATGATGGTGCTGTTCAACAGTTCAGAAGAGCAGGACGAAAACGCATTGATGCACTACGAAGACATCGTGTTTTCCGATCAACCCGCAGTTTTCCATTGAGCGTCGTAGATTTGTCAGCAATCGTTGCAGATCAGTAGCAGTCAATGGCAAGCCATCTCGTTATCGTAGAATCTCCGGCGAAAGCCAGAACCATCGAGAAGTACCTGGGTAAGGACTTCAAGGTGCTGGCTTCTTACGGCCATGTGCGTGACCTCGTGCCCAAGGAAGGTGCCGTCGAAACCGACAACGATTTCAAAATGAATTACACCCCGGTCGAGCGCAATCAGAAACATATCGCCAGTATAAAAAAAGAACTCAAAAAAGCTGACTCGCTATACCTGGCAACTGACCCGGATCGCGAAGGTGAGGCTATTTCATGGCATTTGTATGAACTACTGAACGAAAAGAATTTAATGAAGAATAAACGCGCCTACCGGGTGGCTTTCTACGAAATCACCAAGCAGGCCGTTTCAGAGGCAATCGCACATCCGCGCGAAATCACCATGGACCTGGTTAACGCACAGCAGGCCCGCAGGGCACTCGACTACCTGGTAGGGTTTAACCTGTCACCTTTGCTGTGGCGTAAAATCCGGCGCGGCCTGTCCGCCGGCCGGGTACAAAGCCCCGCCCTGCGCATGATCGTCGAGCGAGAGCTTGAGATCGAAGCTTTCAACCCTGTCGAATACTGGAGTATCGAGGCAGACAATATTCTTGACGGCCAGGCATTCAGCGCCAAGCTAAATCGTCTGGCCGGTGAAAAGGTCAAACAGTTCACGATCACCAACGCCGAGCAGGCAAATGCCGCTCATGCCCGTCTGAGCGAAGCCGCGCAAGGCAAATTGCGCGTTGACAAGGTCACCAAGAAGCAACGCACCCGAAATCCGACGCCGCCCTTCACCACGTCAACCTTGCAACAGGAAGCCGCGCGCAAACTTGGTTTTGGTGCGCAGCGCACCATGCGTACCGCGCAGCGACTCTACGAAGGCATCGACATCGGTGCCGGCCAGACCGGACTTATTTCTTACATGCGTACTGACTCGGTATCGCTATCCAACGACGCGCTGAATGAAATTCGCGAATTTATTGCCGAAAAGTTTGGCGAAAACAATTTACCGGAAACGCCACGCGAATATAAAACTAAATCCAAGAATGCGCAGGAAGCACATGAGGCAATTCGCCCCACCAGCGCGCGTAACGAACCGTTCAAGATCAAACAGCATCTCGGCGATGACGAGTTCCGCCTGTACAGTCTGATCTGGAAACGCACCATAGCTTGCCAGATGATCCACGCAACCCTCGACACGGTGTCGGTAGATCTGGCCTGTGGCAGCGAGAACACCTTCAGAGCAAGCGGCTCCACCATTCGCGACCCGGGGTTCATGCGTGTTTACATCGAAGACAAGGATGAACCCAAGAAAGATGACAGCAACGAGAACATGCTGCCACCACTTACCGAAGGCGACATCGTCGATTTGAACGAAATCAGACTGGAGCAGCATTTCACCCAGCCGCCACCGCGCTTCAGTGAGGCCTCGCTGGTGAAGACGCTCGAGGAATACGGCATTGGGCGACCATCGACCTATGCTTCCATCATCACCACCCTGCTTGATCGCGAATATGTCGAACTGGAAAGCAAACGCTTCCACCCGACTGATGTTGGGCGCGTGGTTGCCCGCTTCCTGACCCAGCACTTCAAACAGTATGTCGACTATGATTTCACCGCCCAACTGGAAGATTCACTGGATGAAATCTCTCGCGGTGAAAAGGACTGGATACCGCTGATGGAAAACTTCTGGACTGCCTTCAAGCAACAGGTCGACGACAAAATGGAAACGGTTAGTCGAGACGAGGCAATCCAGGCGAGACAGCTCGGGACTGATGAAAAATCCGGGAAACCCATCACGGTGCGTATGGGACGCTATGGCCCTTTTGTCCAGATCGGCACGCGCGAGGATGAAGATAAACCACGCTTTGCCGGCCTTCGACCAGGGCAGAAAATGGACTCGATCACACTCGAAGAGGCGCTGGAGTTATTCAAATTACCGCGCGAACTCGGCGTGTCTCCCGAGGGTGAACAGATTTCCGCCAACATTGGGCGCTTTGGTCCTTACATCAAGTACGACAGCAAGTTTGTATCACTCAAGGTCAAGGAAGGGGACGATCCTTACACAGTGACGCTGGAACGTGCACTGGAGCTGGTAGCGGAGAAAAAAGAATTCGATGCGAATCGTGAGATAAAGGTTTTCGAAGGTACCGATATCGTAGTGCTGCGCGGTCGATATGGTCCCTACATTACCGACGGAATCAAAAATGCACGTATTCCCAAGGATATCGAAGACCCGGCAACGCTCGACCTGGCTACCTGCCAGGAGTTGATCGAAAAAGCGCCCTTGCCGAAATCGAAACGCAAAAAGGCAGCTGCCAAGAAAAAGGCCGCGCCCAAGAAAGCAGCCAGGAAAAAAGCCTCCAAAAAGAAAGCTGCCCGAAAAAAGGCCCCCGCCGCCGCCAGCTGAAATTAGCCTGTCATGAGTCCCTGGGCATTAAATCGCTTCGCACATGCGGTATCACAGGGTGCCGTTTTTGGCTATCCGACCGATACCATCTGGGGATTCGGTTGCCACCCCCTGATTGCGAGCAGTGTTGCCCGCATCCTGCAGATAAAGAATCGTAGCCCCGACAAAGGGCTGATTCTATTGTCGTCAAAACTCGAATATTGTTTGACCTATGTCGGACTCGATAGCGAACAACTGGAACCGGTTCACCAGGCGACTGATCACCCCACCACCTGGCTGGTTCCCGCGAGCGAGGAATGTCCAGCCTGGATTCGCGGCAATTACCCGACAGTTGCGATCAGAATCACCAACCACCCTTTGCCAGGATTTTTATGCGACCGACTGCAAGCACCCATAGTATCGACCAGCGCAAATCGCAGCGGCAAGGCGCCCGTACGTAACTCCGTGCAAATGCGCAAACAATTTGGCGATGAGCTTGATTTTATCGTTAGTGGTTTCGCCACGGGCAGTAACAGGCCTAGTGAGATAAAATCCCTGCTCGGTAGAACCACGATAAGGAGCAGTGCCTGATGGGAATTGACATCGATCGGGTAAACGACTATCTGCAGGATTTGCAGACGCACATCACCGACGAGATCCAGCAAAGCGATGGCAGGGCAGCCTTCGAAGTCGACACCTGGCAACGTGACGCCGGAGGCGGTGGGCGCAGCATGGTGCTGCGTGACGGCGCCGTATTTGAACAGGCAGGGGTCAATTATTCCGAGGTCTATGGCAGCAAGCTACCCG
>Ga0316187_10001022_pt1 | contig 23459 bp, 20 predicted proteins | sample CroRivburrow1_MG_FD_204927 | JGI IMG/M metagenome (GOLD analysis project Ga0316187, IMG submission 204927) | Coastal sediment microbial communities from Maine, United States - Cross River worm burrow 1 | ecosystem: Environmental > Aquatic > Marine > Coastal > Sediment | place: USA: Maine...
GGGCTGACGGACGAGCCCTGGTCGTTCAAGCGCGTGTTGTCCCACCGCCTGTTTCCCGACCGGGTAAGACTGTCCGGGGTGCCGCTGATGCTCTATCGCCGGGACTGGATCACGCCGGTTCTACCCTCCAACACCCGACATCGGCTGCGCTTCGCTTACTAGGCAGCGGTCGAAACCGAATCAGCATCGAGTCCCGCGGGGCTCGCTCGACGAATAGCACAATCTCTGCACGACCATGGATTCCATGCCGTGCCCCGGATCGCCGGCGCGTCTTTCTCGTCGGGTTCAGGCTGCCTGAGCGGACGACCTGAGTCGCGGGTCAGCGAGCCCCGGTTCGGTTACGGGCACGGATCAGCGGCATCGAGATCGTCCCGTGGGTCGGGATCCAGGCTGGAATCTCCGTAGGTGAGACAGCGAGCGACCCCGCGCGAAAGATAGTACCGACCATCACCGGTCGGCGGGTCCTCGAGCGGATCCGCACTCGGGCTCTCGGCGAACTCACCGGCACAGGCTGCCAGGGAGAAGTTACCGCCTGCCGTCAGATCGGAGAGCCAGCCCGCTGCGACGTGGAACGGTGGAGGGAAATCGAGCGTCGTGGGGCCCGTTCCGTCCAGGAACAGGTCGCACGCAGGGCCGAGCGTGCCGTCGGCGTTGACATTTTGGGCGAAGACATCACGGTCGCCCACACGGTCATCGGACCACGCAAGCACTGCGAAGCCACGGGAGCTCAGCGCGGTCTCCAGAGAGCCCTTGCCGGAGACGACCGACGATGCGGTGACGATCGACGGCGACCAGACCGCATCGCCGCTCGCGTCGACCCGCGTCGCATAGAGACGGTCGTTTCCTGTGGCGAGTGCCTCCACGTAGAACACCAAGGCTCCATCCGCGGACGGCTCGGTCGAGACCTGCGTCATCGACGTCCCACCGACCGGGACCAGAACCTTGCCCGTGTCGGTCCACTGTCTGAGACCGTCGGATGCGATCTTCTGTCCGTAGACGCCCCACTGCGACTGTGTGGAATTCATCTCGGTCCAGAAAAGAAAGACCTCTTGAGTTGCAGCGTTGAACGAAGCGTCCGGAGATACCCGCGCTCCCGCGGCATTCGTGGAGGCTGCCACGCCGTTGTGAACGAACGCCTCGGAGCCGTTGGCCAGAACCCGCTGCGCGTAGCACTGCAAGGGTGAGGTCGAATACCAGCTGAAAACGGCACCGCCCCCGCCGTCCGAGACGAATGTCGGGAAGTTGCCGAACTGGATCGAGCCACCGTCGAAGACCCGGACGTGGGTCTTGGCCCACAGCTCCGTGCCGCTGCCGGAGAACTTCTGGGCCCAGATGTGCCGCGGGTCATAGAAATTCGGACCTTGACGCACCCACGAGACGACGACGTTGACTCCGTCGGATGCCTTGATGTCCGACAGGCCGAAGCTACCGCCCGAGTCGTCGGCGAGCGTGACCCCCGAGCCCCACAGGGGCGATCCGCTGGAGTCGAGCTTCTGCAGCCTCGTGTCGGAGTCACGGATCCACCCGACAACGCTACCGCCGTCGCTCGTGCCCGCGATCTTGGGCGAGGCAAAGAACGCGCTGCCGCTGCTCAGTTGAACGCCGGCCGTGCCCCAGACCAGCGTACCGTCGACATCGACCTTGGAGGCCGTGACCTGTGTCGTGCCGCTGCGGTCGTCACGGAACACCAGCAGGGCATGGCCGTCGGAATCCACGTCGAGTCCGTAGTCCTGTGTCGAGCTGAAGGACCGATCGGCGACGAGAACGCCATTGTGGCCCCAGAGCTCGTTGCCGTGGGCGTCGAGGCGTTGGAGATAGACGTCATAGCCGCCCGACGTGTTGTCGAACCAGCTGATGTAGCAGCCGCCGTCGGAGGTGGCTACCAACTTGGGCTGGACCTGGTCGAAGACGAGGTCCGCGATGGGGAGGTTCTTGTTGGGGTCGTTGTTCCACTCGGCGAGGGTCGCCGAGGCGAGGGTCAGTGCGATCGCCAGCCCAACCCATGGAGTTCCTGAGTGTCGCGCCATGTCGTCCCCCCCTGTACCTGACCGTCAATCGCTCCGCGCGAGCCGATCCGCTGACCTACACATACCGGAACTCCAGATGAAGCACCAGAGGTTTCGGAGACGACAGTAATCAAGGCAGGCTCCCACCGGATGGGATTGCCGGGATCCGCGAGAGTCGTACCCAAAAGACCCCATTGCTCCGAATAAACACGCAGTACATGTGGGGTAGTGTGAGCCGCCAAGGGCGTGTGTTGAATGGGCTCTACGGGGGGATCCACGAGAAACGCCGTATTTCGGGCATGGCTTCGGGGAGTTGAGAGGGTGAGCTCTGCCTGCTGCGGAGGGCTCGATTCCCAGCACATCATATGAAGGTCCTGATGCGAGGAAGAATGGGGAGTGCCGGACTGGGGTCACTCGTGGTCATCGCGGTGATCGTCATGGCGAGCGGTGCCGCCGCCGCCGATTCGTGGGTGGTCGTCAACGAGGAAGGAGAGGCGGTCGTCCAGAGTGTCACCTTCGCCGAGGTGCCCGAGGTGACCGTGATCCGGTCCGACATCGGGGGAGTCGGTGCGCGGTTCGACACGCCCGGGTTCGGCATTTCATCCGAGGAGACTCCGGCGGGGGATTTCCTGCGACTCCGCTGGTCCGACGCATCCATGGCCGGACAGATCGGCGAGCCGGCGCTGCCGGTGATCCGCCGACTGCTCGTCGCGCCGCCCGGGGCCGAAGTGACGCTCACCGTTTTCGCCGGTGAGAGCGCGCAGCTCGGTCTGGAGGCCGCCGCCCTGCCGTGGCGCGTCATGCCCTTGCAGCCTCCGATAGAGAAGATCCCGGGGGCGCTGGAGCAGGCCGAGTTCCAGATCAATCCGGCCGCCTACGCCGGCGAAGCTCACTTCGCGACCGAGCGCGCCTCGGTGGAAGACGTCGGGATCGCCCGCGGCCAGCGACTGCTCATGCTCGAGGTCCGGCCGGTCGCCTACGACTCGGAGACCCGCACGCTGACCTTCTGGCCCGATCTGCGAGTCCAGGTTCAGTTCACGGGTGGGGACCCGCTGCCCACGAACGTGAGCCCCATGCCGGGTCTTCGCAGCCAGGTGCTCAATTCGAACCTGCTGGCTCCGGAAAGCACCGACGGTACGGGCAACTACCTGATCATCGTCGATGCAGCCTACGAGACCGCGATCGCATCGTTCGCCGCTGCCAAGGCATCTCAGGGATTCTCCGTCACGACCCACAAGGTAGACGGCGAAACGAACACGGCCATCAAGGGCTACATCGAGAGCCTGTGGGGCGGCCCGAACTCGCCCGACTACATCCTGCTCGTCGGCGACACCGACACCGTTCCCCACTGGACCGGTGGCGGGGCGGGAACGCCGGACACCGATTTGCCGTACTCGTGCATGGACGGCGGCGACGACTGGTATCCGGATCTCGCCATCGGGCGCTTTCCCGTACGCTCGACCGCGCAGCTCAGCGCCATCGTCGACAAGACCCTGTACTTCGAGGATGGGGTGTTCTCCGACCCGGCCTACAAGATGCGTTCGGTCTTCATGGCCTCGACCGACAACTACTCCATCAGCGAGGGCACGCACAACTGGGTGATCGACACCTACATGGACCCCAACGGCTACACCTCCGACAAGCTCTACACCTACACCTACGGCGCCACCACCCAGGACACCCGCGACTCGTTCAACGACGGTCGCTTCTTCGGCATCTACAGCGGCCATGGGGGCACGACCTCGTGGGCCGACGGCCCCGTGTTTTCGCAGAGCGACGTCAACAACCTGACCAACGCCAACGAGTATCCGGTCGTCTTCAGCTTTGCCTGCATCACGGGCAGTTACGTCATGGACGAGTGCTTCACCGAAACCTGGATCCGGGCGCAGGACAAGGGTGCCGTCGGAATCTACGGCTCGTCGGTCAACAGCTACTGGACCGAGGACGACGTTCTCGAGAAGAGGCTGTTCGACTCCATCTTCGACGAGGGCGACGACGTCCCGCCCCGACTGGCGCCCGTGTGGAACGACACGCGGATGCGGTACCTGAGCCAGATGGGCTCCGGTTCCACCACCCGCCGCTACTTCGAGATGTACAACCTGCTCGGAGATCCGGCCCTCCTGTACTTCGGCACCGAGGCCCCTCCGACCGGCCTGCGCGTGAGCCCCTTTGGCGGGCTCGCGTCGGAAGGCAACGAGGGTGGCCCCTTCACCCCCGGAAGCATCGTCTATACCCTCGAGAATCTGGACGCTTCGAGTCTCGACTACAGCGTGACCCACGCCTGGCCGTGGGTGTCGGTCAGCGACACCGGAGGCGCCCTCCCGGGAGGGGCCACCACCGACGTCACCGTCTCCATCAACGCCGACGCCAACACGCTCCCGGTCGGGACGTATGACGACACGGTCAACTTCATCAACGAGACCCATCACGACGGCGACACCAGCCGGGGCGTCTCCCTCGTCGTCGGGGTTCCGACCCTGCAGTACTCCTGGACGCTGGACTTCGATCCGGCCTGGACGACCGAGGGCCAGTGGGCCTGGGGCCAGCCGACCGGAGGCGGTGGTTCCACCGGCGACCCGGACCCGACCAGCGGCTACACCGGCGCCTACGTCTACGGCTACAACCTGGACGGCGACTATCCCGACGGGATGTCCGAAACACACCTGACCACCGCTGCAATCGACTGCGCCGGCCTGTCGCAGGTCAGCGTCAAGTTCCAGCGCTGGCTGGGCGTCGAGTCGGCGTCTTACGATCACGCCTACCTCCGTGTCAGCAACGATGGCGTCAACTGGACCCAGATGTGGACCAACGGCGGCTCGATGTCCGACGGCACATGGGTCGCTCAGGAGTTCGACATCTCGAGCGTCGCCGACAACCAGCCCACGGTCTACCTGCGCTGGACGATGGGCTCGACCGACGGCAGCGTGAGGTACTGCGGTTGGAACATCGACGATATCGAGATCTGGGGTCTCGGTACCGTGGGGCCGCAATGCTACGAAGACCCCGATTGCGACGACGGGCACTATTGCAACGGCGTCGAGGCCTGCGTCGACGACTACTGTCACGCGGGCACGCCCATCGACTGCGATGACGGCGTCGCCTGCACGGACGATACCTGCAACGAGATCCTCGACCAGTGCGACAACGTCCCCAACGACGCCTACTGCATCGACAGCCTGTTCTGCAACGGCGTCGAGGCCTGCGACGCCGTGTCGGATTGCCTGCCCGGCACCGACCCGTGCCCCGGTCAGGTTTGCGACGAGGTCGACGACCTGTGCCTCGGCTGTAACGACGACGGCGTCTGCGGGGACGGCGAGGACTGCAATTCCTGCTCGGGTGACTGCATCGGCGGCGACTTCGGGGGCTGTGGCAACGGCGTGTGTGAGCTGGAGCTACTCGAGGACTGCCTGTCGTGTCCCTCGGACTGCAATGGTCGGCAGACCGGAAAGCCAGCGAATCGCTTCTGCTGCGGGGACGGCGAGGGGCAATCCAATTGCCGCGACGCGCGTTGCAGCATGAACGGTTTGAGCTGCGTTGAAGAGTCTCCCGGCACCTATTGCTGCGGGGACGGAGCGTGCGACCCGGGTGAAGACGTCTGCAGCTGCTCGATCGACTGCGGATCGCCGCCGCCGTCGGAGCTCCACTGCACCAACGGCGTCGACGACGATTGCGACGGCTTGACCGACAGGGACGACGGCGATTGTGCGTGCCTTCCGAAGCGCGCGGAGTGCCTGACCAACCAGCAGTGCTGCTCGAACAGCTGCTTCAAGGGGCACTGCAAGTGAGGGTGATCGGGGTGCGTTGAGCCGCATCCACGCCGGCCAAGGCATCCGTCAACAAGAAAAGGCGGGATCGGCAATGAGCCGATCCCGCCTTCGTGTTTCCGGCTGGAGCTCTGGAGCTTCGTTCAGTGGGGGGAGGTCGCTTCTCTCCCGAAATCGATCGGCTCCCGGATCGCGATGTCGGGTTCCGCCTGCAGTAGCTTCACGAGCTCGCTCGTGCCGTCGGGAAGGACCCGTCGGAGCTCCGAGAGGCCACGAGCGTTGCGTCGAACGAAGGTATCGCCGGGTCGAACTTCTTCGTAGGTGATCATCGCTTTACTCCTTGCATCGATCAATACGCGGAGGAGCGGTGATTGGCCATGGCGATTGTCGTAACTCGCGCACGGTAAACCTCACGGGAGGTTGCGAATACGTAATCGGTGGGTGATGCACGAGTCCATTCCACGTCCGAGTCGGATTCATCCGGGCCGATTACGATACCGGAGTACGCGCCCCGATGGTATCAGAAGCTTTCGGCGCGACCCGTTCGAAGGAGTCGCGATACAGAAGAGGCCTTTGCGCGGTCACGAAGGCGCAGCCCAATTGTGGCGACAAGGGCGTCGACGCTACGGATTCTCGCAACTTCCACCATTCCCATCCAATTGATGGAGATCGATTCCGTTGCCACCGCCGCGAACCGATGGGTACGGTGAGGTCAGACCCGGAGGCGGGAATGCCATGGCTGCAGCGCTCGCCATCCGCCGCGCAACCCAGCCTTCGCGGCGTCCTGCCGCGCACAGGAGCAAACCATGAGTAAGACAACAACGATCCTCATCGTGGCGTGCTTATCTCTCGCCGTAGCGCCGTCTCCAGCGCAGGCGCTTTCGCGCTGGGTTTCAAACACCAACGACAGCGGGCCGGGATCGCTGCGCGAGGCCATTCGAACCGCCGGATACTTCGGCCAGGTCGAGTTCGCTCCGGCTCTGGATGGACAGCCGATCGAACTGAGCAGTGGCCCGCTGGCGGTCAGCACAACGGTCAGAATCATCGGTCGCGGCTCGAACAACACCATCATCGACGGGAGTCACAGATTCGGGGTGTTTTACGTGGGTTCCGAGAGCTTTGCGGAGGTTGAACTGTTGGCCATGACGGTCAGGAACGCCCGGGGCTACGGCATCTTCGCCGACGACCGCGTAATTCTTACGATTGGCGACACTACGATCAGCGGTGCCTCGGGCCACGGTACCCTTTACGCCGGACACGGAGTGATCAACAGTCGCGGGATGGTTGCCCTCGACAACACCACGATCTCGGCCAACGCGGGCGCTGGCATCTTGAACCTCGCCGGAACGCTGATGTCGATCGACACCTGTACCCTTTCCGACAACGGAAGATCCGGCATCATCAGCTCGGACAGCGATGTGACGATCGTTCGCAGTGCGATCACAGGCAACAGCAGTAGCCTGGCGGGTGGCGTCTACGCGGTGGACGGAGCCATTTCGATCGAGAACAGCACCATCAGCGGCAACTCCGGCTCCATCAGTGGCGGCATCACTGCCGTCAATGGAGTCGTGACGCTCGAAAACGCTACCGTGACCTGCAACTCGGGAGGGTTCGCCGGAGGAATCTTCGGCGCCGGGTCAAGTTCGGTGACCCTGAAGAACAGTATCGTGGCGCACCAGGGTGAGGGAACGGACTGTTTCGGTGCACTCGGGTTCCAGTCCCTCGGCTACAACCTCGACAGCGACGATACCTGCGGGTTGACGCATCCGAACGACCTTCCCGGTACACCCGCGCTGCTCCTTCCGCTCGAAAGCAACGGCGCCTGCACACAGACCTGCGCTCCCTGCGCCATCAGTCCGGTCATTGACGCGGGCGGGTCCTACTGCGGCGACACCGACCAGCGTGGCTTGCCTCGGCCCCAGGATGGAGATGGCGACGGTGTGGCGCTGTGCGATATCGGCGCTTTCGAGCACCAGGAGCCCCTGCAACGCGGTGAATTCGTCGGCGACATTTACGATTTGATCCTGGCGTTGATCGGATCAGACAATGAGCTCGTGTCGCCGCTTCAAGAGGCGATTCAGGTGCTCGACGATGCCGACCCCGGCAACAACACGGATGCCCTCGACGGCCTCCAGACGTTCATGGATGAAGTCGAGATCCGACGCGGGTTCACCCTCACCGACGGCGAGGCGAACGCGCTTCTCCTGCCCGTTCAACGGATCCTGATGGTCCTGTTCGGGCAGCTTGCCAGCGAGGCTGGCTTGCGGTGATGGCAGAGCCCTGACTTTGCCGAATCACACGCGCGATCCCACGGCCCCGGCTCGAATCGCGGTCCTGGACAGGATCGTGGAGTGGACGTATTTCTTGGCTGGCGGACCGGCAACTGGCATCATGCGACGCGGCGAGCCGCGAAATCCGTCCGTGGGAGGTGCGCGCGATGTCCTGTGATTCCGATCCGGTCCTGAGATACACGACACCCGATGATGAAGCGGGGATTGCAAGGCTCGAGCGCAAGTGCGGGTTCCCGACTACGCCACCGGAGTACTGGCAGCAACTATGGGCCAATCCGGCACTCCGGCCAGGGCACCCACCCTTCAGTCCGGGTTGGGTTCTCGATACCGGCAGCGAGATCGTGGGGCATTGGGGATGCGTTCCGCTTTACATGGCATTGGGTGACGAGGATCTGGTCGCCGCAACGGGCAAAGGTCTTTACGTCCATCCCGATTGGCGAGGCAGGGGGCTCGCGCAGCGCATGAACGCCGCCTTCATGAACCAACAACACGTCGATCTCATGATCTCGACCACCACCAACGCTTTGGCGGGAAAGCTGTTTCGAAAGATGGGGCTGCTCACGATACCCCAACCGGGGTACGACACCGCTCTTTACTGTGTGGTCCGCCCGGCCGGTTTCGTGGGTGCAGCCCTGAAACGGAAAGGGTTACCGGCGGTCGTGGCCGGTCCATCTGGCGTCACGCTGGCCCCATTGCTCCACGCCGAGAGCCTACTCCGGGGCCGAGGATCGCGGGTCCGCGGCTTCCCGAAGAATGTGGAGGTGCTTCGGGTAGACGAGATCGGCCCGGAGTTCGACGATCTCTGGAAGCGCAAGCGGGCCGAGGGGAAACGCCTAATGGGGTGCCGCTCATCCGATTTCATGCGGTGGCATTTCCAGCAGGAATCCCACAGACGCGTGACCCGTATCCTCCGCTGCCGTTCCGGTGGACGTCTCACGGGCTACCTGATCGTGGAACGACAGCTCGTCAGAGACATTGGGTTGAGGCGGGCTCGAATCGTGGACGTATTTGTCGAGCGGGACGATTCCGAGATCGTCGACCGTCTCCTTGCCGCGGTCTACGCGTACGCGAAAGAGAGCGGTTGCCACGTCGTCGAGATGATCGGATTTCCACGAGCGATCCGAGATCGCGTTCTTGCTGGCCGACCCCGTGCACGGCTGCTGCCGAGCTGGCCCTACTTCTACCTTCCTATGAAAAAGGGCCTGGCTCAGGAACTCGAACACGAGGAGAGCTGGTACGCCTGCCCGTACGACGGCGATGCCAGTCTGTTCAGTCGAGGCGAGTGACACCGGAGTGACTGCAGCTAGATCTTTAGGCCCAGAAGCTTGCGGCCCAGGGCCTTGGCCGTGCCCCACGGGCCGTAGCGCTCCCGGAAGATTCTCGCGTAGAGGGCGGGGGTGTTGTCGGGCACGGTCTTCGTCGTCTCGGTCTTCGCGAGGGAGATCGCGCCGGAGGGACACGTCGTAACGCACAGTCCGCAGCCGATACAGTGCGATCGCCTCACCTCGGCCGACTCGCCACCCAGGTCCACGGCATCCATCTGGCAGCGGGCCTCACACTGCCCGCAGACCTCGCAGGCATCGGGCTTCACGACCGCGTAGTAGTTGGTGGTGAAGTACTCGACCGGTCGCGGGAACTTCTTTGCCATGGACAGCACGCCGCAGCAGCAGCCGCAACAGCAGCACGCGAACAGCGGCTCTTTCGTGTTCTGGGGCTCGAGGACCAGCCCCTCCGCATCGGCGGCGTCGAGCAGGCCGAGCATCTCGTCCCGGGTGATGTGTCGCGCCGCGCCCGAGCTCACCATGGTTTCTGCCGCCACGCCGAAGGTCAGGCAGTTCTCGCGAACCTTCGTCTGCCGGCAGCTCCCACCGGTGAGTTCCTTCCCGTGGCGGCAGATGCAGTTCATCGTGGCGAAGGGGCCGTCGGAGGTCCTGACAAACGCTCGGATGTCGTCGTAGGTCGCGACGGTATAGTCGGAGATGATCGTCGTATTGACGGGCACGGCGCGGAGCTGCGTTGTTGCTGTCTTGTGGAATGTGCCTCTGAAGGCCTCGTCGAAGTACTCAACCGTGTCCTGATAGAACTCCGCGGTCAGCCGGGGCAACTGCCGCTCGTACATTCCGACGACGAAGATCGTCTTTCCGTACCGAACCTCTTCCCTGACGGTGACTCTCTCGATGACGCCGTGGTCGGCCATCCGGTCGAGCGCTCCACGGAGATCCTCGAGGGTCATGCGCGACCTGAGACGCCGGTGGACCGTCGACAGGGGCTCCGGGATGGCGCTGAGCTCCAGCGCGATCTCGGCCTCCGCGGGAGTGAAGAGATGTTTCAGGATCCGGATCTCGACTCCGGACTCGGTGGCCGGAAAGCCGACCGGCATGCGATCAAGGTGCCGCTGGAGCTTCCTGTATATGTCGTCGGCAACCATCGTGGCTCGTCCTCCGTGGCAGGTCCATACTACCCCCGCAAGCTTGTATCCTTTCTCCCGAAGCTGCATCCCTGGAGATACCTCAGGCGCAAGGCAACCACGCGAGCACCCCCCGATGTGGTTGTCCTGGCGCCATTTTTTTTGTTTCTTCGAGCGATGGAACGGGGTTCGCGGCCGCGCCTTGTTCGTTCCTACCCGTCTCCCTCGTAGGGGAAGCGCTCGATCGCCTGGACGCACTCGGACAGGGCCTTGAGGAGGGTGTGGCCCCAGCCGCACGGCGTGAACGGGACGGACTTCTGGTTGGTCTGCTTGTCTGCCTGCGCGAAGAATCGCATCGTCTGATCTTTCTGCGGCCGCGCGAACTCCTTCACGGTGATCACGAACTCCACGTCGCCGTGCTTGTTGATCGAGAAGTGATGAATCCGTGCGAGCTCCTCGGCGGGGTCTTTCTGTACGAAGGTCCATTCCTCGTTCATGACGCGTCTCCTGTGGGAACCGGCGGAGTATATACCCAATCCGGAGTCCTGCCCGTCTCGACCTGAGACCCATGGACGCGGTTCCACCCATTGGGCGATAAGCCTACTGTTTCCAGATGCTTCAGCAGCGTCCGGTCTCCACGCCGGTCTCACTTCGAGACGCAACCGAGAGTTGGCATTTCGGGGCACCCAGCAAGAGAAACACCGTAACCAAGACCAAACCTTCGGCGCGGGAGGCCGGCCGCCCAAACGGAACGGGTCTTGCGGTTCAATCACGGCGAAACGGGTCTTGACTCAAAGGATTCTCAAAGCTGGACCGCAACCTCGTTGCGGGCCGAGGGGTGGCACATGGCTGATTCGGAACACCTGTCGATTCTCGCTCGCGGGCGTCCCGCCTGGTCGCAGTGGCGCGCCGCGCACCCCGAGGTCGTCCCCGACCTCGAGAGGGCCAATCTGTCCGGGGCCGATCTCGGTTCGATCAGTCTCAACGGCGCGAATCTGGTGGAGGCCAACCTGGCAGGCGCCAACCTGGTCAAGGCCGATCTGGTCCGGGCCAACCTGCTGCGCGCCAATCTGAGCGACGCCGTGCTGGCCGGCGCGAACCTCGGTGCCGCGATCCTGGGGTGGACCCATCTGGCCCGCGCGACCCTGTGGATGGCGAACCTCAGTGGGGCGAATCTGATCAAGGCTGACCTCTCGGACGCCAATCTCGGCCGGGCGAACCTGGCGGGAGCGGTCGTCGCCGGCATTTCCTTGCGCGGCGCTCGCTTGCAGGACACGGTGCTGACCGACCTGGATCTCGGTCGCGCCGAGCACCTGATCTCCTGCCGCCACGAGGGACCGAGCTCGATCGATCACCGGACGCTCGAGAGGTCGGGCACGCTGCCCCTGAGCTTCCTCCGGGGATGCGGATTGCCCGAGAGCTACATCGAGTCGCTGCCTGGGCTTCTGAGCGGTGGACGGACCTACGAGACTTGCTTCATCCGAGCCGCCGCCGCCGACCGCACCTTCGCCGAGCGGCTGTGGGCGGACCTCCAGCACGATGGAGTGCGTTGCTGGCTCGATGAGCACCCCCCCCGACGGGGCGAAACCGTCCGCCGGGCGGTCTCGCATCACGCCAGGGTCCTGCTCATCCTTTCGGAGAACTCGATCGGGAGCGACTGGATCGATGCCGAGGTCGAGCAGGTTCTCGAAGAGGAACGCCGGACCCACCGGATGGTGCTCGTTCCCGTCCGGATCGACGACGCGTTTTCGACCTGTACGGCGCTGTGGGCCGATCGGGCCTGGGAGCATCGACCGATCCGCGACTTCAGCGAGTGGCGGGAGCGAATGGCCTACCGAGGCGCTTTGGGCCGTCTGCTATCCGACCTCGAGACCAACGCCCACGCCGGGACGGAGGTCACACCGATTCGCCGACCCTCGCGGAGGTCGGCGTGGAAGCGAATGACCCGACGTCGTCAGGTCGCGCAGAAACGACCCGCCTGATCGGCTACTCGGCGGCGGGGGTTATCAGGGTCGAACCCTGCTGAGCGTCCACGACCTTCACGGTGAAGTGCAGGGTCTGGCCGGCCAGCGGGTGATTGAAGTCGACCATGACGGTCTCGTCCCGGATCTCGGTGACGCGCGCCCGGATGACTTCGCCGCCCGGGCCCTGGCCCTGAAGCTCGGCGCCGAGCTTCAGGGCGCCCTCCGGGATCTCGCTCTTGGGGACCTCCCTGATCGCATCGGGGATCGTTTCGCCGAATCCATCCTCCGGTGAAACGGTGATCTCCTTCGCTTCGCCGATCGTCATACCCACGACGCCCTTCTCGACCCCGGGGATCATCTCGCCCGCTCCCTGGGTGTAGGTCCACGGCTCTTCGCCGACGTTGGAATCAACAACCGTCTCGTCGTCCAGCTTCAAGGTGTACTCGAGCGACACCTGCATTCCGTTCTCGATCGTCATATCGGGTTCTCCTGATTCGCCTGCCTCCTGCGAGCAAGCGGCCAACGCGAGGCCCACGCAGATCAGGGCAGGGGTGAGCCATCGCCGGCACGTCTGGGAGCTCATCGGTCTTTCCTCCATGATGGACTGCCGCCGTTACCGGGGCGTACCACGCCCCGGCGTCCGGTTTCCCTCGAATGGATTCAGGGAACGGCCGGTGCGGCGGTCTCGGTCTGCCCGACGATCTCCAGCAGCTCCACCTCGAAGACCAGCGTCGCGCCGGGACGGATCTTGGGTGGCCGGCCGCCGTCGCCGTAGGCAGTGTCGGATGGGCAGGTCAGCTTGCTCTTGCCGCCGACCTTCATCTTCTGGATACCCTCGCTGAAGCAGCCGATGACCGCATTCAGCGCGAACGTCACCGGGTCGCCGTCGACGGAGCTGTCGAAGACCTCACCGTCCGGAAGGGTGCCGTGGTAGTGGACCTTGACCGAGTCGCTCGCGCTCGGGCTCGCGCCGTCACCCGGCTCGAGCTCGAGATAGACGACTCCGGATTCGGTGGTCACCGCGCCGGCTTCCTCGGCCGCCTTGGCCGCAAACGCCTTGCCCTCGTCCTTCTCGCGCTGGGTGATCGCGGCGGCACGGGTCTGCAACGTGGCCTGGATCTTCGGGCCGTACACCTCGGGCTCGACCCTCGGATCGCGTCCCAGTAGACCGTCGGCCAGGCCGGCCTGAATCAGGGTTACCTCTTGCTCGGTAAGGCCGAGGGAGGCGAGGTTCTGGGAGATGGCAAGACCCAGGGTGTAGAAAACCTTGTCTTCTTCGCTGTCCAGGGCGGGCGCCTCGGCGTGGGCCGGCGCGAGAACCACGAAGACGGCAAGGGCCATCAGGGCGGTCAACGGTCTCATCGGGGGGTCCTTTCGGCTTGGCGGGCGATTGCAGCAAGACCTTCCACTGCCCAGTTGAAAGGACCCGGGGTTCGCAGCGTGCGAGACCCCTTGCGCCGATTCGGCGCGCCCTACTTTTTACTTCATCCGCCAGCGGGCCGCCACCCCGGGCCCGGGGGTCGCGAAACCTGATTCCCGAGGTATCGTAGAGGCTCTGAAGGCGCACGCCTGACCTCACGGAGGCTCGAAGATGAAGAAGTTCCTGATAATTCTGCTGGCCCTGATCGGCGCCTTGGTGATCGCGGGGCTCATCATGGCCGCCGGTGTCGCAGCGATCACGCTGACCTCCAAGGGGGGCGTCTCGAAGGCGACGGTGCTGGAGATCGACTTCGAGCAGCTGATCGTCGAGTACGTCCGCGAGGAGCCGTTCTCCAAGATCCTGTTCGGCAAGCAGCTCACCACCCGAGACGTTGTCGATGCTCTGGCGAAGGCCTCCGAGGACGAGCGCGTCGTCGGCATCGTTGCGAGGGTGGGGAACGGGGCCATGGGTCTCGCACAGATCCAGGAGATCCGCGATGCCGTGATCCGCTTCCGGGAGTCGGGGAAGATGGCGGTGGCCTACGGCGAGACCTTCGGCGAGGTCGGCCCCGGCAACGGGGCGTACTACCTGGCCACGGCCTTCGACGAGATCTACCTCCAGCCCTCGGGCGATATCGGCTTGACGGGGCTGATGTACGAGTCGCCCTTCATCAGTGGAGCGCTCGAGAAGCTCGGTCTCGCCCCGCGCATGGATCAGCGTTACGAGTACAAGAACGCCATGAACCTCTACACCGAGACGGAGTTCACCGAGGCTCACCGTGAGGCGATGCAGACCCTGGTCGACTCGCAGTTCGAGCAGATGGTGAAGGGCATCACCGTGGGACGCAATCTCGACGAGGCCGAGGTCCGGGCCCTGATCGACCGCGGTCCGTACCTCGGGCAAGAGGCGGTGGATGCGGGTCTGGCCGACGATCTCCTCTACCGCGACCAGGTGTACCAGAGGGTTCGGGAGAGGGCGGGGGACCGCGCCGACTTCCTGTTCCTGTCGAACTACCTCGCCCGGACGGGCCGGCCCAACACCCGCGGTGAGACCGTGGCGCTGATCTACGGCGTGGGAGCGGTGGCGCGCGGCTCCAGCGAGTTCGACCCGTTGTTCGGAGAGGGCACCATGGGCTCCGACACGGTGACGGCGGCGTTTCGGGCCGCGATCCAGGACGACGACGTCGCGGCGATCGTCTTCAGGGTGGACAGCCCGGGAGGGTCGTACGTCGCCTCCGACGCCATCTGGCGGGAGACGGTGCGCGCCCGGGACGCCGGCAAGCCCGTCATCGTGACCATGGGCAACGTCGCCGGCTCCGGCGGGTACTTCGTCTCCATGTGGGCCGATAAGATCATCGCGCAGCCCGGAACGATCACCGCCTCCATCGGGGTCCTCGGCGGTAAGTTCTTGACCGCGGGGCTGTGGGACAAGCTCGGTCTGTCGTGGGACGAGGTTCACACCAGCGCACACTCCACGATGTGGACCGGGACCCGGGACTACTCGCCCTCGGAGTGGGCGCGGTTCCAGGCGTGGCTCGATCGCGTCTACGCCGACTTCACCGCGAAGGTCGCGGAAGGACGCGGCATGACACAGGAAGAAGTGCACGAGATCGCCAAGGGACGTATCTGGACCGGTGAGGACGCCCTGGAGATCGGGCTCGTCGATGAGCTGGGCGGTTTTCACGCCGCGTTCCGCGCGGCTCGCGAGGCGGCCGGCCTCGAGGCGGACGACGCCATCCGCGTCCGGGTCTACCCGAGGCCGAAGTCGGCCTTCGAGATTCTGTTCGACGAGGGTGGTGAGAGCAGCGAGCCGTCAGCACAGGTGGCAGTCGCCCTGCGGCTGCTCGAAATCGCTCGTCCCGCCGCCCGACTCGCCCGCCGGGTCGGCCTGATCGAGGACCGCGGTGTCCTGAGCATGGAGGTCGAGCCGGCCCCGTGATCCCGGTTTCCGATGTGCGGAATGGCGGTCCGCAAGAAGGTTATCGGAGCATTTGCCCGCACGTCGAAATGCGGTAACCTCATACTGTCAGTTGGCGTCAGCCCGGGCGGAACCCCCTCCGAGTCGGGGCATGGGCGCCAGGGCCGCGCGATCGCGAATCCCCCCTCGCGCAGAAGGTCGTGACGGCTTACAAGCTGGTCGGGCCGGGAGTCGCTCCACTCCGGCTCGTCCAGCTTTTTCTTTGGCGGGGGCCTCAGTCCGGGTAGAGCAGGAACCGTTCGCGAAGCTCGAGGAACGCGGCAAGCTCCTCCGACCCGGTCTTCTCCAACTCCTCTACGGAGGCGCCGCCTTCGAGCATCGGCCTCAGGTCGTGGCGCCCCAGGAGCAGGTCGATGGCCAGGCGCTCGGTCTCGAATTCGTACGCCTCACGACGCCAGTCGAACGACTCCCGGTCTTGACGCATCGCTTCCTGCATGATGGCGAGATAGACCGAGAACGGGCGGAGCGCGTCTTTGTCGGTGACATGGACCTGGATGCCGCCACACGTCCGTCCGCCATGCTTGTGGAACATCGGACGGAAGACCGTGGCCCGGAACCGAACGCCGGGAAGGCCGGCCGCAGTGAGGGTCGAGGCGAGCGCGGTGCCGTTGAGCCACGGCGCCCCGATCAGCTCGAACGGTCTCGTCGTACCGCGACCCTCCGAGAGGTTCGTGCCTTCGATGAGACAGCCGCCGGGGTAGACCCGCGCGGTGTCGGGCGTCGGCATGTTCGGAGAGGGGGCAACCCACGGGAGCCCGGTCTCTTCGAAGTGCACCGCCCGCCGCCAGCCGGTCATCGGCACCACGCGCAGATCGCAGCCGATGCCGAAGGCCTCGTTGAACATCCTCGCAAGCTCCCCCGCGGTCATCCCGTGGCGAACCGGGATCGGGTATCGACCGACGAAGGACTTCAGGGACGGGTCGAGGACCGGGCCTTCGATCGCCCGACCTCCGATCGGGTTGGGTCGATCGAGAACGACCACCGGCCGGCCGGCGTCCCTCGCCGCTTCCATGACGTAAGCGAGGGTGTAGATGTAGGTGTAGTAGCGCGAGCCGATGTCCTGGAGATCGTAAACGACCGCGTCGAGCGCCTCGATCTCCCCGCGCCCGGGTCGAAGCGACTCGGCGTCGGAGCCATACAGGCTCGACACCGGGAGGCCCGTCTCGCCGTCGACGGCGCCGTCGACCGGCTCCATGTCTTGCGCCTCGCCGCGCAGACCGTGCTCCGGGCCGAACAGGTGCACGAGGGGCAGCCGAGGATCCCCGGCCAGCCGATCCACCGAGTGCCGAAGATCGCGGTCGACCGATGCCGGGTGGGCTACCAGGCCGATCCGTGCACCCTCACTCAGGCCCGCGCACGCCGGGCCGCACTCGAGCAGGCGCTCCAGTCCGGTCACCACATCGCCAAGGCGCCCATCGGCCATCGCGCAAGACTAACACGCTCCACGACAGGTCTTGACTTCCCGGGGTTCGCGGCCCGAGACTGCACTCAGCCATGAACTATTTCTGTATTGACTGCGAGGCTTCGGGCCAGCTGCCCCCCTTTTACAACCTCCTTTCCATCGGTGTGACGGTGGTGGCCCCGAGGGAGGATTACCACGAGCTCGGAGATTCGTTCTACGTCGAGCTCAAACCGATCTTCCCGGGCTTCGATCCTGACGCCATGGCGGTGTGCGGCCTCGACGCCGAGCGGCTCCGTCAAGAGGGCGTCGAGCCCGAGCAGGCGATGCGCCGTCTCAGCGGCTGGGTCGAGGAGCACAACAAGGGGACCCGGGAGCGGCCGGTCTTCGTCGGGCACAACGCGGTGTTCGACTGGGCCTACATCGCCTATTACTACGAGCACTTCGCCCTCCCGAACCCGTTCGGCTACAAGGGCATCGATACCAAGAGCCTCGCGATGGGACGCCTGGGAATCTCTTGGAACGAGACCAACAAAGAGGTCCTCGAGCAGCGGCTCTCCCTGCCTTCCCAGGACCCCGCCCTCATCCACAGGGCCGACTACGACGCTCACTACCAGGCCTTGATACTCAAAGCGCTCCTCGATCTCTCTTAGAGCCGGTTGACACCGTCTCCGCGCGGGGTTAATCTGGCCGGCTTTTTCCCGGCCCGAGCCCCCGGGGTCGTGTCACGTGACGCGACGCGACCGCGGATCGACTCCCGAACATCCGGGCAAGGGAGAGGAGCTTCCATGACCTCCACCGGCGCCGGAAAAGGAGAGCCGGGTTCGCGCGGCGAGCTCTCGCCCACGAGACTCGACGTCCATCCCGCCGCGTGGATCGCTCCCGGCGCGATCGTGGTCGGAGAGGTGACGATCGCTGCGGAGGCATCGATCTGGTACGGCTGTGTCCTGCGAGGCGACCTCGCCCCGGTTCGCGTCGGGGCGCAAACGAATATCCAGGACCTGAGCGTGGTCCACGTCGACGTCGACCTGCCCGCGATCATCGGAGACCGCGTGACGGTCGGTCATCGTGCCGTGGTTCACGGCTGCACCGTCGGCGATGACTCCCTGATCGGCATGGGAGCGGTGCTGCTGAGCGGATGCCGGATCGGTCGCGGAGCGCTGGTGGCGGCCGGGGCGGTCGTGCTGGAGGACTTCGTGGTTCCGGACGGCACCGTCGCCGCCGGGGTACCCGCCCGGATCCGCGGCGAGGTCATCGACGATCACCGTTGGCGGCTCGTCGATGGGGTACGGCAATACCTCCGCAGTGCTTCCGGCTACCGTGACGGTACGCTCGGTGGCGGGCCGTGGGGCGGGCCCGGTTCAGCCCCGGAGAAGGGACGGATCGGATGATCTCGAGTCGCCACCACGAGCTCTTCCAGGAGCTTATCAAGGCCGGTCGGAGCTTCGTGCTGACGACCCACATGAACCCCGACGGCGATGCCCTCGGCTCGGAAATTGCCCTGGCACGATACCTCGCGGCCCGGGGCGCCGAAGTGCACGTCGTCAATTCGGATCCCACCTCCGAGAACCTCCTCTTTCTCGAGGAGGGCGCCCCCGCCGTCGAGAGGTTCGATCCGTCGAGTCATCCGGCTCTGCTGTCGTCCGTGGATCTCGTCATTCTTCTGGATAACTCCGCTCCCGATCGGCTCGGCGCCATGGAAGGCGTCATGCGGGACGTCGCCGACCGCGTCCTGTGCATCGACCACCATCCCACGAGAGAGACCCCGTGGGCGCACGAGATCCTCGACGATTCCGAGTGCGCCACGGCGTGCATCGTCTACGACCTGATCGTCGATGCCGAGGCGGCGATCGACTCCCGCACCGCCGAAGCGTTGTTCGTCGGTCTGGCCACCGACACGGGCTTCTTCCGCTTCAACTCGACTACCCCTCGCGCCTTCGAGATCGCCGCCGTGCTCATGCGGGCCGGCGCCAGCCCGGCCAGCTGCTATCAGAGAATCTACGAGCGGAACTCGCCGCCCTTCACGCGTCTTCTCGGCGAGGGTCTTGCGGCGATGCGCCTCGACGCCGAGGGCGAGGTGGCATCCATCCGGGTCACCGATGCCATGGTTGAACGGTCGGGTGCGGAAGGTGAGGACACCTCCGAGATGACGACCGTTCTGCTCGCCATGGATCGCGTCCGGATCGCCATCCTGTTCCGGGAGGCCTCGCCCGGTCAGGTCAAGGTCTCGCTGCGATCGAAGGGAGATCTGGACGTCCGGGCGCTGGCCATGGAGTTCGGGGGCGGGGGACACCGCAACGCGTCGGGGATCGTCACCTCGGGTCGGCTCGATGACGTGGCGGACGAGGTCATCGCCAAGGCGACCGACCTGGTCCGGGGATGAAACGGGTCGGAGTCCTGCTGGCGGGATGCGGCCGCTACGACGGGTCGGAAGCGCAGGAAGCCGTCCTGCTGATCCTCTCCCTTCGCCGCCGCGGCCTGCGCTTGATTTTCCTGGCGCCCGACGCACCCCAGCGTGACGTGGTCGATCACACCACGGGAAACGCCGTCGACGACTCGCCGCCGCGGGTTGTGTTCCACGAGGCGGCGAGACTGGTCCGCGGCCCGGTCCGGACGCTGGACGAGGTCGCAGCCTCGGAGCTGGACGCCCTCGTGATTCCCGGAGGTTCCGGAACGGTCAAGAACCTGTGTCTCCCCGGCGAGGGGCCCCTGGGCGTCGGTCCGGTGCGCGACGACGTCGGCCGCATTCTCGACGGACTGCGGCAACGCGGCGCGCCGGTAGCGGTCGTGGGTCTCGCCGAGATCGTCCTGGCCCGTCACGAGGACCGGCCCCTCGACGGCGCGCCGATGGCGGTAGCTCCCGCCGAGATCGTCGTAGACGACGAGCGCATGACGCTCTTCACGCCCGGCTTCATGGGAACCGACGACATCACCGAGGTGGCGCGGGGTCTCGATCGCCTGGTGGAAGAGCTCGCCCGACGACTGGGGATGATTCCCGACAACGGAGCGGTGTCGTGAAGATCGAGGTCCGCTACTTCGCGTCCCTGGTCGAGCACACCGGCGTGGAGGTCGAGTCGGTCGAGGTCGCTCCCGGCGACGACGTCACCGCCCTGTGGGATCGGCTCGTGAAGCGCCACCCGAAGCTCGGCGAGATCGGCTTCCATCCAATGGCGGCGTGTGACATGGAATACGCTGGCTGGGACCGCGCGCTCGAGGGCGTGAAAGAGGTCGCGTTCTTGCCTCCGGTGAGCGGAGGGTAGCGTCGTGGTGCGTCTCCAGGGCGACCCGATTCGCGCCGAGGACCTGATCGTCGAGGTGCGCGGAGACGGTGACGGAGCCGTGGCACTGTTTCTCGGCACCGTGAGGAACCACAACGCCGGTCGCCGCGTGCTCTACCTCGAGTACCACGCCTACCCGGGGATGGCCGAGCGCGAGATGGAGCGGATCGAGCACGACGCCGCGAAGCGGTATGGCGCCTCTCGGATCGCGATCGTTCATCGCACGGGCCGCCTGGAAGTCGGGGAAGTCTCCGTTGCGGTCGCCGTGGCCTCGCCGCACCGCGCCGAGGCCACGGACGCATGCCGCTTCGTGATCGACACGCTCAAGAAGACGGTGCCGATCTGGAAGAAGGAGTACTTCGAGGGCGGAGCGGTCTGGATCGAGGGCGGGGAGGATACCCCGGCAGGGTAGGCCTACCCCAGATCGATCGCCTCCAGCTCGTCCTCATCCAGGCCCAGGTAATGCCCGAGCTCGTGGTGCAGCGTGACCACGATCTCGTCGCGCAGCTCCTCCTCGTCGCCCGCGAAGCGCTCGAGGTTGCGCTGGAAGAGCAGGATCCGCGGGGGTAGCTCACCGCCGGCCGAGAACGTGCTCCGCTCGGTGCACGGCACGCCGACGAACAACCCCAGAAGCTCGGGGTCCAGCGGAGGCTCGTCTTGCAGGAGGATCTCGTCAGACGGCAGGTCCTCGACCGTCACGGCGACCTCTTCGAGGTGGCGGCGGAAGGGCTCCGGCAGTCGCTCGCCCGCCAGCACGATCTCACGCTCGAACTCGTCGCGGGACAGGCGCCGCGGCGCGTTGAACCGTGCAGGGTCGAGCTCGGCGGCCCGAGCGAAGCTCCGATCGGCCTCGTCGAATCGTCCGCGGCGCTCGAGGAGCGCTCCCGTGACCTCGTGGGCGTCGGCGAAGGCGGCGTCGGCCTCGATCGCCGCACGGGCTTCCTCGTCCGCGTCGTCGAATCGGCACGACTGGAACAGGGCGCCCGCCAACTCGGTGCGAAACTCGGGGTCGTCGGGGTCGAGCTCGACGGCGCGGCGTAGCCACGTGGTGGCGTCTTCGATCCGGTCCAGTCGTGCGAGCGCCATCCCGCCGAGGAAACGCACCACCGGGTCCTCGCCCTCGCCGGAACCCATCGCGTTTTGCGCCAGCGCGAGCGCGGCCTCGGCGTCGTCGTCAGAGAGTGCGTCGTAGATCGAGTCGATGAGGGTGGCTGCGTCCGGGTCTTCCATGAGGGCCTCGGCATTTTGGGATCAGGCCGAGGATTGTCTCACTGAGGCACCGCTGCCGCAAAACGTGGGCTCGCGCGGTCGATTCGGTCGCGCAGGCGGCGAAGTGCACGAGACTCGATCTGCCGGACCCGCTCGCGGCTGATCCCGAGAGTCTCTCCGGCCTCGCGCAGGGTCATCGCCGCGTGACCGTTCAGGCCGTACCGCAGCTGCAGAACCCTGCGCTCCCGTCTTGCGAGGCGGCCCATGAGAAGGCGCAGCTGTCGGAGGGAGTCCTGGCGAATCAGGGTTCTCTGCGGGCCCTTGTCGAGATCGTCGGCCAGCAGACGGCCCAGTGGCCGCGGCTCGTTCGGGTTGGCCGACTGCTCCAGGGAGACGCCGCGGCGGCCGATGCCCAGCAAGAGGTCGACCTCGCCGGGAGACCGGCCGGTCGCGACGGCCAGCTCTTCCGTTTCCGGCTCGCGGCCGGTGTCGTGCATCAGGCGCGCCCGCGCCTCGTGAAGGTCTCGTAGCTGTTCCAATCGGTAGCGGGGGAGCCGCACGGGCCCGGACTGCTCCTGGATGGTCTTGAGGATCGCCTTCCGGATCCACCAGTCCGCGTAGGTCACGAACTTCACGTTACGCAGGGGGTCGAATCTGAGGGCCGCCTGGACCAGTCCGAGGTTCCCCGCGGCGAGCAGCTCATCGAACGAGACCCCGCAGGCCATGAAACGTCGGGCGACGCTCGGCACATAGGCCAACGCACCCTCGATCCAAGTCTCGGGACTCTTTCTCACGAGCCCTCCTCCCCTTCAAAACTAACCAACCGCGGCCCGACGCGGGAGATTCCCGGGCGTTTCCTGCTGTCGCTCAGGCCGCAAACCCCGCAGACCCAGGCGGTTTGTCTTGTACGCCGGTGGGACGGGTGCTAGAGTGCCGGCGCTGCGAGCGGGCCGGGGGTCTGGGCCTCCGGCCCTTTTTGCGTCAGCTTCTGGAGACGGACCATGGCGAGCATCCAGCGAAATTCCGTGCGCAATCTGGCCATCATCGCCCACGTCGATCACGGCAAGACGACCCTGGTCGACGCCATGCTGTGGCAGAGCGGCGTCTTTCGCGACAACGAGTACGTGGCCGATCGGGTCATGGACTCGATCGATCTCGAGCGCGAGAAGGGCATCACGATCATGGCCAAGAACACCTCGGTCCTGTATCGGGATGTTCGGATCAACGTCGTGGACACTCCGGGCCACTCCGACTTCGGGGGCGAGGTCGAGCGGACCCTGAAGATGGTCGACGGCGTGCTGCTGCTGGTCGACTCCAGCGAGGGGCCGCTGCCCCAGACCCGATATGTTTTGAGGAAGGCTTTGGAAGCGTCGCTGGCGCCGATCGTGGTGATCAACAAGATCGACCGGCCCGACGCCCGTGCGGCGGAGGTCCTCGACGAGATCTACGATCTGTTCATCGACCTCGACGCCACCGAGGAGCAGCTGGAGTTTCCGGTGCTCTACACCAACGCGCGGAAGGGACTGTGCCGCAAGACCTTCGACGGCACCGACGATACCCTCGTCCCGCTCTTCGAGGAGATTCTCGCAACCGTGCCCGCTCCGACCCACGATCCCGAGGGGCCGTTGCAGGTCCTGGTGACCAACCTCGACTACGACGACTACCTGGGACGGATGGCGATCGGGCGGATCTTCAACGGGAGCCTCCGCAAAGGGTCGGCGGTCTCACACTGCCTGCACGATGG
>Ga0316187_10001024_pt1 | contig 23426 bp, 20 predicted proteins | sample CroRivburrow1_MG_FD_204927 | JGI IMG/M metagenome (GOLD analysis project Ga0316187, IMG submission 204927) | Coastal sediment microbial communities from Maine, United States - Cross River worm burrow 1 | ecosystem: Environmental > Aquatic > Marine > Coastal > Sediment | place: USA: Maine...
CTGCAATTTTTACTGCTTCTATGGGTTTAGCACATACTTTTGGATGTACAACCACGGTAAAAGATCCATTATTTAAATTATCCCTGGCTGAGTGGTCAATCAATTCAGTGATTTTTGATAATTACATTCAGGATAATGGATATGAGAAGTTTTTTGCACGAATATATGACCAAAATGATAATCTTGCCGAAACTGGAGCAAAAAGAAATCTTGATTTTCCAGCGATGGCAAGAAAATATGAAATTGAAGCTGTTGAATATGTGAATACCTGTTTTTTCCATAAGGCAGAAGATTCAGAATATCTTTCAGAATTAAAAAACAGATGCAATGGAGAGGGAATTAAAAGCCTTCTGATCATGGTCGATGCACAGGGAGACCTGGGTGATCCGGATGAATCTAAACGTACTTCTGCAATCGAGAACCATTATAAATGGATTGATGCAGCAAAATTTCTGGATTGTCATTCAATCCGTGTGAATGCTGCAAGCCAGGGAACCTATGACGAACAAATGCAATTTGCAGCGGATGGCCTTTCCCGGCTTGGTGAATATGGAAAAAAGGCTGGAATCAATGTGTTGGTGGAGAATCATGGAGGACTGTCAAGTAACGGGCAATGGCTTTCAAGTGTTATGAAGATGATTAATATGAAAAACGTTGGAACACTTCCTGATTTTGGCAATTTTATGGTTAGCTCCGATCCTGAAGAAATGTATGATCGGTATACCGGAGTAAAAGAACTTATGCCCTTCGCTAAAGCAGTAAGTGCCAAGGCTACAAGATTTGATGATGCTGGAAATGAAATTGATACTGACTATGTTCGAATGATGAAGATTGTGCTGGATGCAGGATATAGAGGATATGTGGGAATTGAAAGTGAAACTCCCGGTATGACTGCTGAGGAAGGAATTATGGCAACTAAAAAATTATTGGAAAAAACCCGTTCGGAATTGACCGGGAACTATTCTTAATGCCAAAGTAAATTGGGATTTTCAATAGTAATTAGGGTTACCTGAATGAGTAATTTTCATTAAGGGTATAAATAACCTATTCTACTGATGAAAAGAAATTGGCTTATTCGAATCCCTTTTGTGATTATTACCCTGCTATTCCTTTTATGCTTCCAACGTGTAAAAAATATTAATACGTTAGGGTATGATGGATCGTCCCCTATATTTTTAAATGTGAGGACAGCAGGAATACTTGCTGAAGCGTATGTGCTTTCTAATCCATTAAATGATCCCAACATCTTTAGAGAATATATCAATAATTACCAAACATATTTCCAGGAGGATGGATTAATAATACAATCAGCAAAAAATCTTGGAATGTGGATGCAACAACATAATAAAGATGAATTTGATGCAAAATGTAAGAAAATATTAAGGAAAAGGCTTAGATCAAGCAATCTTTCTCCTGAATATGTACGGCAATTAATGAAAGAAATAAAGAAGGATGATTTTAATTGTCAAATGATCGCCGATGAGTTAATATGGCTATCAGAAATAATTCCCGAACTCGCTAAAGGAAACTGCAAAAGATTTTTATGTGAACGTCCGGTTGAAAGATATAATTTTAGGGTTCAGAAAATTTGTGAAAATGTGTTTCACAATTCTGATCCGGAAATAGCTGAAATTATTTCAAATGACAAAAATTGCGTTCAGAAAAAAATGGCAGATCAATTGCTATTGCTCGCATTAATAGCAAGGGAATAATTAGGATGATTTAACAATGTATTAACAAGACTATCCGCAACCCTCTCTTTCTCTTCTATCAACATCTCCTGCAAGGAGGTGTTGATTTCTTATTTGGAACCCAGTTTAATTTTATTCTGAGCAATCTTAACGGCCTCGTATGCATTTATCAATCCTCCGGTAATGGAGAGCTGATGAAAATCGACAAGATCTCTAGTCCCTGGCAAATATACTTCTCCACTATATTTTAAAGATGACTCCATCAGAACCTCTTTAATTTCCTTTGCTGTTAGCTCAGGGAAATAAGACATTAACATGGCAGCCACACCAGAAACAACAGGAGCAGCCATACTTGTTCCGCTACTTGCCTTGTATTTATTTTCAGGTAACGTAGAGTACACATACATCCCCGGTGCAAAGAAATCGACAGAACTTTTGCCATAATTAGAAAACTTTGCGGTAAGACCTTCATCCATATCTTTAGAACTGGCGCCCACAACAATCATATTCTTTGGAATTTTATTTCCGCGAATGGGATTGCGAGTAGGAAATACATCTACCAAATCCATATTCTCATTGTCATTCCCTGCGGCATGAACAATCAATACTCCTTTCTTTTCAGCATACCTGATAGCCTTTTCAACAATATTTCTTTCAGGAGAATAATGCTTTCCAAAACTCATATTGATAATTCTTGCACCATTATTTACGGCATAATAGATTGAATTGGCTACATCCTTATCTCGTTCATCCCCATTTGGAACAGTTCTAATAGGGAGAATCTTTACATTGTTCGCTATTCCCTTTGCACCAATATCATTATTCCTATCCGCTGCTATTATTCCTGAAACATGCGTGCCGTGCCCTCCCATCATTCCTGAATAATCATACACAGCATTATTTCCATAATACTTTTCTTTTTTATCATTATAATTATCTCCTATGATATCTCTTGTTTCAAATTGAAGGTTATATCCATAATTTAATTCCATTAAATAATTTTCTTTTGTGGAACTAAAGGCCAGAACCATTTCTTCGGGTGAAGTGCGATTCCCGAAGTATCCTAATAATTTACCTATAAGTTTCTGAGCATCATTTACTATAGAATCTTCAGAATCAATAGCAAACACCTCTTCATAGGTTAAAGAATCCTGATCCAGATAATTTTGGATTAGGTTATAATAACGGGGAATATTAGTTAATACTTCACTATACTTTTTTGCTGACATTTCTGCCTGTAAATACTCGATCTCATAATTGGATTTGATCTCTTGCCAATATTGGAATTCCTTCCCCTTTCCGGTTTCAGTATCACCATATTTGGATTTTAAACGATTGTATTCGCGTGTAATTTCGTAAGTATCATATACAACATTCCCTTTGGCCCCTCCGATAAAATTCCACCCATATACATCATCTACATAACCATTCTTATCATCATCAATTCCATTATCAGAAATTTCATTCATATTAATCCAATAATGTCCCTTCAGGTCTTCATGATCCAAATCAAAACCGCTATCAATAACAGCTACAAGTACAGTTTTTGAGGGTCGGTTACCAAGCAATTGATAAGCTTTATTAATGCTTACCCCAGCTATTCCATCATCCTGAGGATCAAGATGTATCCATTCACGCACTAGTAGCGTATCATTCTTCTCAGTGAATATATTGGATAAGACAGGTTGGCCAATAAATAAAAAGGCTACAGTCAATCCCTGTAAAAAATTCTTTACTAAATGTTCTATCATCACCAACTCAACAGGTAAACCATATATTTATATCTCTTTTACAATTATAGAAATAAAATACGTAAAAAAATATGATTAGTTGTCTGGATTATTGGAAATCAATCTATAAACCAAGAAGTTATAGATATTTTCAGCTATTACTGATCTCTTTAAAAAAAACGAAATATTTGAAAGATCCCAATTATTATTAACACAATCCCGATAACCTTACTTACCATGCTACATAGGTTCTTAATCCTTTTTTGAATATAAGAGCTAAATACTCCAAATGTGCTCAGTATAAAATATTTTCCAATGCTTACTCCAGCTAAAAAAGCTATCAGGTACCAGCTATTTAATTCCAAAACCATATAACTGCTTACAATTGTCAAGAAAAATATCCAATAGGGTATAGCCTGTGGATTTAATATTGCGACGATTAAACCTTTAACAAAATCTGATCTCCCTTTTGAAACATCATCCTTTACACATGGAGTTTCTTTTTTAAATATAAAATACAATCCAAATAAAATAAAGAATAAGATTACTAACAGTTTTATCCAGGTATTGGCTTCCAGATGAACAATAATTATTTTACCAAATAATATTGCAATAGCAGCTTCCACTATTTCAACCAATGCAGCAGCCAGGGAAAACCTTGCTGCAGCTTTGCGGTCTTTTTTTAAAGTAATTTCAACTACTGAAAGATTTAGCGGACCAAATGGTATACCTCCAAGATAACTTCCTATGAAGCCCAAAAAAATATGAATTAACATTGTATTGAAATTTTTTTATTTTTAATAGTTATATTCAAACCGGCTAAAAAATATTGGTTAATTTTTTTATCTGAATCTCGATTTTTATTTATTAAAATAATAGTAAATCTATTTAAATATACATTATGAAGGACCCTGAGGACAAGGATAAATTCAAATGGAAAAATATTGTAAAAGAATTGGTTCAGCCTTTCATTGATTTATTTCATACAAGCCGTGCTTTATTTGGATTAAACTTATCATATGTTCTGGAAGGACTTACCTATTTTGGGATGGTTGGTTTACTGGCTATTTTTTTTAATGAATATATTCAACTTGATGATATCAGGGCAGGGAATATGGTTGGATTCCTGACTGCCGGGATTACATTGAGCATGCTTTTCCTGGGTGCAACAGTAGATTGGATAGGAGTTAGAAAGGCCTTTCTGATTGCATTGCTATTTATGTTAGTCGGCCGTGTTTTTGTTACTTTATCACCTTTACTTGGAGCTCCCGGCTTATGGCAATCAGCTCATTGGATTGCAATCCTCGGTTTGTTCTGGATTATTATTGGCAATGGAATTTACCAACCTGCTGCATATGCCGGAGTTAAAAAATTTACCAGCGCAAAAACCTCAGCAATGGGCTATGCAATGTTATATGCATTGATGAATTTGGGTGGCTTTCTTCCGGGATTAATTTCACCCCCTCTCCGAAGAGCTTTTAATATAACCGGCGTTTTCTGGTTATATGTTATACTTACCGTGGTGGGTATGACCGTTGTAGCGTTAATAATAACTAAAAAGGCTGAAAAAGAAGCTTCTGATAATGCCCTGGAAGAAGATAAAGCTCTAGGCAATGTAACAGACCAGGACGAAGATGATGCAATGGCTGGCCTTACGGCTAAAGAAAAAATAATTTATTATATGAAACATTTCCCATTGCGGGATATGCGATTCCTGTATTTTATTTTTATACTGATTCCAGTACAAACTTTATTCGCTCACAATTGGCTTACCCTGCCTCAATATACAAGCAGAGCTTTTGATGGTTTTATAAGTGATAATTTTGAATTTTTTGTTAATCTGAATCCAATTCTTATCTTCATTTTAACACCTATAGTAACTGCATTTACGGCCCGAAAAAATACATATAAGATGATGATAATAGGTACTTTTGTTATGGGTGCTCCGACATTTTTACTTGCATTCGGACCTAATATATATACACTTCTTGCTTATTTGGTCCTTATGACTTTTGGAGAAGCCATGTGGCAGCCTAGATTCCTACAGTGGGTGGCGGAAATTGCACCAAAGAATATGACAGGCATTTACATGGGCATAGGCCAATTCCCCTGGTTTCTTACAAAGATCATAACAGCAGTGTATTCGGGTTGGTTTCTCATGCAATATTGTCCAAGTGATACGCCTCCCTCAGAGATGAATACTGAATTTATGTGGTTCGTATATGGATTAATTGCTATTATTTCACCCATAGGCCTTATTCTGGCAAGAAAATGGATGGTAAAGGGATTTAAGGAAAAACATTAAGGAAAGTCTTTTAGTAAATCAGGAAAGGTTTTCCTATTTTACGATTTATAAAAAAATTCAATATGCCTATTGTTGTTTTAATCATTGGAATCATATTATTAATCCTGCTTACAACCGTTATAAAGCTGGATGCTTTTATTTCTTTTATTCTTGTCGCCATATTTATGGGTTTGGTATCAGGCATGAATCCTTCTGATATCAGCGGGTCGATTATAAAAGGAATGGGTGGAACATTGGGATTTTTAGCAATTATTCTTGGCTTTGGAGCTATGTTAGGAAAACTGGTTTCCGATAGTGGTGCCGCCCAACGAATTTCTATAACTCTTTTGGGGAAATTTGGCGAGAGCAAAGTACAATGGGCATTCCTGACGGCAGGTTTTCTCGTAGGTGTTCCTTTATTTTATTCAGTGGGTTTTGTTCTTCTGGTGCCTCTTGTATTTACAGTTGGATTCAAAACCAAATTGCCAGTAGTGTATCTTGGGCTTCCCATGATTACTGCACTTTCTGTAACACATGGTCTGCTTCCTCCCCACCCTGCACCGACTGCCCTCGTTGAACAATTCAATGCCGACATGGGTACAACAATTATTTATGGGCTAATCATTTCAATTCCGATTATGTTAATTGCTGGTCCACTTTTTTCACGAACGATAAAATCTATCAAGTCGGTTCCGCTTGAAGCATTTTTTGATAAACGCGTATTAAAAGATGAAGAAATGCCCAGCTTTGGCATAAGCCTGCTAACCGCTCTTTTTCCTGTTATATTAATGGTTTTAGCCTCGTTTGTGGATCAATTTATTGATAGTTCTAGTTATTTCGTAAAAATCATAAAATTTATTGGGGACCCAACTATTGCAATGGTATTGGCAGTTTTGCTGGCAATTTATACTCTGGGCATCAAGCAAGGTAAGAAAATCGAAGAAATTTCAGTGTCGCTTGTTGAAGGAATAAAAAGTATTGCCCTTATTCTTTTGATAATTGGAGGTGCCGGTGCGTTAAAACAAATCCTGACGGATAGTGGCACCAACGATTATATGGCAATGCTTTTGAAAAATATTAATCTGTCTCCTCTTATTCTTGGCTGGGGAATGGCTGCTGTAATTCGACTGTCAATTGGATCTGCAACGGTAGCTGGCCTTACTACTGCTGGAATCATTGCTCCGCTTGTGGTTCAAACTGGAGCTAATCCAAATTTAATGGTCCTCGCGGTTGGTGCAGGAAGCATTATTTTTTCACATGTAAATGATTCAGGTTTCTGGTTATTTAAGGAGTATTTTAATCTTAGTTTTATTGACACTATAAAAACCTGGTCATTAATGGAAACCATATTATCAGTCTCAGGATTGATAGCAGTTTTGATATTAAATATATTTGTATAGTCTATTTTTAAAACAGGTTGGATTTCATTGGATTTAGATTATTGAAGTATTCCTGAAACAACTATATCCTTTCCATCTACTTTCAAACTAGCCTCTTTTAAATGGAATTCCGTTCCAAAATCCGAGTCTATTTTCCCTCCTGCCCATAAATTGTTACCTATACCAAGAGTTATAATACCTCCCATTTCGTAAGAAAGATAATCACTGCCATTAATTGGCTTGCTTTGGGGATTTATTCCGATATCTAATAGAGATAGTACATCTTTCATTCCCGTTGCTAATTGTAAAGCTTTTTTTAATACTTCTTCATTTGTACTAGCCTTCAAGGATATCAATTGACCATACCTGAAAGTTAGTTTCAGGTTATCTATTTGTATATTTCGAAATCGGAGGCTAGGAACCACTAATGTGCCATTGGCTGATGACGGATCGATGCTCACATAAGCCTCGCCAGCAGGAAGCCAAGTATTTGAAGGTCCTCGATTACCAATTGTTTCATCATTCCGACCACAATTTGTACGAGCTCCGGAATCACCAATTTTAAAGGTTAGATTGGTGCCTGATGGGGTGGTCAGGATTGCTGTACTTCCACTAACTAATGCCTTTGTAACATCCATTCCTTTTTTTAACAGAGCGTCATAATCGGTATCAACTGCATTCCAGAACATATTTATCATATCATCATATTTCGCCCCAAAGGATTCTGAATACGCGATAGTGGGTATACCGCCAACCTGTCCGAGTGTTACTGACCGAAAGCTGGCATTTCTCAATTGTTTATTCACTAATTGATTGGATTGCCTTACAAAAGCTAATTTCTCCTCCGGAACATCGCTTAATAAATCAGGATCTTGAACTGAGGTGACATTAATAAAACAATCGACGGCTCGTATCTTAAAAAGATAATAGGTATCAGGGATTTTAAGGAAATCAATATGAGACTCCATAATTGCACGTTTATTGGCCTTTGGCACAATGATCTCCATTGTTGGTTTCCCGCCTGCTTTGGCAACTTCTACATACAATTCTTCCATAATTTTCAATTCTGGAACGGTGCCGCTAATCACTACCGTTTCTCCCGGTTGCACTTGGAGGGTGGTATTTACAATCTTCTTCGAAATTGAATTGAACTTCGAACTTTGGCTGTTTGCTTCAATTATTAATAGAACAAACAATAACGAGAAAATAGTTTTCAGTATTCTCATATCTGTATACACTAAGTGAAGGTTAATTAATTAACATTAATGCGTAACGATTAGTTCCTGGCAATAAAACTCACGGTACTCCCATCACCGTAATTACCAAGTTGTTATGCCCCTGAAATTATAATTCAATCATTAATAGATTTTATGTTTAGCTCTTTATTGGAAGTATTTTTATTATACTGATTCCATTTACCTCAATTTTTGGAAGCTGCGACTCATATTTTAAAGCATTTTGCCACTTTTTGAATATCATATTGGATACATTTTTTACTCTTATTATGAATTCAATAAATTCATATTATTAATTATTGAATATTTAATAATTATTTGTTTATTGGGTACTGATTGATAATTAAAATTTCAGCTTATGAAAAATGTAAATCCGGAAGATAAATTAGAGGGACTAAAACTTGAATTACCCCCGGCACCAAAACCTTTGGGTGTCTATAAGCCTTTTTTAATTGATGGGCATCATGCCTATGTTTCAGGACATGGCCCTTTACTAAATGACGGAACCCTGATTATCGGTCGCATTGGAAAGGAATTGGACATTGAGCAAGGTAAGATGGCTGCAAGACAGGTGGGTTTGGCTATTTTAGCTACCTTAAAACAAAATCTCGGTAATTTGAATAGGATTAAAAGGGTTATTAAAGTATTGGGCATGGTAAACGCAACAGACAATTTTAAAAAACATCCATATGTTATAAATGGATGTAGCGAACTTTTCGCCGAAGTATTTGGTGAAGAGAATGGAATAGGTGTACGTAGTGCCATTGGTATGGGAAGCCTTCCTGATAATATACCTGTAGAAATAGAAGCAGTTTTTGAATTGGCGTAATGGATTCTATTGACCACTGGTATCATATCGAATATGTTGATGAAATAGATACTCCCTTCCTTGCTGTTTATAAGGCAAGAATTCAATTCAACATTGATCAGATGATACGTATTGCCGGAGGAGCAAATAAGCTCCAACCGCATGTTAAAACGTATAAGATGCCAGAGGTTGTGGCAATGCAAATTAATTCAGGCATAAATAAATTTAAATGCGCCACAATTGCTGAGGCTGAAATGCTGGGAATGAGCGAAGCCAGACAAATTCTTCTTGCATATCAACCAAATTCTGTAAAACTTCAAAGATTAATCTCTTTGATCTTTGAATACCCAGGCTCAACTTTTTCAACTATAATTGATAATATTTCAGCTGCCGACATGATCGATAAAGCTTGTGGTGTCAGGGGTATTAAGCTTGATATTTATCTGGATATTAACAATGGCAATAATCGCACAGGTATACTTCCAGCAGAAGCACCTATTTTAATAAAAAAGTGCGGTCATTTAAATAATATCATACTGAAAGGTTTTCATGTTTATGATGGTCACATACACTTATCAGATTTTGAAGAAAGGAAGATCAAATGCGATGAAGATTATATGAAAATTGAAGAAGCGGTAGAAACTTATATCAGTTTATTTAATGAAAATCCATTAATAATTGCAGGAGGATCTCCTACTTTTCCAATACATGCCGATAGACCCGAAGTGATTACCAGCCCTGGAACTACTCTTTTCTGGGATGCCGGATACGGCGAGAAATTTGATGAAATGCCTTTTATTCAGGCCGCCGTATTAATTACACGCGTAATATCCATTCCGGGGGAAGGCATAATTTGCCTTGATCTTGGCCATAAATCTGTAGCGTCTGAGAATCCATTGGAGAATCGGGTGCGATTTTTAAATGGTGAAGGGCTTATACCAATAAGTCAGAGTGAAGAACACCTGGTAGTAGAAAATTCTTTAAACGCCAATTTCGAAGTGGGAGATATAATTTATGCGCTACCTTACCATATTTGTCCAACCACAGCATTATACAATGAAGTAGCAGTTGTTGAGAACAATAAAGTAGTAGCCAATTGGAAAGTGGCTGCACGTGGTCGGAGAATCCTAATTTAATGTCTATGAGTATTATTTTTGACGCACATCTCGATCTCAGTATGAATGCTATGGAATGGAACAGGGACCTTCGAAGTTCAGTCTCAACGATCCGGTCCATGGAAAAAAACATGTCAGATTTGCCTGATCGGGGTAATGGCACTGTCGCTTTTCCGGAATTACGGGATGGCAATATAGGTTTGGTAGTAGCTACACAAATAGCAAGATACGTTAAACCAACCAATAATCTTCCTGGTTGGAACTCTCCAGAGCAAGCCTGGGCCCAGACACAAGGACAGTTGGCCTGGTACCGGGAAATGGAAAGTGCGGGAGAACTGGTTCAAATAAATGATTTAAATGGTCTTGAAAGGCATTTGAAATTATGGGCTAAAGATGATAGAAATAAACCCATTGGCTACATTCTAAGCTTAGAGGGGGCCGATTCTATCGTTGATCTTCACCATCTGGAAAAAAGCTACAACTCAGGTTTAAGAGCTTTGGGTCCGGCTCATTATGGTCCGGGTACCTATGCCCAGGGCACAGATGCAGACGGTGGCATTGGAAAAAAAGGCAAAGAACTGCTAAAGGAAATGGAAGCCTTAAACATCATTCTTGATGTAACACATCTTTGTGAAGCTAGTTTTTGGGAGGCGCTGGATCATTTTCATGGACATCTGTGGGCGAGTCATTGTAACGTGAGAGCCTTGGTAAATCATAATCGTCAATTATCAGATGATCAGATCCGGGCTTTGATTGACAGAGATGCTGTAATCGGTGGTGCTCTTGATGCATGGATGATGGTGCCGGAATGGGTACGAGGTGTATCAGATCCATTAAAGATGAATGTTTCCTTATCAACTTTGGTTGATCACCTTGACCATATATGCCAAATTGCTGGAAACACCTTGCATGCTGGTATAGGAACCGATTTGGATGGTGCCTTTGGAAAAGAACAATGCCCTTATGACCTGGACACGATTACTGATCTCCAGACTTTACCTTCTTTATTTGAAAAAAGAGGTTATACAGCTGAAGACATCGAAAACATCTTAAACAAAAACTTTATTCGATTCTTGAGAAAAGCCTGGAAAGATAATTCATGATTTTTTATACTTTTAATTAAAACAATGATAGGTATGCGTACATATCCAATACACATTATCTTATTTATTCTGATAGTTTTTGCATCCTGTAAAGAAGAAAAAAGTACTGAGTACAATCTTCTATCCTTCGAGAAGCTGGTCTGTAACTATGAGGAAAATCCTATAGGAATTGACGACCCTAATCCACAATTGTCATGGACTATACAATCAGAAAATAACCGGCAATCACAAACAGCTTACCAGATATTAGTTGCAAGCACCCCATTTCTGCTGGATAAAGATGAAGGCGATATTTGGGATTCTGATAGAGTCTTTTCTGATCATTCCATTCAAATAACCTATGAGGGTTCTTCGCTCAACTCCAGTAGAAAATATTATTGGAAAGTGAGAATATGGGATCAATCTGGCATCCCATCACAATACAGTCAGATGGCATTCTGGGAAATGGGTCTTATAGACTCTACGTCCTGGGAAGCTGATTGGATCAGTGCCCCCCGTTTATTTGATTGGAGCAAACGGGATCAGCAACGAAAAAGAATAGCTAAAGATGCTCCACCTGAAAGAGAGGAAGCTTCCCCCATATTTCGGAAAGAATTTGCACTTCCTAGAAAAGTAAAATCCGCCCGTGCATATATAAGCGGGTTGGGTTATTATGAATTACGTATTAATGGGGAAAAAGTAGGATCGAAGATTTTGGATCCGGCATTTACTGCCTATGATAAAACGGTCTTGTATTCTACATATGATATAACCGAGTATCTGGCTGATAGTTTGAATACTGTAGGTGTTATGCTTGGAAATGGATGGTATAACATGTTTTCCAGAGGAGTATGGAGTTTCGACAAATCTCCATGGCGTAATGATCCCGTTTTCCGTATTCAGATCCGTGTAGTACATGACAATGGTACGATTAGCGATATTTATAGTGATGATAGTTGGAGATCAAGCCCGGGACCGGTTACATTTAATAGTATCAGGCAAGGTGAAGAATATGATGCAAGATTGGAACAAGCAGGATGGGATAGTCCTGGTTTTTTTGATAAACACTGGTATCCTGTTCGAAAAGTTGTTGGTCCTGAAGGGAAAATGACAGCACAGGTATTGCCTCCGATAAAAATTACTCAAAAACTTGATCCTGTAAATATTTATGCTACCAACAAAAATACCTGGGTAGCAGATTTTGGGCAAAATATTGCTGGTTTCATCGAGCTGATAGCAGACTTGCCCGCTGATACAAAAATCACATTCAAGTATGGAGAGAAACTATTGCCTGATGGTACGGTGGACCAAAGCAATATAGATCCTCTAGTGGCAGATGAACCTTTCCAGACAGATATTTATATATCTAAAGGTATGGGTACTAGCCATTGGCATCCCCGATTTACGTATCATGGATTTCAGTATGTAGAGATATCTGGATTTCCGAACGAACCGGAAATGAATCAATTAAAAGCTAATGTTGTTAGTACTTCATTAGCCAAAAAGGGTAATTTTTCAAGTTCAAATGAATTACTTAACAAGATTCAAAGAAATGCTGAATGGTCACTGTTGGGTAATTATCACGGATACCCTACTGATTGCCCTCATCGTGAAAAAAATGGCTGGACGGGTGATGCCCAATTGGCTAGCGACATGGCCTTATATAATTATAATATTGAACTTGCTTATGATAAATGGGTAAGAGATATTGTGGACTCTCAGCTACCATCAGGAATGATTTCAGCTATTGTCCCGACAGGCGGATGGGGATATTATTGGGGTAACGGTCCAGCCTGGGATTATGCATTGATAATAATTCCGTGGAAAACATATATATACAGTGGTGATATTCAAATGTTGAAGAAGTACTATCCAGCTATGAAAAAATATATGGATTTCTTGTCAGGGACAACCGATAACTATATCATCCGATGGGGATTGGGAGACTGGGTGCCAGTTAATACACGGACGCCAGCGGATATAATAACAACTGCCTATTACTATCATGATGCGATTATTATGTCGAAAATTGCGGCAATATTAGGAAATGGCATAGAAGAAAACCAATATTCATCACTTGCAGAAAATATCCGCAAAGCTTTTCAGGCTCAATATATGGATCAGGAAGAAATTACGGTTGGTAATGGTTCGCAGGCAGCTTTGAGTAGCCCTTTGTTTTTTGATATGCTGGATGATGAAACGACTCAGAAAATCGTCGATTTATTGGCTGAGAATATTCACAAAAATGAGCTAAACCTGGACTTTGGAGCACTGGGCAGCAAATTAGTGCCTAATGCTTTAAGTGAAAACGGTCACATTGAAACAGCATATAAAATGATAAATACAACATCCTTCCCGGGCTGGGGCAACTGGGTAAGCCAGGGAGCTACTACCCTCTGGGAGGACTGGAAAGGAGAGGGATCCCTTAATCACATATTTTTTGGAGACGTAAGTGCCTGGTTCTACAAATATCTGGGTGGTATCAAACCGGATACAGAGCAACCTGGATTTAAACATTTTTTTCTTCAACCTTATTTTGCTTCGGATCTCAATTGGGTAAAATCTGATATAAATACATTGTATGGCCAAATTAAAAGCAATTGGGAAAAGAGTGCTTCCAGTGTTTCCATGAATATAAAAATACCGGTAAATACCAATGCCACTGTTATCTTACCGGGGGAAATAATTCCTTCAATATTAGAAAATGGTAAATCTTATACCTCTGATTATAAATTCGATTCAGCCAATAACAATACTGAAATTATATTAGGATCAGGAAGCTATACCATTGAATTTAATATCGAATAAGAAAATTAAAAACTGAAAAACTCAAGGATAAAAGCTGAAAGGAGGAATATGAAACGGGGGAACTGTTGAATTAAATAAAATTCAATCGGAACATGTTTTTAATTTACCAAAATCACTAAATCACTAAATCACTAAATCGCTAAATCACTAAATATATCAACCCAGATCTGCGTATTTCTGAAGACCCGCTTCATCCAGAATTATTATTTCTTTACCTGCTTCTTCGAGAACAGCTTCATTTCGAAAATCCTTCATAACACGGATTGTGCTTTCTTTAGTCAAGCCAGTAAGATCAGCAATTTCCTGTTTTGTTATATGCTTGATTGCTCCATTCTTAAAAACATCATTTTTCAGATATAATAATGCTTCAGCGATCCTTCCCTCCATATTCTTTTGTGTCAGCGTAACAAACTGACCAAAAGTATGAATATTGTTTTTCGAAAAACAACTGATGAATTCTTCAGCAAAAACAGAATTCTTTCGAATTACTTCTTTAAAAATATTCACGTCAATAAAACAGGCTTTAGTATCAACAAGTGCCATTAAGGTAGAATGATGACGCATGTCAACGTACATACCTGGCCCCCCGTTGATTTGGTACGGTTTTACGATTTCAAGAATCAGGTTCTTCCCCCTGGGCCCTTCAATATAGTTTTTCCCTAAACCCTCACTTAATATTACAATATGCGCAAGTGGTGATCCTTGCTTATAAATGATTTCTCCCTTTTTAAAATTAACTTCAGTCCGGCTGTCATTTAAAAAGTCCAACTCCCCTTCTGATAATAATTCAAAAAGTACATTTCTTTTAAAACAATGCCTGCAATTAAAGCATTTTTTATAGTTCACATCTACCATCTCTTCCCAATTATCTAAAAATATCTCTCAAATTATAAAACCCGATCCAAAATTACAACGATTTTATTTGTAATTATTATGATATAGATCATACTTGCATTAATCTATGTCAATAATTTATCAAGAATAATCAATTGATTCGGTCTATTATATCTTTGGTAACCTATTGATTAAAATTTTAATAAGAATCATTTTTGCCATGGGATTCTTACTTTTTAACAGAAAATGCCCGAAGCATTATTCATTATTTTTAGAATTTCCTAAATTGGCTTACAACCATAAACATTTTTAACGCAAAATTTTTTAGAAAAATATGACATGGTTTAGAAATATCAGCATGAATGCGGTGATGGAAGCAGATTTCACCGATGATTCCTCAAGTTACCATAATGATACTTTTTCGGTACCTTTTTCTGATCATATACCCTTATCCGAAACAGAATTATCAACTATCCCACCTGTCTTCAATATTGCCAACTATGAAAGTTCAATAGAATATGTCATGATGGAACCTGATAATTTAATACGTTCCGGAAATGAAAAGAGTCAATTACCCATAGAAAACAAGAACTTATTTGATGTGCAATCTGATTTTATCAATTGTACTTCAATTAATATTAATATGAATTCAGCTGTCCAAAATAGTGATTCTGAATTTGAGATTAAATAAGATAACATTAAAGGAAAAAAGATATGATGAAGAAAGGATATTTTATTACCACAAAAAGACTAGTTCGAGAAATAATTCCATTCTCTATAGTACTTCTTTTAGGATTTACTTCCTGTGCAAGTTATGAGAAACCATTTGTTGATATTCCGGACGAAATAAGTTTCTCAGAAAATCTGATCCCTTATTTTGAAACAAGCTGCGCCACTTCTGGGTGCCACGATACAGGTGGGATACGACCTGACCTTACAGAAGATAATGCTTATGTAAGTCTTATGGCGGGAGGGTATGTTGATGTAGATAATCCAGATCAAAGTCTTTTATATACTAAAATTGATGTAGGGGGTTCTATGGAAAAGTTTAGTACACCCAGAGATACTGAAATGGTATTAAAATGGATCGAACAAGGAGCTGAAAACAATTAAATCAAAAAATAATGAAAAATATAAAATTTATAACAACTTTATTAATAGCTGGTTTCATGCTATTCGCAGGAACCTATGCCATGTCGCAAGACGAAGAAGAAAAATCAAAACCAAGACCGCAACGAAAGGCATTTGAAAGTGCTGTGTTGATTGACAACCAAACAGATGTGATTAATGGTTCCAAAACACTCGAATGGAATATTCAGCATAGATTTGGCACCGTTGGAAATGGTTGGTCAGATCTCTATGGAATGTTTGCGGCATCCAATATAAGGCTGGGTTTCTCGTATTCTCTAATGGATCGATTGAGCATTGGTTTTGGACTCACTAAAAAAACCATTACCAATCCGTATATTGATTTAAATATAAAGGGCAAGATCCTGCAACAAGGACGTGACGGCGGAAGTCCAATTAACCTGACCTTTTATGGAAATATAGTAATCGATACAAGACCTTCCGATAATTTTGCTACTAAGCTTCATCGTTATTCCTATTTTTCAGAATTAATTTTTTCTCGAAGATTTAGCAAGAAGTTTTCTTTACAATTAGCTCCACAGTGGGCTCATTTTAATGCGGTAGACACTTTATATTCAAATGATGTATTTGGTTTGGATATAGGAGCACGTTTTAAGGTGAGTTCTCAGGGATCTATTATGTTGGAATGGACAGAACCTTTCACCGAACAACCAATAAACAATGCCACCGGTGATTTCCAAAGAAATGCAGGACCCTTCAGAAATGTGGCTTTTGGATATGAAATAGCTACCAGTGCACACGCCTTCCAGTTTTTTGTAAGTGTATATAGGGATATTTTGCCACAGTATAATCTGGCCTACAATGAAAACCAGTTTATAAAGGATGACAAAGTATCATTTCTTATTGGTTTCAATATGACCAGACTCTGGGGATTTTAAATTTTTTTATAATGAATGATAAGGACAAAAAAAACAATCGAAGGAATTTTCTAAAAAACAGTTTATCCGTAAGTGGTTCTATGCTGGCCTTGGGTTTAGGGCCAAACATAGCAAAAGGTGGTAACAATCCAAGTGGTACAGGAGAAAAGGTAAAGGTCCTGACTACTGAAGGAAAAGTTATTGAAATTGATAAGCCTGCTACTGACTGTAAAATTGATCCTTGTGAACCTCCAAAAGGCAGGGAGGCCCGAAAAGGCATCCCAGGGCGAAGTTTTGTAATGGTAATTGATTTAGCCCGTTGCAAAAACGCCAGAAAATGTATCGAAGGATGTCAGAAAGGGCATAATCTGGCCCCTGATCAGGAGTGGCTGAATGTCTATCTCATGAAAGATCATGATGAGGCAGAACCTTACTGGTTCCCACGGCAATGTTTTCACTGCGACGTTCCACCTTGTGTTAAGGTATGCCCTGTGGGAGCGACTTATAAAAGGCAGGATAACATTGTATTAATTGACAATACTATTTGTATTGGCTGCAAGTTTTGTATGGTTGCCTGCCCCTATTCAGTTCGAATTTTTAATTGGGATAAGCCACCGGAATCAGATGTTCCCCAGGAAGATTATTCACCGGAATCAAGTGTACCAGCCCAGGTCGGTACAGTAAGTAAGTGTGATTTCTGCCCTGATCGATCCAGGGAAGGCAAACTGCCTTATTGTGCCAGTGGCTGTCCAATGGGAGCTATATATTTTGGTGACAAGAATGAGGATGCTGTCTCCAATGGAACAGAAACCCTTCGATTCAAACAATTGATAAAAGAAAGAGTCGGATACAGGCATCTGGAAGATTTGGGTACTGAACCCAATGTTTATTACCTGCCACCTGTAGAGAGAATGTTTGATTATAAAAGTGGCTTGAAAGATATTCCTGAAGAAAAACAGAGAGTATACGACAACATTCTAAAAGATGAACACCCACAAAAAGATTAATGCTGTGAATACTAACAATGATTTATTAAAAAAACTGGCTCACAATCTGGAAAGACCTTCCAAGCGATGGATTTTCTGGGTAATTTTTCTGATTCTGATCATACTTTTTGGAGCCTATGCCCTAGTACGTCAAATAATTGATGGCCAGATCATAACAGGTATGCGTGATAATGCGGCCTGGGGCTTATATACGGCTAACTTTATCTTCTTTATGGGATTAAGTTATGCTGGTGCATTGGTTTCATGTTCTTTTCAATTACTGAGAATTCAATGGGCCAAACCCTTACTGCGAATGGCAGAGTTGCTAACGGTTGCTTCTTTAATTGCCGGAGCTCCGTTCATTTTATATTGCATAGGAAGACTGGACAGGATGCATTATTTGTTTATATATCCCAGAATCCAGTCACCTATCACATGGGATGTAATTGCCATTATGACTGACCTCTTATTTTGTATTGCTTTTTTATACTTTACTCATATAAGAGATTTTGCCAGATTACGGGATTATGAAGGCTTAAAGGTGGCGAAGTGGCGAATGAAATTATACGGGTTTTTAGCACTGAATTACAAAGGGACACCTCTTCAGAAAAAATACTTGCACCAGGCTCATGATATAATGGCAGCAATCATTATACCAACAGCAATTATTGCATATTCTTTACTATCCTGGTTGTTTGGAATGAGCCTGAGACCAGGTTGGCATAGTACTATTTTTGGTCCTTATTTCGTAATTACTGCTGCCTATTCAGGCGTTGCTTTATTAATTGTTATTATGTGGCTATATAGAAAGTCCAGAAAATTGGAGGAATTTATAACCAATAAACATTTCAATTATATGGCATTTGGATTGTTAATATTAGGACTGTTTTACGGTTACTTTACTTTCAGTGAATATATTACCGACTGGTACAATCAAACCAAACCTATGGGTTATTTGATGGCTAAATTTTTGGATACGGAGCAATATGGATGGTTGTCATTATTTCATATAGCCTTTACATTGGTTGTGCCTATAATTGTTCTGGGTATTCCTTGGTTACGAACAATCAATAGTGTAACCTTTATATCTGCTATGGTGGTATTGGCATTATGGGTAAAACGATTTCTTATTGTTGTACCAACGCTTGAAACACCTTTCATTCCTATACAGGATATAAGGCCAGAATACAATACCTATTCAATCTCCTGGGTTGAATGGGCCTTAACATTTGCTGGCATAGCCATGATGGTTCTAATCTTTACCGTTGCATCAAAACTTGCTCCAATTATTCCTGTTGCTGAGGTTGAAGATGTTCAGGAAGAAGCAAAACCATTGATTAGATTTAAAACACAAGGAGCATAAAAGATAATAAAGCGCAATGGAAACAAATAAATTTAAATATTTCGAAAGGCTGTCCTTAATTATCTTGATCGGTACAGTTATAGTTGCCTCCACAATACCAACATTTGGTAAAGTACAGGCAAAGGAGAGAACCCGGCTTAGAATGTATTATTCTAAATTACCTTCAGGGAATAAACAGGTCTCTGTTATACTTACCAGTGGAAGAGGAAAAAATACTGCAAATGTTGCTGATGCAGTTATATCCCTTTCAGTGGAACAGGAAGATACTACCTTGTTTTTAACGGATATCATTACAAAAGCAGATGGGACAGCTGAACTTCAGATTGAGTCTGGATATCAATTCCCTACAAATGAGGAGGGATTTACTTCCTTATTAGCAGAATATGCAGGAAACGATTCTCTGGGAGCTGCTTCAGCAGATATGGAAATAAAAGATGTTATTCTAACTTTGTCATTTGATATTGAGGATTCAGTGAAATTTCTTACAGTTATAGCTGAAGAACTCGATAGTTCTGGAAGCCGCATTCCTGTAGAAGGACTGGATATCAAAATTGGAGTAGAGAGACTTTATAGTACTCTGGACATTGATGATATAGAAACAGACGATGAGGGATTGGGAATTCTTGAGTTCCCAAATGATCTTCCAGGTGATTCTATTGGAACACTAATTGTAACAGCACGTATCGATGATCATGATGATTATGGAACCATGACAACTAAAGGTGCGATAGACTGGGGCTTACCTGTTTCTTATGAAATGGATCCCTTACCAAGACAACTGTATTCAGATGAGGCTCCATTATGGATGATATTGGGAGTAGTTATAATATTAGCTGGTGCCTGGTATCATTTTTTCTTGTCAATTTATAAGTTATTTAAATTAAAAAAAGCCACTGATTTATAATAAATTAATTTTTTGGTACTATAATTGATAATAATTAACCAAAATAAAACATTACAACTAAAAAATGAAAAAATGAAAACTACACTAAAATCAATGATAGGTTTTGCCTTCGTTGCCGTTTTTATTCTGAGTATTTTGTCTTTTACAGCACCAAACAAAATCAGTGATGATTGGGCTGTACCAGATAAGTACCAAAACATGAAAAATCCTTATGCAGGAGAAGGCGATGAGGATGATATAGGAAAAGATCTTTACAAACAACATTGCCAGTCCTGCCATGGAAAAGAGGGTTATGGAGATGGTTCCAAGGCTGCTGAACTTGATACAGAGATGAGGGAATTTGGAAGTGCCGATGTACAAGGACAATCTGACGGAGCTTTGTTCTATAAGGCCATCATCGGAAAAGATGAAATGCCCAATTTTGAAAAGAAAATCAGAGACGATGAGGACCGATGGATGCTCATTAACTTTTTAAGAACGTTGGCAGAATAAATATTAAACACCTGATAAATATATTTATCAGGTGTTTTTTTTATTAGTTATTTAAATTATTTCTTTATATTTAAAACATAATCATCAGTTAGGATTTACTTATAAGATATTCATAACAACAATTTTTTTAAGACGTTCTAGGAAATATTAATATAGAAACCAATAGGATTTTATAAATATTATTCAAATTTTTTACTATTGGCACTTTCCTGTATTCCTTGTAAATTTTTTTGGATTCAGGGAAACCAATTATTTACTGATGGCAAAACAATATAAAAAAAAATCTCGCCGAAATTTTATCAATTCAAGTTTGACTCTCGGTGCTGCAACTTTTTTATCTGGAGGTGTCTCCTCCTGTAAAAAATCTGAAGAAAAAGTCAAAGTCCTTACACATGATGGCAAGCTGGTAGAGGTCAATAAAGATGAAATTGACTCTTCATTGCCGGCCACACCTGAAGAATCCCGTAAAGGAATTCCGAATAGGAAATTTGTAATGGTTATTGACTTATCACGTTGTAAAAATGCCCGAAAGTGTGTTGAAAAATGTCAGGAAGCACACCATTTGGTGCATGGTCAGGAATTCATGAGAGTTTATTTAATGCAGCGTTCTGAAAAATCAGCGCCTTACTGGTTTCCTAAACCTTGTTTTCATTGTAATAATCCACTTTGTGCAAGTGTATGCCCTGTTGGTGCAACATACAAAAGATCAGATGGAATAGTGCTGGTTGATAATGAAAGATGCATTGGATGTAAGTTTTGTATGACAGGATGTCCATACAATGCAAGGATCTTCATATGGGAAAAATTAGAGAACGAAAATGAAGAGAATATAGAATATTCACCTGAAACCAGTGTGCCCGTTAGAGAGGGGACTGTTGCGAAATGTGATTTTTGCCCGGATATGATCCGGAAAAAACAATTGCCACACTGTGTCACAAGCTGCCCAATGGGGGTAATATACTTTGGGGACATTAATGAGGATTCTGTTACGAATGGTATTGAAACAGTAAGTTTTTCTGAATTAATACAAACATACGATGGATATCGATATCTTGATGTATTAGGAACTGAACCCAGTGTATATTATTTGCCTGCAACAGCAAGATCTTTCCCTTTTGAAAGTGGATTAGAAGGAAAGGATGAGGAGCTTCTTGAAAGATATAAGAACACACCATATTTTAAAAATAAGAAAAATGGATAAGGCAGAATTAAATCTTTTACGTGAATTTGCGCCACAATTAAAAATCCGAACAATTCTTGGAAAAGCCTGGATTATAATTCTCATTTCTGGTTTATTATTTGGGTTATTTGGATTATACGTTCAGATTGTTAAAGGCCATATTGTAACAGGAATGAGAGATTATGTGGTATGGGGTGTTTATATTGTAAACTTTATTTTTTTTATGGGTTTAAGTTATGCCGGAGCGCTAATCGCTGGATCACTTCATTTAATGCAAACAAATTGGCGTAAACCTATAATGAGAATGGCTGAAATATTAACAGTTGTTTCTCTAATGGTTGGGCCGCTATTTATCATTCTTTGCATAGGTCGCCTTGATCGGTTGTATTATTTATTTGTCTATGGAAGAATTCAATCTCCAATAACATGGGATGTTATTGCTATATCCACAGACTTATTTGGATGTTTGATATTTTTATACCTTGCATTAATTCCTGATTTTGCAAAGCTTCGCGATTTTATCGAATTAGATGCTAAACCGTGGAGGAAAAAACTTTACCGGATATTGGCTTTAGGGTATCAGGATACTCCTGAATTTAATAAAATCCTTAAGCGGTCAAAAAACATCATGGCTGCTATTATTATAGCAATAGCAATAATTGTATACTCTGTTTTAGCCTGGATCTTCAGTGTCACTTTACAACCGGGATGGCATAGTGCGATTTTTGGTCCCTATTTTGTTATTGCAGCGGTTTATTCAGGTACCGGGGTTTTAATAATTGTAATGTGGATTTATAGGAAAGTTTATAATTTACAAGCTTATATTACCAAGGAACATTTCGTTAAGATTGGAGTATTGTTATTAATTTTAGCTGCTTTTTTTGGGTACTTTACTTTTAGTGAATATTTAACAAAATGGTATGGCTCCGAAAAAAATGATTCTCTATTAATTGATAGGCTGTTCTCGGAGTTTTTCTGGATGTTTATTATATCTAATTATATCGGAGTCATTTTACCACTTATTATCATGGGTATTCCAAAATTCAGGAGTATAAATAGCATAACTTTTGCAGCCATTATTTCGGTTATAGCTTTATGGTTTAATCGTTATCTTATTGTTATTCCAACCCTGGAAGTGCCCTATCTGCCAATTCAGGATTCCAGAGTTGAATATATGTACTATTCCTCAACATGGGTTGAATGGTCAACAATAACCGGAGCGGTAGCATTATTTTGCTTACTATTTACATTATTGTCCAAATTCGTTCCAATAATTGAAGTTTCAGGTAATGCTGATTTAAAAGTTAAATCTTAAAAAACATTAAGATGAAAGCAATAAATTCTCGAGCTGTTTTTAGAATTATTTATAGAGTTCAAATCATATTTCTTGTGATTATTTTGTTTGAATCAGAAGGTTTTACACAAAAGACCAAAAGTAAAACCAAAGTAAGAATGAGTCTGGATTATTATAATAATGCAGATAAATCAAGATCACTTGACGCAACTCTATATTTTGTCCAAGATCGAAT
>Ga0316187_10001025_pt1 | contig 23420 bp, 20 predicted proteins | sample CroRivburrow1_MG_FD_204927 | JGI IMG/M metagenome (GOLD analysis project Ga0316187, IMG submission 204927) | Coastal sediment microbial communities from Maine, United States - Cross River worm burrow 1 | ecosystem: Environmental > Aquatic > Marine > Coastal > Sediment | place: USA: Maine...
CTGTGCAGCGACCCTGACCTTCTGATACAAGCATCTCCATGAACGACAAACAATCAACTCCGTCGCTGGCCGCATCCGGTGACGATGAAATCAAGCCGGAACGTGTCGCCAAGGTCATCGCCCGGGCTGGCCTGTGTTCACGTCGCGACGCCGAGCGCTGGATCGAAATGGGCCGGGTCAATGTCAATGGCAAGCCGCTTATCACACCGGCCATGACCGTGCTACCCACCGACAGTGTGGAGGTTGACGGAAAACCGTTGCCGGAGCGTGAAGCAGCGCGACTGTGGCGCTATCACAAACCGTCGGGTCTCGTGGTATCGCACCGTGATGAGAAAGATCGCCCATCGGTATTCGACAAGATGCCGGAAGACCTGCCGCGGGTCATCTCGATCGGCCGCCTGGACATCAACACCGAAGGCCTGCTGCTGCTGACCAATGACGGTGGACTGGCTCGCCTGCTGGAACTGCCTGCAACCGGATGGGTGCGCCGGTACCGGGTGCGCGCTAATGGCAGGGTCACCCTTGAGGCTCTTGAAGCCCTCAAGGACGGTCTGCTGGTGGACGGCGTGCAATACGGGCCAATCGAAGCCAAGCTGGACAAGGAACAAGGCGCAAATGTGTGGCTGACCATTGCCTTGCGCGAAGGCAAGAACCGGGAAGTCAAAATGATATGCGAACATCTTGGCCTGAAGGTCGGGCGGTTGATTCGTACTTCTTTCGGCCCCTTCCAGCTTGGTGAACTTGCCCGTGGCGCGGTGGATGAGATTTCACAGAAAGTCCTCAACGAACAGGTTCGCGGTGGCACCAAACGCAAGGAGGGTGCAAAGCCGAAGCGACCTGCCGACCCGAAGCTCGGGCCCGACGGCAAGCCGTTCCGCAAGCCGAAACGGACCGTTGTGAAAGGCAAACCAGCCGGCAAGACTGGGGCGGCAAAACCTGCAACAGGCAAGTCCGCTCAAGGCAAGTCCACACCGGCCAAGTCCTCGCAGGGCAAGTCTGCGCAGGGGAAGTTCTCGCCGGACGAATCCGCGCCGCGCAAAGCCGCCGCGGGCAAGCCTGCCGCAAACCGCTCCGGCGGCAAGGGAGCTGCCCGTGCGGATCGTCGGCGGTAAATTCAGGGGCCGCAGCATAACAGCGCCTGATGGCCGCGACACCCGCCCGACAACGGACCGGGTGCGCGAGGCAATTTTCAACCGGCTTGAACACGGCATTCCAGGTTTCAACCTGGATGGCTCACGGGTATTGGACCTGTTCGCCGGCACCGGCGCCCTTGGGCTTGAAGCGTTGTCGCGTGGCAGCCAGCATGTGCTTTTTATCGATAACAGTGAAACCGCGCGCGGCATCATAAGACGCAACGCCGACACGCTCGGTGTCATCGGGCAATGCAAGCTGTGGCGACGCGATGCCTGCAGCCTGGGTTCGTGCAAGCCAATGAGCCCGTTTTCACTGGTGTTTCTGGACCCGCCCTACGGCAAGGGCCTGGCGGAGCGGGCGCTCAACTCGCTTGTTGACGGGGCCTGGCTTGTAGGAAACGCCGTTATCGTGGTGGAAGAATCAGCCAAGACAGATGTCTCTGCCCCGGATGCGCTAACCTTGCTGGACGAGCACCGGTATGGCGACACCAAGGTGTTGACGTTTCAGTTTTCCAGGGCTGATGAATGAGACCTTCAATGATATCAGCAGCGCTTGTCGCGGCGCTGGTTGGCTATGGTTCGACAATCGCCCTGGTGCTGGCCGCAGCACAGGCAGTCGGTGCCAGCCCGGCGCAGACCGCAAGCTGGATTGCCGCCATCTGTTTTGCCAAGGCGATCGGATCGATGCTGCTGAGCACCTGGAAAAAGGTGCCGGTCGTGCTGGCCTGGTCTACAACCGGTGCCGCGCTCATCGCGGCCTCCACCGGTATCAATATGAACGAAGCCGTAGGCGCCTTCATACTGGCAGGCGGGCTTCTCGCCCTGACCGCGGCAGTGCCTCCGATCAATCGTGCGGTGTCATCGATCCCAACCGGCATAGCGTCAGGCATGCTGGCCGGGGTTTTGCTTCCGTTCTGCCTTGCCGTTGCCAGTTATGCTGTCAGCGACTGGCCGATAGTATTGCCGCTGATTGCGGTATTCCTGATCGTGCGCTTGCTCAGCCCGCTATATGCCGTTCTGGCTGCATTGGCTACCGGGCTGGTCATTGCCTTCACCTACGCAGGTGTACCCGCGCCAGAGTTTGATTTCGAACCCTTGTCACTGGTGTTCATAAAACCGGACTTCAACCCTGCTGTCCTGATCGGTCTCGGGGTGCCGTTGTATCTGGTCACCATGGCTTCACAGAACCTGCCGGGCTTTGCCGTGTTGCGCGCGCATGGTTATACGCCGCCCGTCGCCGCCAGTCTGGGCATCACCGGCATAGGCTCCATGATCGCCAGCCTGTTCGGCGCACACACCATCAACATGGCGGCCATCACAGCGGCCATCTGCCTGGGTGACGATGTTCATCCGGACAAGTCCAGACGTTGGCAAGTCGGCATTGCATACGGCGTGTTCTGGATATTGCTGGGACTTTTCGGCCCGGTGATCATCGTCACCATCATTGCCATGCCAAAAGCCATTATCGCGGTCGTGGCGGGGCTGGCGCTGATTACACCATTGATCGGCGCCCTGGCCTCGGCCTTCGATGCCCCGGCAACCAGATTCGCCGCTGCCGCCACATTCATTGTAACTGCATCAGGTATCGCGGCCTTTGGCATCGGCGCGGCTTTCTGGGGCTTGCTGGCGGGTCTACTGGTGCACCTGATGGATGGGCTGAGACGGCGCAAATAGATTTCCCGGACACTGCAGAATATCAGCTTCGGCCGAACAGGCGCTCGATGTCTGACAGCTTCAGTTCAACATAGGTGGGTCTGCCATGGTTGCACTGGCCGGAGTGTGGCGTGGCTTCCATCTCCCGGAGCAGCGCATTCATTTCTTCCGGTTTAAGCCGCCTGCCCGAGCGGACCGATCCGTGACATGCCATGGTCGACAGCACATGGTCCACTCTTTCGCGCACGCCGGTTGAAGCGTCAAACATGTCAAGGTCATCTGCCACGTCCTTGACAAGTTTCGCAATATTGCCACCGGCAATCAGCGATGGCACCTCGCGCACCGCTATCGCGGCAGGACCGAAGCTATCGATCACCAGGCCGGATGCGGCCAGATCTTCAGCGGCATCCAGCAGACGCTCGGCAGATGCGGCATCCAGTTCAACGATTTCCGGCACCAGCAAAGGCTGCGTGGCGACGCCTGAAGCTGCAAACTGGGCTTTCATTTTTTCATATACCAGGCGTTCATGCGCGGCGTGCTGATCCACGATCACCATGCCATCACGGGTCTGGGCGATGATGTAGTTCTCATGAAGCTGCGTGCGCGGTGCACCCAGCGGTGCATCCAGGTCTGCGTCGTTTGACGGCTCGCTCACCCCGGCACCGGACAGCGGCGCAAAAGCCTCAAAGGCTGCCTGGCTCTCCTGCAATCCTGGCCGGGGCGGCACTGTCCAGTTGTGCTGTTGCGGCTGATAGGCGGACGACTGCGGCCGGAATGAATTGATGGTACCGGCACCAACGGTATTCGACGCTCTATGACCGGCATCGGCAAGTGCCTGGCGGATCGCTCCTATGATCAGGCCACGCACCAGGGCCTGATCGCGAAAGCGCACTTCGGTCTTGGCCGGGTGAACATTAACGTCGACCTCATCCGGCGGTATGGTGAGAAACAGTGCCACGGCAGGATGCCGCCCTCGCATCATGAAGTCAGCATAGGCACCGCGCAACGCACCAGCGATGACCTTGTCACGCACCGGCCTGCCATTGACATGCACATATTGCTGGTTGGCCTGGGCACGATGATATGTCGGCAGGCTGACAAAGCCGGTCAGTCCGACGGTCTCGCGCCTGGCATCAATGGCCACGGTGTTGCCCTGAAACTCGCGACCCATCACGGCGTGGATACGGGCCTCGAGTTCACCCTCGCGAAGATCAACAAGCGATCGTCCATCAGACGTCATGGTGAACCGCACATTGGGGTGCGCCATGGCAAGACGGCGAACGACATCGGCTGCCTCGGCGGTTTCCGCGCGCTCGGATTTCAGAAATTTCAACCGCGCGGGCACGGCGAAAAACAAATCGGTCACCTCGATAACCGTGCCCTGCGAATGAGCAGCCGGTCGAACCGCCTGCTTGCGTCCACCGTCGATACGTATTTCATGCGCTTCGCCACCTGCGCGCGGTCGAGATAAAATCTTCAACCTCGACACAGCGGCAATGGACGGCAGTGCCTCGCCTCGAAAACCCAGTGTCCGGATGTTGACCAGATCATCTTCGGCGAGCTTTGAGGTCGCGTGACGCTCCACGGCCAGATCCAGTTCATCACCGGTCATGCCAAAGCCGTTGTCGGCAATGCGTATCATTGACCTGCCGCCTGCAGACAGGGACACCTCGATGGCTGTGCTGCCGGCGTCAAGCGCGTTCTCAACCAGTTCCTTGACCACGCTGGCGGGACGCTCGATAACCTCTCCGGCCGCGATACGATTGATGGTGTTTTCCGAGAGCTTGCGGATCATGATTTCATGGCAGCGAGATAATCCCGTGTCAGTATTTTTCCCTGTTCGACGGCAGGTTGATCAAACGGATCAATATTCATCATGAAGCCTGCCAGAATGGTTTCAAGCATGAAATGCATCATCAGCGCCCCCAGTGTGCGCTCATCAACCCTGTCCACGGCGAACACCCTGACCGGTCTGCCATTGCGCACCAGAACCTCGACAGCTGCCGCCTGCTGGCAGGCGGTGACGTCACCCACGGTGCGTCCGGCCAGATATCCAAGCATCGGATCACAAGCAAGATCGTCAGGCAGTCGTGGGCCCTGTCCCTTTGTAGCCGGGAAAATGAAGTTCACCAGGCGGCCCGCCGGACCGTCAAGGAAAAGCTGCATCTGGCTGTGCTGATCGACAGGTCCTGCGGCTGCCACGGGTTGCGATCCAAGCCCATCCTTGCCAAGGCTTTCGGCCCACAATTGCGCATACCAGGCAGAAAACAACCGCAAGCGATCCGCATAGGGCATCATGACCGATACATTCATGCCGCGCGTTTCCTGAAGCGCCACACACACGGCAGCACCAATAACGGGTGATGCGCAGTCGCTGGCAAGCAATTCCTGCAAGACTTCGCCGGCACCTTTGCGTATGGGCAGACCGTCAAGGCCTGCAACCAGTGCAGGCAGCAATCCCACATTCGACAGCGCTGAAAAACGCCCCCCTACATGCGGGTCATGATCAAGCAACAGCAGGCGATGCGCCCGGGCCAGTTTCAACAGGGGATTGCGTTGCGGATCGTCAGGCTCGGTCAGTGCGGCAACGTGATTGGCAGGCGCCAGCCCGGCTTTTTCCAGTGCGCCAAGCAGGCAGAGCATCTGCACCATCGTTTCGGGCGTAGCGCCAGACTTTGATACGGCAAGTACCCGGGTAGTCGATAGCGGCAGGCCGGCAAATGCCTGCGTCACTGTCGAGGCATCCAGATTGTCAAAAAAATGCAACCTCGCGCCAATATCGTCTTCACAACCCGGTACCCGATATCCGGCCAGTTGCGCGATGGCCTGTGCGCCCAGCGAAGAGCCGCCCGTTCCCAGGAAAACGATATCGGTCGCCCCGTCGCGCAGGAACCGTGCCGCCGTTTCGCACGCGGCAAGATCATCGGTTTTTCTCGGCAGATGCGTCAGTGGAAGCCCGTTTTGTTCATGCAAGCCGCACAGGCGCGCACGGGCTGCGCCGGCGCGCTCGATATAGACAGCCAGGTCGGCGTCACTCAAGCCTGCATCACCCACGCGGGCTGCCATGCAGCCCGAGATATCGTGGGAAAATACGGCATTGGAAACACTCATTCAGGCGAACTCTAATCTATTGAAAAAAGAAGGTTGATGAACTCCGTCTGCTCTAGATCAGGATGACTTCTGGTTGACTCAACCAAAAGTCATAAACTGATCGTTTCCAAAGTGTTAGAGCAACTTCATGGGTTCAATTGAACCCATGTTGCTCTAGGCAGATACCACGATCGTGCCCTGGAAGTCCACACGGCCTGAGTAGCCGCGCTTTACGGCAGTCCGGACTCAGCCCGGAGCATCGCCGGTTTTCAACGGAATTCCTTCTGGCCGCCCAACAATGGAGATTGTCAACGCGTCCGGATCAATCAGCCGTTTGGCAACGCGCCTGGCATCTTCAACCGTAACTGCTTTGATCAATTCATTGCGTTTTTTCACATAATCAATGCCCAGATTTTCCTGCTGAATGCCCAGCAGTTGACCGGCAATCTTGCTGCCGCTGTCAAAACGAAGCGCGTACGATCCCGTCAGGTAGGTCTTTGCCTGTTCCAGTTCTTCTGCGGTCGGGCCATTTTTCGCCATCTTCACAAGTTCGGCACGCAGCACATCCAGCGTTTCGCCTGCCTTGGAATTCTGCGTGGACACCGATCCGATCAGCAATCCTCCGTTGGTCCATGATGCAAGGCCGGTGTAGATGCCATAGGTGAGCCCGCGTTTCTCGCGGATCTCTTCCATCAGGCGCGAGCCAAACCCGCCGTCTCCCAGGACGAAATTCATCACATAGGCGGTGATGAAATCCGGGTCGCTGCGCACCAGTCCAGGCATGGCAAATGACATGACAGATTGCGGTATCTTGCGCTCAACAATGGTGATGGAGCCTTTTTCCGGCGCTTTCAGGTCAGGTACTGAAATCGGCTTGCCTTTGGCGGGTAACCCACCAAACACCTTGTCCAGCAACGGCCCGAGTTCTTCGGCAGTGATGTCGCCGACCACGGCAATCTGCAAATGGTCCCGCACGAATATGGTCGACCATGCGTCTTTCAGATCCTGTGGGGTCATCGCCGACACACTGTCGGAGTCACCCTTGGCAACACGCGCATAAGGATGGTCGCCGAGCATGGTTTTCAACAAGGCATTGCTGGCGATACGACCGGGGTTTTCCTCATCACCCTTGATGCCGAGCAGTATCTGCCCACGCACCTTGTCCATGGGATCGGCGTCGAAGCGTGGGTCGGTAACAGCGAGCCGCAACAGGTCGAAAGCAGCATCCCTGTTTTCACTCAACGTCTGAACGGAACCGCCGAAGTGCTCGCGGTCGGCATCAAATGACATGCGCATCGCCAGTTCCGACATACGCTGCTGAAACTCTTCAGACTTGAGCTCACCGGCCCCCTCGTCGAGCATGCCGGACAGGAAATAGGAACGCCCCTGCGCCGTCTTGGGGTCATTGATGGTGCCGCCGCGAAATGAAAACCGCATGGTAATCAAAGGTACCGTCTTGTCGGCTACCAGCCAGGCTTTCAAACCACCTGGCGATTCAACTTCGCGTATCTCGAATGCCTGCGCGTGAACAATCTGCAGCAAGCTCATCAGCAGTGTCAGAATGGTCAGTTTAAAAAATTTCATGCCTGTCGTCCGGTTCCGTGACTTGGAGGAAAGTGTTTCAATTCGAAGTGGCGCTGGCAGCCTTTGTTGGCGCAGGTACCAGTACACCTGTGGCCGAATTCCTCAGCCTGAGATATTCACGTGCCGCATCATTGACCTGCTGGGCGGTCACCTGCCTGATGCGGTCTGTCCATCCCTTGGTGTCATCAACTGATCGTCCGATAGCAAACGCGGCACCAAAAATGTAGGCCAGCCGAAACTGGCTGTCGATGGCGTAAACATTGCTGGCAACCAGTTGATTGCGCGCGCGCTCTACGAGGTCTTCCGAAACGCCTTGTTCAAAAAACCTGTGCAATGCTGCATCCAGCGCCTCTTCAGCCGCTTTGACGCCAATTCCGGGTGCCGGCGCAAGGCCGATATTCAGTTCGCCGCCATCCAGTGTATCACCATTGTGATACGCCGATACCTGCGAGGCGATTTTCTGGTGAGTCACCAGTTCAGTGTAAAGGTAGGATGACGACCCGCCGCCAAGCACCTGTCCCAGTACATCGAGCGCTTCAGATAGACCTGGAGCTGCCTGGTTAATACCAGGCACGAGGTATGTGCGTGTAATCGACGGGTTGGCAACACGCGGATCAGACATTTCAACCCGCTTGGCGGCAATCGGGGTCGGCTCCTGCGTTCGAGCGCGGAGCGGTGTCGGAGCTGTATTCTTCAGTTTGCCGTAATACTTGACGGCCAGTTCCTTGACCTTGGCCGGATCAACGTCTCCGGCCACGACCAGGGCGGCGTTGGACGGTGTGTAGTACTTGCGATAGAATGCCTTGGCATCTTTGGCAGCAAGTTGCTCAACCTCCGACATCCATCCAATCACCGGGCGGCCATAGGTGTGCGCGGTATAGGTTGCAGCAGAAAGCTGCTCGCGAAGCAATGCGGCGGGATTATTGTCGGTACGTGAGCGACGCTCTTCCTTGACGACTTCCAGTTCGGTCTTGATATCCTTGTCGTCGAAAACAGCATTTGCCATTCGATCAGCGCCCAGATCCATGACCAGTTCGAGCCGGTCAGTCGCTATGCGTTCGTAATAGGCGGTAAAATCATAACTGGTGAATGCATTGTCTTCACCGCCGTTCAGACGAATGATTTTCGAAAACTCACCCGGCTTGAGGCGTTTGGTTCCCTTGAACAGCAGGTGTTCCAGATAGTGGGCGATGCCGGATTTGCCGAGTTCCTCATCCGCAGATCCCACGCGGTACCAGACCATGTGAGTGACCACCGGCGCCCGGTGATCAGGGATGACAATGACCTTCATGCCGTTTTCCAGCGTATATTCGCTGACATCAATGTCGAGCGCACGCACAGGCACCGCAGATGCCGTCATTGCCAGCACAAGGCCAAACAATGCCATGGACACGGAACGATAGTTTTCGGACAGGCTGAACATTATTGATTTGAGCAAGACAAACTCCCAAATGGCATCACAAAATCATCAAGCAAGTATTGATCTGACTGCTCATGTATCAGAGCGAAACGCGGTATGTGGACACCACAATGCTGCTCTAACACCCAGGAATGATCAGAATTAAGGTTGCTGCTTGCAACAACCATGAACCATACTGATCCAGGCAAATCACCTTCGCGCACCATGCATGAATTGTGTTTTGAATACTACTGAACTATTTGTAACCAAGCCGCTGCTTGTGGCCTGTGCGTTGCCAAAAACACGGTTTCCAGCCTCAAACCAGTTTTATGGGTTCAGTTGAACCCATGCCGCTCTAGTCGCTTGACCAGAGCTCCCCCGAATTGAATACGGTGCCATAACTGGGGTTCTTGGCGCGCTCCATTTCGATTTTCTTGGCGCGGGCTTCCTTGTCCAGAACCGCCTGCTTCTTGCGTGTTCCGTCAGCGTTGTAAGGATTTATGCCGTGGCGCAGATAGGGTTCATCAGCCGGATTGCGCCTTTGCGTAACATTATTGGCAGTTCCGGGAGTGCCGTCGCCAGGAGCCGGCGGCGCCTGGTAGGCCTGCTGCTGCTGTTGTGCAGGCGCGGAATTCTGCCAGGCCGGTTGCTGCGTTTGTGGCTGTGGCGGCGGAGGTGCCTGATAGGTCTGGGCGGAACCCCGCTGACCTTGCTGGACCTGCAGGCCATTTCCCCGGGCGGGTGCATTGGCAGCACCAGGCGAGCGCAGCGACAAGTCGGGCGGCACCGACAGCGGCTGGTTGGAGACAATCGCACCGTTTTCGTCACCCCGATTACCTGAGTCGAAAGCATCCAGGACACTGGTTTCTGAACACGCCGCCAGAAACGGCAGGGCAAGCAACGCCAGTCCGGTTCGCATGTTAAACTTAAGCGTCATCTCGGAAACACTCCCATTGAAATTTGCGTTCGCCATCACTGCACGACGGAAACTGCGTCACGCCTGACAGCCGTTTAGGGCAAAAGCATGACCTGATGCGATCACACCAAGTCACATCCCCGTCTGTTTTTCCTCGTGCGTAAAGGAGTCATACATCAGCACCAGCACTCCTGCAACGATGGCCATGTCGGCGACGTTGAAAACATACCAGCTAAACCCGGCATAATAGAGGTGGAAAAAATCCGCCACGGCTCCATGCACCAGCCGGTCAGTTGCGTTGGCGAGCGCGCCGCCCAGCACCAAACCGAGGGCTGCCGCCACAAATGACCTGGTCTGGCGCGCCAACCATAGCCACAACAATGCCGCAGCCACGACTGACAACACGATCAGTATGCCTCGCACAGCCTGTGAGTGAGACGCAAACCAGCCATAGGAAATCCCGTAATTCCAGACCATCACCAGATCAAACCCCGGCATCACCTTTACGGGCTGGTGCCGACCGATGTCAAATATCGAGATCATGTACCACTTGTGCACCTGGTCAACGAGGTAGGTCAGCGCCGCGAAGCCTGCTCCAACCGCAGACAACGGGCCCCAAAACCTTGGTACAGAGACCATCAGACGGTCACACCCAACCTGGCCCACTCGCGCAAGGCATCGGCATCGCGAGGCGTTACGTCAGGATATTCGGCATCACTGCCAACCTCGGGCAGAACTTTCCATGAGCGGGCACACTTGGTGCCCCTGGCCATTGCCGGCACAACGCATACACCGCGAACTTCATCCAGCCGGTAAGCGTCTGCCGGGCCTTCGCCCTGCTCAACTGCTGCATCCGACGTGATGCAGATTTCAGCCATGTCGATATCGCGCACCGCAGCAGCCAGTGCCTCATCGGCTATATAGACAACAGGAGCAGACTCCAGGGACGAGCCGATGCGCTTTTCGCGACGTTCGATTTCCAGCGCGCCGGTCACAACGGACCGCACCTTCATGATCTTCGCCCACCTGGCTTCGAGATCGCGATCGCGCCAGTCTGCCGGCACCTCGGGAAACTGAACCGTGTGAACGCAATCGGCTTCACCGTGGCGCTGTGTCCAGGCCTCGTCACAGGTGAACACCAGAACCGGCGCCAGCCAAGATACGACGCAGTCAAAAATTCGGTCGATAACGGTGAGTGTAGCCCGCCGCTGAACAGAAGACGGCGCGTCACAGTAAAGCGCGTCCTTGCGCACGTCGAAATAGAACGACGACAGATCGGTCGTCATGAAGTTGGACAGTGCCGAATAGATGCGGCGGAAATCAAACTCGTCATAACCGTTACGCACCACGCCATCGAGACGGGCGAGATGCGACAACATCAGGCGCTCGAGCTCCGGCATGTCAGTGTCAGGCACCTTGTCTTCCGGCTTGAAATGAGCCAGCGACCCAAGCATCCAGCGCAGCGTGTTGCGCAGCTTGCGATAGGCATCGACATTGGTCTTGATGATTTCAGGGCCGATGCGCTGGTCTTCGGCATAATCGACCGAGGCAACCCACAAACGCAGGATGTCGGCGCCGTACTGCTTGATGACATCTTGCGGTGCCGTGGAATTGTTCAGCGATTTGGACATCTTGCGGCCGTGCTCGTCCATGGTGAAGCCATGGGTGAGAACCGCATCATAGGGTGCCCGGCCCCGCGTGCCGCACGATTCCAGCAATGACGAATGGAACCAGCCACGATGCTGGTCTGAACCTTCGAGATACAGGTCCGCCGGCCACTTGAGGTCTTCTCGCTGTTCAAGACAAAACGCATGGGTCGAACCTGAATCAAACCACACATCGAGGATGTCACGCACCTGGGTCCATTCAGTTGTCGAGTAGTCGCCACCCAGAAAACGTTCCGACGCCCCATCTGCATACCAGGCGTCTGCGCCATCTTTCATGAATGCATCGAAAATACGGCTGTTGACGGCTTCATCCTTGAGCACCTCGCCTGCCTCGTTGGCAAACACCGCGATAGGCACACCCCATGCCCGCTGGCGTGACAGGACCCAGTCCGGCCTGTCGGCAATCATGCCGCGCAAGCGGTTTTGACCGGCAGCAGGGACAAACCGCGTATCATCAATCGCCTTGAGCGCGGTGTCGCGCAAGGTAGAGCCATTGAATTCGCGGTCCATATAGACAAACCATTGCGGCGTGTTGCGGAAGATCACCGGTTTTTTCGAGCGCCACGAATGCGGATAGGTGTGCTTCAACCGGCCTCGGGCAAACAGCATACCGGTTTCGATCAATGCCTTGATGACGGCCTCGTTGGCTTTGCCCTTGTCACCCTTGTCGGTGATGACCTGTTCGCCTTCAAACCCGGGCGCATCGCTGGTAAAGCGGCCGTCCGCGCCAACGGTAAACGGGATTGCTGAAGAAATGCCACGCGCTTCGAGCGCACCGGCATTGTCCATCCAGATGTCAAAATCCTCGCGACCATGGCCAGGTGCGGTATGAACGAACCCGGTACCGGCATCGTCGGTCACGTGATCACCGTTGAGCAATGGAATATCGAACTCATAGCCCCTGCCGCGCAGCGGATGCGCGCAGGCCACGGCCGCCAGATCGCTTGCGGTGACATCCGACAGGCGTTTGTATTGCAGCTTGGCCTTGGCAAATGACTCTTCTGCCAGATTGTCGGCAAACAACAGCTTCTCTCCGGCCTGGGGTCCGAAGTCATTCTCCGCAGCGGTCACTTCATACAGACCATAGCTGATCCGGTCCGAGTATGAGATGGCGCGGTTGCCGGGAATCGTCCACGGCGTCGTTGTCCAGATAACAACGCATGCATCGCTCAGCGCATCAGCACCGGCCACCACTGGGAATTTTACCCAAACCGTGTCGGACTGGTAATCGTGATATTCCACTTCCGCTTCAGCCAGTGCGGTGCGCTCGACGACCGACCACATGATCGGTTTGGATCCGCGATACAACTGGCCTGACATGGCGAACTTCATCAGTTCCTTGGCAATGCGGGCCTCGGCCTCGAAATTCATCGTCAGGTACGGGGTTACGAAGTCGCCGACCACGCCGAGGCGCTTGAATTCTTCCGTCTGAACACCGATCCAGTGCCTGGCGAACTGGCGGCATTCCTCGCGGAATTCATTGACCGGCACTTCATCCTTGTCTTTGCCCGCAGCGCGGTATTTTTCCTCGATCTTCCATTCGATCGGCAGCCCGTGACAATCCCAGCCCGGCACGTAATTGGAATCATAGCCGCGCATCTGGAACGACCGGGTGATCAGGTCCTTGAGAATCTTGTTGAGCGCATGGCCGATATGGATGTTGCCGTTGGCGTAGGGCGGTCCGTCATGCAGGACGTATTTCGGGCGTCCCTTCGACTGTTCGCGCAAGGTCCGGTACAGGTCCATGTTTTCCCATTTGGCGAGAATTTCCGGCTCTTTCTTGGGCAGGCCTCCGCGCATGGGAAAATCGGTCTTGGGCAGGAACAGCGTTGTGGAATAATCGCGTTCCGTCTTGGTATCGCTCATGGTAAAAATATTTCCAGATGTAAAGCTTCGCGCGCGTTCTAGCAGTGTTCGCACAGCGATGGAAGAAGGTGAGATGACACTGCCGGAAAACCTGATAACCTGCCGGCTCCGATAGTCAACTCGAAGGGCGCAGACATTCCACCATGACCACACTCCAGACAGTTCCCGCACGACGCGGCAAGGCAGCCTTTGTCAACAAGGGCCAGTCCATCAGGATCATCAATACGCACGGCACACAGGTGGTTGATTTCTGGGCGTTTGTCGCCGGCCACCTGACGGAATTCACCGGTATGGAGCAGTGCCGTGCGACCTGGAAACACCTGTATCCGAAAACCGGTGATGCGCTGTATTCCAATCGCCGCCGGGCGCTGATGACAATGACCGAAGACACCTCGCCCGGCCGTCATGACACGCTGATGGCCCCGTGTGACAACGAACGCTACGGCCTGCTGGGCTGCACGGAGTATCATGACAATTGCAAGGACAACATGCACGCCGCTCTCGCCGAGCTCGGCTTCACAGTGCCGTTTACACCAGGATCAATCAACCTGTTCATGAACATCCCCTGGCAGCAGGACGGCTCATTGTCGTTTGACCCGGCCCTGTCCAAACCCGGCGATCATCTCACCCTGCGCGCCGAGATTGACGTGATTGCGGTGATGTCATGTTGCCCGCAGGATATTCTCGACATCAACTCGCAATCACCGACCGAAGCGCATTTCGAGATCCTGGACTAACCCTGACGGACGCTGATCATGAGTTCATCTGCCCACGCCGAACACCTTTACCAGACCACCATCAAGCTTTTCGGTTCGGAGCCGGAACCGCCCTTCGAGGACGAGCGACGCCTGCTGGCGGACTGGGGCCGCAAATGGGGCGTTGACAATGATGTGGGCAAAATCCGCTCGATCCTGATGCATCGTCCCGGCCCCGAACTGGACATGGTTGACCCGACGAAGAAGCTTGAAGAAACCGGCACTTTCGGCGACCTGGATGAAGGCTGGTACTGGCAGTCGGACGAAATACCGCCTGCCGGCGACATGCGTGCCCAGCATGACGACCTGGTCAAGGTGCTGCGCGCCGAAGGCGTCGAGGTGCACTTTCTCGACGGCGGTACCGACCGGTTGCTCAAGGCGTGTTACACGCGCGACCCGGTTATCATGGTCAAGGGCGGTGCCATCGTGTGCCGCATGGCGCCGCGTATCCGGCAGGGCGAGGAACTGGTGGTCACCAGGACACTGGCCAATCTCGGTATCCCGATCCTGCGCACGATTCATTCCAACGGCATGCTGGAAGGCGGCAGCTTTGCGTGGCTCAACCCGCAGACCGCCGTGGTGGGCCGCTCGATCCGGGTCAATGACGAGGCCATCAGCCAGCTTGACGACGTGCTGAAGCGGCAGGGAGTGGAGCTGATTGTCGTCGATCTGTGCGGTTACCTGATCCATATTGATGGCGCCTTCGTGATGATCGATCATGACCTGGCCCTGGTGGACCCGACACAGCTGCCGTTCTGGTTTCTTGAGCGATTGAAGGACCTGAAAATCCGCACCATCGAGATCACACCTGCCGACAATGGCTGGATCATCAACGGGCTCGCCGTGGCACCCGGGCGCTACATCATGGGCGATGGCGCCAGCAATCGCACACTGGACGCCATGCAACATGCCGGCATGGAAATCATTCCGGTTCAGTATGACAGGATGCAGTTGAACGGCGGCGGCATTCACTGTTCAACAACGCCATTGGAGCGCGACAGCGTTTAGCCGGCGCGAGCCGCGACGGCTTTCGGCTTCAGTGCCAGGGCAAACGCAGCGTTGCCGGTCGACAGCACGGCAATACAGATTACCAGCAGCTTGGTGTATTTGTGCTCAATGCCGAACAGTTGCGTCATGAACCCGAGATTACTGGTTTCCAGATAATACAGAACCGCACCCGAAATGGCTGCAACAAAGGCCACGTGGAAAGCCCACAACGACACCTGCCTGCCACCGATAATGCAAAACAGGATAACCGGTGTCAGGAACATGGATGCCGTACCGGAGATGGCAACGGCGGCATAAAGCTCCTTGGTATCCAGCAACAGGAAGGCCAGGCCGCCCATCATGAACACCAGCATGGCCACACGGCCATTGAACAGCGTGGGAGCGGCAAGCTCCATGTCCTTTATGGCAAGCTTTGACGCACTCGACAGCGTTGAATCGAGCGTGGAAACGGCTGACACGATGAGCGCCAGGTTGAGGATCAGCATGGTTGTCTCCCCCAGAGTGCGGGTCAGCACAGCCAGCATGGCTTCACCCTGGTTTGCCTGGGTACCGGCATAGACGCCCAGCAGTGCAAACAGGAAAATGCAGCTCATCGACAACCAGCCCGCATGCAGGAAGGACTTCCAGGTGGTCCTGCGATCTGCGAGGAAACCGCGATCCATCATCACCGGGTCATGCATCGGGTAGGAGATCACCTGCAGCATGGCGACCATGAGCAGGACCCATCCCGGATCTGTAACCGGTCTTGCGGTGTCGCCGATCAGCGAGACCGACCAGCCGGGGGCGCCGACGAGCGCAAACACCAGCACCGCCAGCATGACGAGAAAGACACTCATCTGGAAAACATCGGTGCGCAATGACGATTGCAGCCCGCCGAGCATCGAATAGCCCAGAGTAACGACTGCTGCAGCGCTGGCTGCGACCAGATACAGTGACGAGCCTTCAGCGCCGAACAGGGTGCCGATGACGATCAGGTTGGCAAACACTTCCGACAACAGGCGCAGGGCGACGACCAGATTGTACGCGGATGTGCCGGATGGCCCGAAGTGGTCTGCCAGGAATGCCTGCACGGAACTGAAACCGTGCCTGAACCGGATCTGGTCGACAATCACCGCGCCGGTAAAAAACGACAGGTAATAGGCCGTGTAGGCCAGTGCTCCGCCGATACCGTAGTAGAATCCGAGGATGGCGGCAGTGAGCAACGAGCGGGCAAAAATCCAGGTGGTCACCTGCGAGAACACCAGCGTGATCATCGATGGCGCGGCGCCATCGGCACTCTGACCGGCATAGAACCCGTCAACCGTGCGCGTGCGCGGGGTCAACAGAAACGAAATCACGGCAAGAACACACAGGGTCAGCAGCAGTGGCGTCATCATTGTGGGCAGATCCTGGACAGGCATGAAAACAGACCCCGCACATTGACCAATCCCGGGCCTGGCACAAGACACATTGGATCATCTGTTCGTGAATGCTAAGACTGAGCACGGTCATTCATCAAGGGACACAGGATCATGAGCGGATTTTTCTCGAAACTGTTTGGCGGCGGCGGCGAAAAACCTGCTGCTGTTTTTGAAACGGAAACCTACAAGGGGTACGTCATCGCGCCCGGCCCCAAGGGTGGCGGCGGCACCTACAATATCGCCGGCAGCATTCGCAAGGAAGGTGATGAGGACGGGCCGTCGCACGACTTCATCCGGGCCGACACGTTCACGTCAGTCGAAGAAGCCGTGCGCTACACCATCATCAAGGCAAAGCAGATCATCGACCAGCAGGGCGACCGGCTTTTGAAATAGCCGGCTGTTCATCCACTCCACTTGGTGCGCATGGTCACCAGTTCTTCGGACGCTGTGGGGTGTACAGCCATGGTTGAATCAAAATCCGCCTTGGTGGCCCCCATCTTTACCGAGATACCCAGCAATTGCGCCATTTCGCCTGCGTCAGGGCCCATGATGTGACAGCCGATCACCTTGTCGGATTTCGGCTCCACGATCAGCTTCATCAGCATTCGTTCATCGCGCCCCGACAAGGTGTGCTTCATGGGGCGGAAGGTGGATTTGTATATATCGACATCGCCGAATTTTTCGCGCGCCTGGGCTTCGGTCAGTCCGACGGTTCCAATCTCGGGTTGCGAGAACACGGCGGTCGGGATCAGCGAATGATCCATCCTGATATCCTTGCCATTGAACAGATTGTCGGCAACCGCATGGCCTTCACGGATGGCGACCGGGGTCAGTGCAACACGATCGGTGACATCGCCCACGGCATAGATATGGTGCACATTGGTCTTTGAATACTCATCGACCTTGATGGCGCCGTTGGGCTTCGTGTCAACACCGGCATGTTCAAGGCCCAGCCCTTGCGTGTAGGGAGACCTGCCAATGGCAAACATGATCTGCTCGGCTTCGAGAACATCTCCGTTGCTGAGCGTACCCTTCAGCACACCGTCGTGCTTTTCGATCTTTGTGAACACCTGCCCGGTGACGACTTCGATACCCTTCTTTGTCATTTCAGCAGTCAGGTGATCGCGCACATCATCGTCAAACCCACGCAAGATCTTGTCACCGCGATAAAGCAGCGTCGTGTCCACGCCGAGCCCTGCAAATATGCCGGCAAACTCGACAGCGATATAGCCGCCGCCGGCAATCACGATGCGCTCAGGCAGCGCTTCCAGGTGAAACGCTTCATTGGAACTGATCACATGCTCGACGCCAGGCAGTTTCTCATCGATATTCACAACGCCGCCGGTGGCAATCAGAATGTACTTTGCCGTCACGTGGCGCTGCTCGGCAACCAGGAACACAGAATGAGGATCACGCATTTCAGCGCGGGTGTTGAACAGTTCAACCCCGGCCTTTTCAAGGTTGGAGATGTAAATCCTGTTGAGCCGATCAACCTCCCTGTCCTTGTTGGAGACCAGGGTCCACCAGTCGAAAGACACCTTTTTCGTGGACCAGCCGAACCCGATGGCGTCTTCAAAACTCTCCGCAAACTGGCTGGCATAGACGAACAGCTTTTTCGGCACGCAACCGCGGATCACGCAGGTGCCGCCATAACGATACTCCTCGGCAATGCCGACCCTGGCGCCATGGTTGGCGGCAATGCGGGCAGCGCGAACACCACCGGACCCGCCGCCAATGACGAAGAAATCGTAATCGTAATCAGACATGGAGTTTTTCAACTTTCGATAATTTCCAGACCGTCGGGACCACCTAGTATCGCCATGCCTGCCATGCCAATAAACAAGCCGTGATCGACAACGCCGGGGATGGTGGAGATCACCGATGCCAGCTTCTGGGCGTCGGGAATTGTGCCAAAAGCGCAATCGATGATCACATTGCCATTGTCCGTAACATACAATTCACCGTCACGGACCCGCAAGGCAAGCGAACCCTCGCAGCCTGCCCACTTGCCGGCATGTTCCAGTTTCATCGCCGTGGACTTGACGCCGAACGGCACCACTTCCACCGGCAACGGAAAAGCACCCAGTGTTGCAACCTTCTTGGTGTGATCGGCAATGACGATCATCTGTTTCGACGATGAAGCCACGATCTTTTCGCGCAGCAGAGCCCCGCCCCCACCCTTGATCAGGGTGAGGTTTGCATCCAGCTCATCTGCACCATCTACGGTCAGGTCAAGCACAGGTTCCTCGTCAAGCCTGGTCAGCGGGATGTTCAGACTTTCAGCCTGCTCTCGGGTTGCTTCGGAGGTTGGCACGCAAACGACATTCAGGCCGTTTGCAACCATCTCGCCAAGCCCTGCAACAAACTTTGCCGCAGTGGACCCTGTTCCCAGACCGATCTTCATGCCGTCGCTCACGTGCAGCAATGCCTCGCGCGCGGCGGCTTCCTTGGCCTCGTCAGGTGTCAAGTGCTCAAACCACCCATCAGCATGTATTTCATTTCGACATACTCCTCGACACCGTGGATTGAACCCTCGCGGCCAATGCCGGATTCCTTCACCCCGCCGAAGGGAGCCACTTCGGTAGAGATGATGCCCTCATTGATGCCAACGATGCCGTATTCCAGCGCTTCACCGACGCGCCAGACGCGGCCGATGTCGCGGGTGTAGAAATAGCACGCCAGGCCAAACTCGGTATCATTTGCCATCGCGATGGCTTCTGCTTCGGTCTTGAACCTGAACAGGGGTGCGACCGGCCCGAAAGTTTCCTCGCGGGTTATCTTCATGTCCGTGGTGACGTCGCGCAGGATGGTCGGCTCGTGAAAATTACCACCCAGCGCCTTGCCGCCGGTCACGACGCTGGCACCCTTGTCGAGGGCGTCCTGGATATGTTCCTGCACCTTGTCGACACCGGCCTTGTTGATCAATGGGCCGGTGGTCACGCCGTCCCGGGTGCCGTCACCAACCTGCATGTTGCCGACAGCTTCCGCCAGTTTCGCTGCAAACGCGTCATAAACACCTTCCTGCACCAGCAGGCGGTTGGCGCAGACACAGGTCTGGCCGGCATTGCGATACTTGGACGCCATGGCACCGGCAACCGCTGCATCCAGGTCGGCGTCATCAAACACGATGAACGGCGCATTGCCGCCCAGTTCCATGCCCACCTTCTTGACCGTATCAGCGCACTGCTTCATCAGCAATTTGCCGATTTCCGTGGACCCGGTGAAGGTCAGCATCTTGATGATCGGGTTGGAGGTCATTTCCGTGCCGATGTCCGACGCCTTGCCGGTCACCACATTGATGACACCTGCAGGAATGCCGGCACGCTCTGCCAGTTCACACAATGCCAGTGCCGACAGAGGTGTCTCGGAGGCAGGCTTGATGACGATGGTGCAGCCGACACCGAGTGCCGGGCCTGCCTTGCGGGTGATCATGGCATTTGGAAAATTCCACGGGGTAATCGCGGCGACCACGCCAACCGGCTGGCGCGTCACGACGATGCGGGCATCCGCCTTGTGGCTGGGAATGGTCTCGCCATAGATGCGCTTGGCTTCTTCGGCAAAGAACTCGATGAAGGACGCGCCGTAGGCAATTTCACCACGGGACTCAGCCAGTGGCTTGCCCTGTTCAGCGGTCATGATCTGGGCCAGGTCTTCCTGGTTTTCCATCATCAGATTGTACCAGGCGCGCATGATGTTACTGCGCTCCTTGGCGGTTCTGGCCGCCCAGCCCTTCATGGCCCGGTCGGCTGCCTCGATGGCCTGCCTTGTTTCTGCAGCACCCAGTTTGGGCACCGAGGCAATCACGTCTCCTGAAGCCGGGTTGGTGACCTCGATGGTGTCGTCACCAGATATCCAGTTGCCGTCAATATAACACTGCTGTTTCAGCAGTGACTTGTCCTTCAGAATGTCTTGCAGGGCTTGGGTTTTGATCGCGTCCATGGGGGACCCTCCTAACTTACAGGTTTGTTGGCAGGCGGTGTAGCATGGCCTGCGTCACTCTCCAAGGCACATCAGGTTGCATCCGGGCCGTATTCGACGCATACCTGCGCCAGACACATCATGTGCCAAATCAGCGAGGAATAATGATCAAATCTGCGGTGATCTTTGATCTGGACGGAACACTTGTCGATACGGCTCCGGATCTGTGGGGGGCCACCAACCACGTCCTGAAAGCGCACGGACGGAGTGAAGTGTCGCTGGACGATGTTTATGAAATGGTCGGTATGGGGGCCAAAAAACTGATCGAGCGCGGCTTCGAGCGCACCGGCGAACCGGCCCGCGCCGACATGGTCGACATCATGTTCCGCCAGTTCATCGACTTTTATTCAACCAACATAACTGCGCAGTCAAAACCCTATCCAGGCGTACTCGCCCTGCTTGACGAGTTAAAGGCACGCGGAATTGGCCTTGCCGTTTGCACCAACAAGCTGGAACGCCTCTCGGTCAAGCTGATCAACGGGCTAGACATGGATCATTATTTCTCCGCCGTCATCGGACCGGACACAACCGGCGTGGCGAAGCCCGACCCGAGGCCGCTGGATGCAGCCATCAAGGCTGCGGGTTCAGCGCGCTCGCACTCTATCATGATCGGCGACAGCGCCACCGATATCCGCACCGCGCAGGCCGCTTCCATACCGGTTGTGGCGGTGAGTTTCGGGTACACCGACACACACGTGTCGGCGTTTGATCCCGATCACGTGGTGGATCATTTCGATGAGATCCTGCCGATCCTGGAAGCGCGGTTTGCGGCTCACTCCCAAGTGCAAATGCATGAGGTACCAGCGTCAGGTTCCTAGGATGCGGGCGACTTTTCGATCCGGCCCAGCACGATACCGGCGATCGCGGTAAGGGCGGCCATCGGCAACAGGTAGATCAATGACATGGTCCAGCTGCCGTTACCGGTTGCAACCAGCCAGGTGGTGACGGCGGGGCCGATGAGTTGTCCGATGGCCACGCATTGCAGCATCAGCCCGTTCACGCTGGAGACATGTGCCCGGCTTGGTGCATGGCGTGCAACACCGGCAAACAGGGAACCGGGGATCATGCCGCCGAAGCTGGAAAACAATACTGCGCCGGCAATTCTGACAGGCACCGGCAAGGCAGCACTCATCACCATGACCGCTCCCAGCGCCATCGCCGCGCTGGCCACGAGGATCAGGGTTTGGCGGCGCACGCCGCGGTCCAGCATGAACCCGGCGGTTATGTTGCCGGTGGTGTTGACCACCATGATCATTGCGCCAATGGCAGCCGCCGGCGCCAGCGCCCATCCGGCCCGTTCAACCAGTATCAGCGGTACAAACGACGTAACCGCCATGTACTGTCCGGAATAGCATCCGAAAACCGCCCCCAGCATGAGCGCGCCCGGCGTTTTCAGAACCGCCCTTATGCGCCCTTCCCCGGCACCGGGAGCAGCGACGTGTTCGCGCGGGGCGGCCCAGACCAGGGCAGCAAGAAACACCACATAGCTTGCCGAGATCAGCAGCCACAAACCACGCCAGCCAACGCCTGCAATGACAACACCACCGGCCAGCAGGATCAGACCGGCGCCCAGCGGCAGATAGGCGCCCCAAAGCCCCATGGCCGTCTGGCGCGTGCGATCATCTGCCAACCGCAACACAAGACCGGGCAGCGACACCGATATCATGAAGAAACCGATACCTTCGGCAACCCGGCTTGCTATGAGTGTCGTGCCGGTATCGGCCAGGGCACCGGCGGCACCTGCACACCCGGCCAGCACCAGCCCCACCAAGGCAAGGCGCAGCTGCCCCCAGCGGTCGGACAATGCCCCGAAAAACACCCCGGCGAGCGCGGCGACCAGCGAAAACATCGATACGACAAGGCCCGCCTGGAACAGTGACAGGTTCAGTTCCGCCCGCAACACCGGCAACGCAGCAGGGGCCTTGCCGACCAGGAATGCGGCTGCAACACCGGTCAGAAACACCACCCATATGCGCGGCCATTGACCGGTATTTTCAGTTTTCGCTGACACGATTGTTTTCGCCCTGCCCCAATTTTTCGGGATAGTGACATCATGCGCCGGTGATTGCCAAGACGGCTAAGTCAGGAATTTTTCCTGCGCGCCGCCAACAGTACATCGAGCGACCAGTGATCGCGATGACGCAACAGCCATAGAGCCAGCATCGCCAGGAAAGCACACAGTGCGACGGTGATATTTCGGTTCACCGGAAACCCGTTGTCATTGATTTCAAACGGCGCAAGATATTGCGGCCACTGGCGGAAAATCGAGAAGCCATGCATTGCCGCAAGTGCTGCATAGCTGACGATCCGGGCCCAGCCGGCAAATACCAGCAGGCATATGACAATCTGGACGGCAGCAATGGCATAGACCTGCCAAAGTCCCAGATCGATGGAATCGTAGAATTTGGCCAGTTTTTGATACTGCAGCGGTGCAAAAATCTTGTTCACGGCCCACACGAAAATGAACCATGCACATCCGATGCGCAGCAACAACAGGCCGAGAGCTTCACTTTGATACGGTGTCGGCAGTCGCATTTGATATCTCCGATTTGCCTGCGGAAGCAGGTGCGCACTACCTGACTATCAAGCTTCTGGTAACTTCGGCCTGACATGTGCGTGAACGCGCCACGTCCCAAGCGTCAATCCGCCGGTTGACGGCACGCGCACGGCGGTAGAGATTGAGGCCTCAACACAATGGCAGGCTGATCAGATGGTTTCCGAAATCAAAACCGCATTCACACCGCGTGACCGGACGTGGCATCCCAAGGGGCTCACACCGGCCTATAACTCGACCGTGCTGCGCTCGCCAAAGCGTACATTACTGCAGATGCCGGCTTCGCGGAGCGAGACGTCCGGTCCGGTGTTCGGCCACAACATGCTCGGTGACCATGATGCGGACATGCTGCGCAACGCGATCGTGGACGGCGATCCAGTGGGCGAACGCATTGTAGTGTCAGGTCGCGTACTGGAT
>Ga0316187_10001026_pt1 | contig 23413 bp, 13 predicted proteins | sample CroRivburrow1_MG_FD_204927 | JGI IMG/M metagenome (GOLD analysis project Ga0316187, IMG submission 204927) | Coastal sediment microbial communities from Maine, United States - Cross River worm burrow 1 | ecosystem: Environmental > Aquatic > Marine > Coastal > Sediment | place: USA: Maine...
ACGACGACGCCGAGGCCGCGTTCCGTAAGGCGCTCGCGCTGGCCCCCGGTTACACGATGGCACGCTACCGTCTGGCGACGGTCTACGCTGCCACCGGGCGCACCGACGAGGCCCTCAGCGAGATCCGGCGCGCGGCCTCCGAGGCCGACCGGCTCACTGATCGCGAGGCCCGCTACATCATCGCCAGCGAGGCCTATTTCGAACGCCGTTTCGACGACGCCCTCATCGCCTACCGCGAGCTCGTCGAGGCCTACCCCTACGACACCGACGCCCGCCACCTCCTGGCCGGTCTGCTCTACGATACGGGCCGCTACCAAGACGAGCTCGCCGAGCTCGAGGTCTTGGCGCGGCTCGGGTCCGACAACAGCGTCATCCACAGCATGATGGGCTACGCCTATCTCGGGCTCGGCGACACCACAAACGCCATCCTCGAGCTCCAGCGCTGCGTCGAGCTCGAGCCGGGCAGCGCCAACAACCACCACTCATTGGGCGAGGTCTACCAGGCCCAGGGCGAGCTCGAGCTCGCCGCGGGTGAGTTCGAGGCGGCGCTAGCCATCGACGACGCCTTCGGGTTTGCGCTGATTAGCCTCCCCATCGTGCAGGCGTTGCAGGGGGAGTGGTCAGAGGCCGAGGGTCGCTTCCGCGCCGTGGTTGAAGACGACGCCGCGTTGCCGCGCACCCGTCTCGACGCCGCCTTCGAGCTCGCCGCGATCCTGCGTTCGCGCGGCCGGTTTCAGGACGCAGATCGGATCCTCGAGGGCGTGACGCCGCTGCTCGAGGCCGAAGAGGTCCGCGAGGCCATGGCCCTATCGATCCGCGGCACCAGCCTGATGGAGCTCGGCGATGCGCGGGCGGCCCGCCGGCTCATCGACCGGGCCATCGACCGCTCGCCGGGTGTTCCCACCCGCTATCTCTTCGCCCGCGGTCTGCTCGAGCTCCGACAGGAATCGCTTGCCGCCGTCCGTGCGACCGCCGATGAGATCGAGGGCCACGCCCTTCCCACCGACGATCCCGATCGCACCGAGGACAAGGCAGCGGCGTTTCTCCGCGGATCGGCGTTGTTGCTCGAGGGGGACGCCGCTGCGGCCATCGCCATGCTGTCGCGCGCGGTGGCGCTGTCGGGATACGACTACGCCGTCTATCGCCTGGCGCTGGCCCGCGCCTACCTCGCGGCGGGCCGGCTGCCCGAGGCCATGGCGGCGGCGCGGCAGGCGGCGACGGCGGGCGACCCGGCCGACCCGCGGCTCGATCTCGAGCTCGACCGGGTCCGCGCCGAGCTCGTCCTGGCCGAGGTCGAGCAGGCCATGGGCCGCGGACCCAAGGCGGCTTCGTACGCCGAGAGCTTCCTGGGGGCCTGGCGGGGAGCGGATCCTGGTCTCGCGGATCTCGACGAGGCGAGAAAGATCGCGGGCGGCGCCTCCTAGGCACCGCCCGCGGATTCGCGTTATCGCATGGGTGCCACGCACACAATTGCACAGTTGTTGATCATGGGTGCGCCACCCTTCGCATTGTCGCATAGTGAAAATGAGTGTTTCTTGAATGGTCCCACCCGGGCTAGGATTGGGCTAGGGCTGGAATTCAGTACATCTTAACATATTGATTCTTAATGATTTCGATGTTGCGGGGTGTGGACTTTTAATCCGGTGGTCCCGGGTTGCTGGCGCCCTGTGGGCGCCGCGTTGCACCGTCACCAGCGAGTGGTTCATAGGCTCCTCCCTCGGATGAGCCTTGAACCACAAATCGCTGCCGCCGGCGGAATCGAGTCCCGGGCGACCCACCAAATAATGACCTCAGCCGTGGGCTGAGGTCATTATTTGTCACGGCGAAGCCGGACTCCCCATCCACGCCAGTACCTGGTCGAGAACTCCGCCCGGGCAAGCCATCTGCCTCGGCGTCTTGTGCCGGCGTAGTCACAGACGAAGCCGCAAGCGCCGAGCGACCAGTGACGGCATAGCCCTTCAGGGTGAAGCCGCAAGCCGGACCTCCCTTTCCACGCCAGTAGTCGCTCGAAAACTACGCCCGGGCAAGCTGTCTTTCAGCGATGCAGCATTGTGGCGATGCGATACGGGTCATTCATCCAAGGCATACACCGAATGGTGCAATGGTGAACGTAGCACCCATGCACCCATCCTCGCCACCCTGATACGAGCAAACTTTTTGAAAATGCGCACGTAGAATATAGTAAGGCTCACTATATATTGTGACGCTACTGGAAGGGGCCCTGATGTTCAGCCCGGAGTTGAAAAAAGGAAGCATGGAAATGCTGATTCTCTCCCTCGTGGAGGCGAGAGCGCGGCACGGCTATGAAATCGGAAAGCTGATCGAAAGCCGGTCGGAAGGCAAGCTGAAGTTTGCGCTGCCCTCCGTCTATCCGGCGCTGCTGCGCCTCGAAAACCGTGGCTGGATCAAGGGCCGCTGGGTGGAGAAGCCCGGCGAACGCCAGAGGTGCTTCTACAAGCTGACCGCCGAAGGGCGCCGCGTACTGGCGCAGAAGAAGAAAAACTGGAATGAGTACATCGCGGCCGTGAACAGCATCGTGGGGGTGAGCAATGCGTGACTGGGAAGGCTTCGTCCTCGAAAACCTCCCGCTGCCGGAGTTGAAACCGAAGCGAGAGCGGAGGATCGTCCGCGAGCTGGCGGCCCAACTCGAGGACTTCTACCGGGAAGCCGTTTCGGGGGGCATGAGCGAGGAGGCGGCCGAACGACTCGCGGAGCTGCAGATCGAGAGCTGGGAAGACCTCGCCCGCGAGGTTCGCCGGGTGGAGCGACCCAATTATCAGCCCCGGCTGCTCAAGTGGGCTGATGCGGTATCCGATCCGGACCGACCCCGGCTCCTCCGCCGCCTCGCGCTCTGGATGCGCCTCGACCCCATCGTTGTTCGACGCCTGCTCCGGACCCCGCGGTTTCTGACAGCCGCACTGCTGATTCTCGGGCTGGGGATCGGAGCAACCACGGCGCTGTTCAGCGTTCTCCACTCGGTCCTTCTCAGCCCGCTGCCCTACCAGGACCCGGAGCAGCTCGTATTCGTGTGGGAGACGCGCGACGGTGGAAGCCGGACGACCTCCGTCTCGCTTGGCAACTTCGAGGCCTGGCGCGCCTCGGCCTCCGGTGATCAGGCCCTGGCGGCCGCGAGGTGGCGGGCATTCAACATCACGGGTGGCGACCGACCCTATCGGGTGGATGGTCTGGAAGCGTCTTCGGGTCTCATTGCGCTCCTCGGCGAAAAGATGCTCCACGGCCGAGAATTCCTGCCCGAAGATGAACGGACGGGTGCGGAGCCCGTCTGTCTGGTGAGCCACTCCTTCTGGCAGCAGAGGTTGGGCGCACGCGAAGAGCTCGCCGAGCTTCAGCTCATTCTGAACGGGAAAGGGCACCGGGTTGTCGGAGTGTTGCCGGCAGGCCTCGAGATCATGGACGCCGGACCGAGCCCGGTTCTGACGCCTCTCACGCTGGACCCGGACCACCCCGGCTACTGGAACAACCACAACGTGATGGTTGTGGGCCGCCTGGACGCGAAACATACACTCCTCCAGGCGAACGATCAGATGTCGCAGGTGGCGTCGCGGCTCGAGAAAGAGCGCCCCGAGTGGAACCAGGGTATCGGGGTGAGATTGGTTTCGGCCCGCATGCAGCTGGTCCAGAGGGCACGGCGGACTCTGTGGGTGCTCTTCGGAGCAGTTGCAATCACGCTTCTGATCGCCTGCGTCAACGTGGCCGGCCTCCTGTTGGCCCGGGCTGCCGGTGCCGAGGTCGACGTGGCCGTTCGTGTCGCCCTCGGCGCAGAACGCTCAGCCATCGTGAGGCTCATCCTCTCGGAGGCGTTGCTCCTCTCGATCGGCGGGAGCCTGCTGGGTTTACTGATCGCCGTTCTGGGGGTTGAAGCGATCCAACATTGGGGGCCAGGAAACCTCCCGAGAATCGGCGAGATCTCGGTGAGCGGACCGGTGCTTTTGTTCGCGATGGCGTGTGCGGTGGGCACCGGGCTGTTGTTCGGCCTCGCGCCGGCTTTCCGTTCGACCAGGGTGAACCTTCGGGCCGCACTGAGCAAGGGTGGCCGGTCTTCGGGACTGGGCTCACACCATCGGATTCTACGGATATTCGTCGTCGCTGAAGTTGCCATCGCAGTCGTTCTTCTGAACTGCTCGGGCCTGCTCTTCCGGACGCTGGCAAATCTGAACGCCGTGGATCCAGGGTTCCAGCCCGAGGGGCGCGTCGCGATGCACATCAGCCTCCCGAGTTCGCACTACCCGGATCGTGAACGGGTCACGGCGTTTCTCGGCGAACTCCACGATCGGCTGGGCGCGATCCCGGGTGTGCGCGCATCGGGGAGCTCGGTGGGACTCCCATTTCAGTGGCAGCAGTGGCGCAAGCAATTGACCGTGGAAGGCAGCCCCGCCCGCACCCTCGCCGAGGTGCCGCTGATCGATCTGTCGATATCGACACCGGGGTACGCCGAAACGCTGGACATCCCCCTGATCAGAGGAAGGTGGTTGACAGAAAACGACGTCGCCGGGAGCCCATTCACCGCCCTGGTGAACGAGGCCTTCGTCCGCACACATTTCTCCGGCGTCGAACCTCTGGGCCGCCGCCTGCGCCTGTCCCCACCCGATGCGCTCCTTTCGCCGGAAGAGAGCCCCGACGACTTTCCCTGGTACACCGTGGTGGGTGTTGTCGGTGATGTGAAGCGCTGGAACCTGACCTCCGATGCCTCCCCCGAGGCCTACATCCCCCAGACTCAAGACATGGATGGCGCCCGCGAGTTCTTCGTCGTCGTGCGATCAAACATGCCGGTCGAAAGTACTTCAGTCGAAATGCGACAGGCGGTCTGGGATGTTGATCCCGATCTTCCGGTGCCCTGGGTGCGGCCGATCGACGCGATGGTCTCCGCCGAGTCCGCGCAGCCTCGCTTCAACGCGGCTCTGGTCGGGGCATTCGCACTCACAGCTCTGATCCTCGCATCGATCGGAATCTACGGGCTCGCCCTCAACATGGTGAGCGCACGCAGGCCGGAGATCGGTCTTCGGGTCGCGCTCGGCGCCAGCCCGATCCAGATTCTCTACGATTTCGGCCGGCAGGGTCTCGTGATCGTGCTAGGCGGGATCGGCATCGGCCTGATGGGCACCCTCGCAGCGACACACCTCATGGCCAACATGCTCTTTGGAATCGAACCGGTGGATATCGGCACATTTATTCTCGTGGCAACGACCATCCTCGTCGTCGCCTCCGCCGCCGTGTTCATACCCGCATGGCGGGCTGCAAACCTGGACGCCGCAGCGGCCCTGGCAACCGAGTAGGTGCGCCCGGATCTGTTTGGCTGAGGTCATTATTTGTCACGGCGAAGCCGGACTCCCCATCCACGGCAGTACCTGGTCGAGAACTACGCCCGGGCAGGCCAAGCCACAACTATTCAACTCAGTGAAATCGCTAAATAGTTGGGCCTGGCACTTGGACGGTACCTAGATTGTCCCCCTGCCCCTGTTGTTGTAGGCGCCAATATTGAGGGGGAACCTGCTAGCCTCAATGCGCTGGAACGACCTCAGTGCCAGCAATCCGCAGTATCGGGGGAAAGGAACGTGCAAAACAAGGCTTTTTTGTTTGCGACTCAAGTGGCCGTGCTGCTTTCATTCTCTTTGGCAGCATTTGCGGACGAAGAGAAAGACGAGAAGAAGGACCTATCGACGGCCTATCAGTTTACCGTTGAGGTCGAAATCGAGCGGACACCGGTGAAGAACCAGTATCGGACCGGTACGTGCTGGTGTTTCGCGACGATTTCGTTCCTCGAGTCCGAGCTGTTGCGTATGGGGAAGGGCGAGTTCGATCTCTCCGAGATGTTCGTGGTCCGCAACACTTACCCGCAAAAGGCTGACAATTTCCTACGCCTGCACGGCACAGCCAACTTCTCCCAGGGTGGCCAGGCGCACGATGTGATGAATTGCATCAGACGACACGGCCTCATCCCGGAAAGCTCCTATTCAGGGATGGAGATTGGGGAAAGTCGGCACAACCATGGCGAAATGGTCGCGGTCCTCACAGCCATGATGGACGCCGTCCTAATGAGAAAGGGCAAGAGAGTCACCCCCCGCTGGTCAGACGCACTCGACGCGGTTCTTGACGTGTACCTTGGGCAGAATCCCGAGGTGTTTACCTTCGACGGCAAGGAGTACACGCCAAAGAGATTCAACGAGACAGTTCTGCAACTTGATCCGGACGACTATGTTGAACTCACGTCCTATTCACATCACGAGTTTTACACTCAGTACCGCCTCGAGCTTCCGGACAACTGGGATTACAATGGTGAGTACTTCAACGTGCCGATCGACGACCTCGAAAGAATCATCGAGTATGCCCTAAAGAACGGACATTCGGTGGTTTGGGACGGAGACGTGAGCGAGGAAGAATTCAACTCGAAGAAGATGGGTTATGCCGTGATCCCGGAAACCGATTGGGAAGACAGGTTGCATGAAGAACAAGAACTCGACAAGGTCTTCATCAGCCCCGTCAAGGAAAAGGTGATCACACAGGCTCTCCGACAGATGACGATGGACAACTTCACGACGACCGATGACCACTTGATGCACATCGTCGGTTTGGCCCGCGATCAAGAAGGAACGAGGTTTTATCTCACCAAGAACTCCTCGGGGACCGACCGCAAGAATGCCGGCTACATGTACATGTCGCAGGCGTACGTGAGGCTCAAGACCACAGCGATCCTGGTGAATAAGGCCGCCATTCCTGAAGATATCGGGAGTAAGCTGCAGTTTTAGCCTGCGTATCTCACCAGCTTTCTGCTGCGGACTGTGATCCACAGGATCCCGGATCGTGTTCGGGAACGAGAGGGGGAGACTCGGCGAGGTCCGCCAGTTGGGTTTAGACTCATCTGAGCGGGTCGGCTTCGCAACCGAGGCACCGGGAGAGCCAGGAGGCTCCTGTGTTTCCGGGTTAATGGGCGAGAAAAACCCTGGAATTTTGGACTTCTCCGGGCACGGTATTTCCGACAAGCAAGTAAATCACTTGAAGAAGTCCTTGGTGACTTCCTGGTGCACTCGAACCCAACAAACGCCCACCCTGTCTCTAAGTGATTTCAGAACTGGGATACCATAGCCCGCAGGAACCCACACAATGCGAGACCTCATTGGTCACAACCTCGGGCACTACCGCATCGTCGAGAAGATCGGCGAAGGCGGGATGGGTGAGGTGTATCGGGCGCGTGACGAACGCCTGGATCGAGACGTTGCGATCAAGGTGTTGCCGGAGGTCGTGGCGAGCGACTCCGAACGGCTGCGTCGTTTCGAACGCGAGGCGAAGGCTGTCGCTGCGCTGTCACATTCCAACATTCTCGAAATCTTCGATTTCGACACCGAGGGCGATGTCACCTACGCGGTGACCGAACTCCTCGAAGGCGAGACCCTCCGCCAGTGCCTGCGAGACACGGGTGGTCCTTTGCCTTGGAGGCGAGCACAGGAGATCGGTGCTGCGGTTGCAAATGGGCTCGGCGCGGCTCACGGCAAGGGCGTCGTGCACCGCGATATCAAGCCCTCCAACATCTTTCTCTGCTCGGACGGCCGGACGAAGATTCTCGACTTCGGGCTTGCCGCGACCCGCGAGATAGTCGACAGCGAGGCGGAGACCGGCTCGATCGAGGTGCCGCTCACCGAGCAGGGCTCGGTGATGGGGACTGTGGGCTACATGGCGCCCGAGCAGGTGAGGGGTGAGGTGGCCGATCATCGCACCGATGTCTTCGCCCTTGGCTGCGTGCTTTACGAGATACTGACTGGTCTCCGGGCATTCGAGCGCGACACCGCCGCCGAAATAATGACCGCTATCCTCCGCGAGGAGCCGAGATCGTTCATCGATTCGGGTGCCGATGTCGCTCCCGAGGTCGAGAAAGCGGTGCTCCGTTGCCTCGACAAGAATCCCGAGCTGCGTTTCCAGTCGGCTACGGATCTGGCGTTCCTGCTGCGGTCTCTTCCAACGGGAGGACCGTCACCCGGAGCGGTGGCTCCAGGGGAGCACCGCCCGGCGAGTGACGACCGCCCATCAGTTGCGGTTCTGCCGTTTGCCAATATCTCTGCCGACGCCGAACAGGAGTACTTCTGCGACGGGATGGCAGAGGAGATCATCAATGCTCTGGCGCAGGTCCAGGGCCTCCGAGTGATCGCGCGGACGTCGGCTTTCGCTTTCAAGGGCAAGCACGAGGACGTGCGGCAGATCGGTTCGGCACTCGACGTTGGCGCCATCGTCGAGGGGAGCGTTCGGAAAGCTGGCGATCGGCTGCGGATCACGGCGCAGCTCGTCGACACCCAAGACGGCTCCCACCTTTGGTCGGAGCGTTTCGATCGGAGTCTGGAGGACGTGTTCTCGATTCAGGACGAGATCGCCTTGGCCATCGTCGAGAACCTCCAAGTTGAACTTTTCGGAAGAGAACAGGCGGCGGTTGTGCGTCGCTCGACAGAAAACCTCGACGCCTACCAGATTTTCCTGAAGGCCTGGTTTCACTGGAACCAGCTCACAAAAGACGGCTACGCACGCAGCCTCGAGTGTTTCCAGGAGGCGATTCGGATCGACCCGAACTTTGCCAGTGCATACATTGGATTGGCCACCGCGACGCTTTCGCAGTGCTGGTGGGGAGAGCTCGCACCGGTGGATGGTCTGGCCGCTGCGCGGTCGTTGGTATCGCGAGCGCTCGAGCTCGACGAAACGATCCCAGAGGCTCACTCATTCAGGGCGATGATCCGGTTTTTCGAACGTGACTGGGAGGGGGCGGAGCAGAGCCATCTCGATGCGATAGCACTGGGACCGAGCATGGCCGAGGTGCACGGGCAGTACGCCGCACAGCTGCTGATTATGCAGAGATTTGACGAAGCGCTGATCGAGGTTCGGCTGGCTCAGAAGCTCGACCCGCTGTCGCCGACCTGGAACACGTGGACTTACTCCTGGATGGCATTGGCTGGCAACCGCGACGAGGGGCTGGCGGGACTCGAGGCGGTCATGGCCATGCACCCGCACCACTGGATGCCGCACAATTTTCTGAGCTTCCATTACAACCACGATTCGCGGTTCGACGAGGCCAGAGCTGAGGCGGAAAAGGCGTTCGAACTGTCTGGAGGCCACGCGAGCGCTGTCACGCAGCTCGCATGCGTGTGTTATGCACAGGGTGATACGAGCCGGGGAGACGAGATGTTCGAGCTTCTCCGAAAGAGGGCCGATGCTACTTACGTGCCTCCGGCCTTTCTGGCCTGGATTCACCTCGCCCGCAACGAGGTCGACCAGGCGGTCGACCAGCTCGAACGATCAGTTCAGGGCCTGGATCCGTGGCTCACGTTCCACCGACTCATGGCGCCACCATCCGCCTCGGACGATGCTCGAATCGAGGCACTTCTCAAGGGTGTCGGGCTGTGACTCCGCGAGATCTCAACGGCACCACGCTCGGGCACTACCGCATCGTCGACAAGATCGGCGAGGGCGGGATGGGGGAGGTGTATCGGGCACGCGACGAGCGCCTCGACCGCGAAGTGGCGGTCAAGGTGCTGCCCGAGGCGGTGGCTCAGGATGCTGAGCGGCTCGCGCGCTTCGAAAGAGAGGCCAAGCTGCTCGCCTCTCTCAGCCACCAAAACATCGCCACCCTGCATGGTCTGGAGGAGGAGGGGAACCAGCGGTTTCTGGTGATGGAGCTGGCCGAGGGCGATACCCTGGCCGAGCGGTTGAAGAAGGGGCCGATTTCAGTCGAAGATGCCCTTCCGGTCGCCCTCCAGATCGCCGAGGGAGTGGAAGCCGCGCACGAGTGCGGGATCATCCACCGTGATCTCAAGCCGGCCAACGTGATGCTCTCACCCGAGGGCAAGGTCAAAGTCCTCGACTTCGGTCTCGCCAAAGCGTGGCACCACGATGAGAGCGACGCCGACCTCACACACTCGCCCACGCTGACAGGGCAGATGACCGCGGCCGGTGTGCTACTCGGAACAGCCGCCTACATGAGCCCTGAACAAGCTCGCGGGAAAAAAGCGGACAAGCGCGCCGACATCTGGGCGTTCGGAGACGTCCTCTTCGAAATGCTCACCGGCACCCGAGCCTTCGCAGGTGACACTGCAACCGACGTCCTGGCCGCCATCATCAAGGAAGATCCGGACTGGGATGCCCTGCCCGAGAACGTGCCGCAGCCGGTGCGCGGGCTTCTGCGCCGGTGTCTCGAGAAGGACCCGCAGCAGCGGCTGCGGGACATCGGAGAGGCGAGGATCGCGCTCGCGGATGTCGACGCCGGCACGGCCGGCGGCGGGCGAGATGAGAGCGTCCGCCAGACCACGGCGGCCGCGAGGCTGGGGCGGGCGCTGCCGTGGTCGATCGCTGTGGTGGCGGCGGTCGCAGCAGCGGTTCTCGGCTGGGTGGCGCTGCGGCCCGAGCCGTCTCGTTCACCGACTCGTCTCGCCGTTGACCTGCCGCCGAATCATCGTCTGACGATGACCTTTTCCACCTCGCTTGCGTTGTCGCCGGACGGGTCGCATCTAGCCTTTGTCGCTTCCCATAACGGTGCGCGACCGCAGCTCTTTTTTCGAGAATTGGAACGTTTCGGCACCGTTTCGATTCCAGGCACTGAGGGCGCCGTTGGCCCGTTCTTCTCCCCTGACGGTCAGTGGATCGCCTTCTTCGCAGACAACACTTTGCGCAAGGTATCTCTGGCAGGTGGAACCCCCCTCGACATTTGCGAAATCTCGCAAACCAACCCGGGTGGGACCTGGGGTGCCGACGGGACCATCGTCTTCTCCACCGACCGTTCCGGCCTGATGCGGGTTCCATCTTCCGGCGGAACCGCCGAGCAGGTGATGGCGCCGCACTTCGCGGCCGGGGAGTTGGGCCACGGCTGGCCGAGCTTCTTGCCCGATGGTCGACACCTGGTGTTCACCGTCGCGAGCACCCGTGGGACTTACATAGCGCTCCTCGATCTGGGGACAGGCGAGTGGAGCAAGATTGCCGCGGGAGGAGGGTCCGCACGCTACCTCCCAACCGGTCACCTCATGTACGCCCGCGCCGGCGGCCTGATGGCGGTCGATTTCGACCCGGATCACCCCGAGCTGTCCGGCGAGCCCTTCCCGATTCCGGAGGAGGCCTATTCCGATTCCGGGCCCGGCCAGAAGGGATTCGGTCTGAGTGCCTTTTCGGTTTCGGAGACAGGGGTTCTGGCGTACATTCCCGGCGGTGCTGCGGCTGCCGAGACCAGGCTCGTCTGGGTCGATCGGCACGGTCGGACCACGCCGCTGGCGGCCGACCCGGGAAGCTACGAGTGGCCGCGGTTGTCCCCGGACGGCGGCCGGTTGGCGGTGACGAATCGAGCGGCAAATGGGGCAATCGACATCTGGGTCATCGATATCGACCGGGGCATGCGCAGCCGGTTGACCTCCGCCGGCGTCGGCATTCTCGCCACGTGGGTCCCGAGCGGTGACGCCCTTTTCTTCGGGTCCACCGTAGGCGGGCCGGGTGTGGTGAACATCTGCCGAATACCCGCGAATGGTGTCGGCGAGATCGAGCACATTCTGGTGAGCGAGCACCCCAGGTTTCCGATGGTGGTCACAGCGGATGGGCGCTCGCTGCTCTTCGTGGAGTGGCACCCCGAGACGGCTCGCGACATCTGGACGATGACGCTCGAGGGCGAGCGAAGCGCCGAGCCGATTCTTTCGACGCGGTACGACGAATATCGACCGATGCTGTCTCCGGATGAGCAGTGGCTGGCCTACGTTTCCGATGAATCCGGGCGCTACGAGGTCTATGTCCGGTCGTGGCCGGAGAGCACGAGCCGGATGCTCGTCTCCGCCCACGGTGGCACGGACCCGGTGTGGTCGAAAGATGGCACGGAGCTCTTCTACCGCAACGGCGAGGCGATGATGGCCATCCCGGTAGTGCGGGGGACCAGCTTCATGCCGGGCGAGCCCGAGCTGCTCTTCGAAGGGCGCTTCAAACTCGGTGTCCACGGCTCGCTGAGCTACGACGTGTCCGCCGATGGGCGGTTCCTGATGATGGAACGGAGTCAGGACGAAATCACAGATCGTCTGCACGTGGTCCTCGACTGGTTCGAGGAGCTTGAAAGCCTCGCACCGACGGAGTGATGATGATCGGCGCCACCCTCGGTCACTACCGCATCGTCGAGCAGATCGGCGGTGGTTGACCGGTCCTCCCCATGGTGCACTCCTGGTGCACTTGAACTCAACAAACGTTAGCCCAGCCTAAAGTGATCTCAGAACTGCGATACCATAGCCCCGCAGGAACCCTAACAATGCGAGACCTCATCGGTCGCACCCTCGGTCACTACCGCATCACCGCCAAGATCGGCGAGGGCGGAATGGGCTAGGTTTACCGCGCCCACGATGAGCGGCTCGACCGCGACGTCGCGGTCAAGGTCATACACGAATCGGTTGCTCGAGATGCGGACCGTCTCGCCCGGTTCGAGAGAGAGGCGAAAGCGGTCGCCAAGCTCGACCATCCAAACATCCTCGCAATCCATGACTTCGGGACCGAAGGCGGTGTCACCTACGCCGTCACAGAGCTGCTGAATGGAGAAAACCTGAGGCAGTCTATCCCCGAATCAGGCATGGCCTGGCAGAAGGTCGTGGGGATCGGGGGGGCCATTGCAGATGGATTGGCCGCTGCGCATGGAAAAGGAATCGTCCACCGCGATTTGAAACCCGAGAACGTTTTCATCACCTCTGACGGTCGGATCAAGGTCCTCGACTTCGGCCTCGCCCAAGTGAAGGTGCCGGTCGAGGAGGACGCCGAGACTGCCACCCTGACACCGGCGGGCACCGTACCTGGAAGCGTACTGGGGACAATGGGCTACATGTCGCCCGAGCAGTTGCGGGGCGAGCCGACCGATGCCAGATCCGACATCTTCGCCCTCGGTTGTGTTCTCTACGAGATGTTGTCGGGCAAGGCCGCCTTCCTGCGCAAGAGCGTGGCCGAGACTTCGGCGGCCATCCTCAAAGAGGAGCCGGAGCGTGTGTCCTCAATCGGCGTCGTCCTCCCTGCTGAAATCGAGCGGAGTATTCATCGGTGCCTCGAGAAGAACCCGGATGCCCGGTTTCAGTCGGCTTCGGATCTGGCGTACAACCTCAGGTCGGTTTCGACCGACCAGGTGGTCTCGGTTTCGCCGCCGCCGCGCAAGAGCAGAACTCCAGTCTTGGTGATTGCGGCTGCCGTCCTGCTCGGGCTTGTCGCAGTTGTCGTCCTGCTGGGCCCAGGTCTGCTCGACAACTTCGGTTCAGCGCCAAAGCCACAGACCATCAACTCCATCGCCGTCCTTCCCCTGCAGAACCTGACCGGGGATCCCGACCAGGCCTACTTCGTCGATGGCATTCACGAGGAGCTGATCGCCACCTTCGCCCAGATATCGGCCTTCGACAAGGTGATTGCCCGCACCTCGGTGATGGGATTCAGGGACTCCGACACACCTGTTCGTGAGATCGGCAGGCAGCTCGGGGTCGATGCTGTGCTCGAGGGTTCGGTGCGGCGGTCCGGCGACACGGTGCGCACGACCGTGCAGCTCATCGAAGCGAGCACCGAGAACCACCTGTGGACGAAGAGCTTCGAGCGCAACCTCACCGACATCCTGGCGCTGCAGAGCGATGTCGCACGGGCGGTCGCCGACGAGGTCGAGCTGGCGCTGACGCCCGAGGACAAGGCACGCCTCGCGAGCCCAGGCGAGGTCAATCCCCAGGCCTATGAGGCCTATCTCAGAGGCGTGTCGCATATGTACAGGTTCACTCCGCCGGAGCTCGATGCCGCGCTGCACTACTTCGAGAAGGCTCTGGAGACAGATCCGGACTACGCTCTCGCCCATACAGGAATCGCTTTCGTCTGGGTTGCCCGCCAACAAATGGGATTGGTGATCCCCAGCGAGGCGACGCCGAAAGCGAAGGAGGCGGCCCAGAGAGCTCTCGAATTGGATGACACGTTGCCGGAGGTCCACTCCATCTGGGCCGGCATCAAGACATGGAGCGACTGGGACTGGGAGGGAGGAGAGCAAGCGTACAAGCGGGCCCTCGAGCTCAGGCCCAACTCCCCGGAAGCGCTCGTGTACTACTCGAACCTGTTGTGCTACATGGGTCGTCTGGACGAAGCGCTGGCTATGGCCGAGCGGGCCATGCAGTTGGACCCGTTCAATTCCGTGATTATGACGATTTCTGCGTGCACCCTGTCGTACCTGGGCCGTTTTGATGAATCGATCGAGCGGTACCAAAATGCTCTCAAAACGTCACCGAATGATCCCGTCGGGCTGAACGGGCTGTGGGAAAACTACTACGTGCAGGGCATGTATGAGGAATCCCTGGAATCGGCCAAGGCCCTTTTCACAGGACTCGGTATGGCTGAGATCGCAGGCGTCATGGCACAGGGGTATGAGGCAGGTGGCTATCGTGGGGCAATGAGGTCTGCAGCCGAGACCATGGACGCAGCATCGAAACAGACATATGTTCCTCCCTTCATCGTTGCCATGATGTATGTCTTTGCTGAGGATCGAGAGAAGAGTATTGAATGGCTCGAGATGGCCTATGAGCTGAGAGATCCCATGATGCCGTACGTGAGTGCATATATCTTCGACGTCCTGGACGACGACCCGCGGTACCAAGACCTGCTCCGGCGGATGAACCTGCCCGAGAATTGAAGAAAATCGGCGCCACCCTCTCCAGAACATCAATACCCAGGTGCCTGGCACCTTTTCTCAACTGGTTCGAAGAGCTGAAGCGGCTCGTGCCGACGAACTGACGATGATTGGCACCACCCTCGGCCATTACCGCATCGTCGACAAGCTCGGCGAGGGTGGGATGAGGGAGGTGTATCGCGCCCGCGACGAGCGACTCGACCGCGACGTGGCAATAGAGGTCTCACTGGGATGCCGCGTCCCTCATTGCCGCATTGAAGTGAGCGGCCAAGGCGACGAGGTGATGCGACAATGCGGTACGTGGCACCTATGTGGCACCTATGATGAAACAGGAGGATCGACGTGATTCGCATTCTGATCGTTGCATGCCTGCTGGTAGTCAGTTCCTGTGCCGATGTGGAAGTGACTCGAAGTGACATCACGATGGATTCGGGCCGACCGATGTCCGACGGGCTCAAGGCATACGACGTCGAACACTACACGCTACGAAACGACGTCCAGGTCGAGCAAAAGTCGATCGCGGGGTCAGGCGCGATTCGATTCTCCGCTTTGCAGGATTTGTCGATCCTGGAACTGGATTTCGACGGTCTTTATACGATAGATGGCATTGAGGATGACGGAGGCCCACTCGAGTACACGCGCGACGAGGCCAAAATCTATGTAGCGCTACGCTCGTCGCTGTCGCTCGGCGAGAACCACGAGGTGACTGTCCACTATCATGGGCGACCGATCGAAGCCGAACGAGCTCCGTGGGACGGCGGCTTCGTCTGGAGCGAGACGCCATCGGGCAAGCCCTGGATCGCCACTGCAATGCAAGGTGAGGGCTGCGACATCTGGTGGCCATGCAAAGATCATCCTGCTGGCGAGCCTGCAAGCATGGATTTGTATTTCACCGTGCCGGGCGGTCTGACAGCCGTGTCAAACGGAGTGCTGATCGGTGTTTCTGAAGGAGACGACGGCCGCAGCACGTTTCACTGGCGCACCGAAGTACCGACCAATACCTATGGTGTGGCACTCAACGTCGGTCCCTACGTGCTGATCGAAGACACCTACTCATCTTCAAACGGAACCAAGTTTCCAGTGCAGTTTTGGGCAATCGAAGATCATGAAGAACAGGCGCGCGAGCTATTCGATCGGGAGTTTGCATCCACAATCGAATTCTTCGAACGCAAGGTTGGACCCTATCCATGGGGTCAGGAAAAGCTCGGCATTGCAGAGACACCACACCTGGGCATGGAGCATCAGACGATCAACGCTTACGGCAACGAGTTCAAACGCGGCACCTATGGCTTCGACTGGTTGTTCCATCACGAACTATCACATGAGTGGTTCGGCAATGTCATGACGCACACGACGGTTTCGGACATGTGGCTCCATGAGGGTTTCGGCGCGTTCATGCAACCGGAGTACGCGCGCGAGGTCATGGGTGACGCCGCGTTCTATTCGTCCATGTTCTCTTCGTATCGAGGAATCAACGCCTGCAACGCGATCGCACCTCGTGAAGAGTTTTCTGCAGACCAGCTGTACTTTGATGACCCGGGTGGTCAAGGGCCTGCCGGCGATATCTATTCGAAAGGAACCTGGCTGCTCCATTCGTTACGCTACCTGATCGGCGAGGAGGCTTTTTGGCGCTCGACAAGGCGACTCGTATATGGCACCGCCCATCCAGAGGAGTTGTCACCACCAATACCGGCTCGCTTCCGTTCAACCGACGATTTCATGAATATCGCGAGTGACGAGGCCGACGAGGATCTGGCGTGGTTCTTTGAAGTCTATGCCCGCCGCGGTCCGTTGCCGGTGCTCGGGGTCTCCGAATCTGACTCCGGCCTCACATTCGAATGGCAGAACATCGGCGATCTCGAGTTTCCGATGCCGATTCCCGTGCGTGTGAACGGCAAAATGATCCGTATCGAGTTCACCGGAAACCAGGCGATGCTGCCGGGTGTCTGGGAAGCTGACGTGCAGGTAGACCCCTTGATGCAGGTCCTCAGGAAACTGCCGATTGTGCCGACCTGTGAGGAACGCCGTGAGGAAAAGGCTGAATCCTAATCAATGCATGGGTGCCACTGACGTTCCCCTGTTAATTGTCCCACCCTTTTGTTCGTCCCATAGAAGCTGACCTGCCCCAAATCGTACAAATCGTAAAGGTGCCAGGCACCTGGGTATTAATGTTTTGTCAGTTCTCGCCCTACCTCACATTGACGCCTGGCAGAGATCGATGTGCCAGAGGATCTGAGTCCAGGCGGATCAGGTCAGTTGCCTGGGAGCGTAGCCATCCCGGGGTTCGATTCCGTTGGGTGCGCGTTTTGTCTCGCAAATTACCTCGGAGAAACTAAATCGGGAGGATGAGGCGATCGCTCGATTCGCGGAGGGGACACCTCCGCTGCTCAGGGAAAACTGTGTAGTGATGCGGAACATCAATACCCAGGTGCCTGGCACCTTTTTAGACACAAAGGATCTTCTCATTCTGACCTCCTCCAGTTGGACGTGGCTCCTGCACGGCAGCACACCGAACAGCAATCACGTCGGTCCGCATTCATGTTGAGTTAGAATCCGCTGCGGCCAAATATGGGTCGCTGGCTGAGGGGTGTCAACCAGAATCTCGTCACGCTCCACTAAGCTGCGATACCATATGCCCGCAGGAACCCAAACAATGCGAGACCTCATTGGTCGCACCCTCGGGCACTACCGCGTCGTCGAGAAGATCGGCGAGGGCGGGATGGGCGAAGTGTACCGGGCGCATGACGAGCGGTTAGATCGGCATGTCGCGGTCAAGGTGCTGCCGGAGGTTGTCGCCGGTGTCCAAGACCGGCTCGAAAGGTTTGAGCGTGAGGCGAAACTTCTAGCCTCCCTCAACCACCCGAACATTGCCACATTGCATGGTTTTGAAGAGGAGGACAGACTCAGGTACTTGGTGATGGAGTTGGTGGAAGGAGAGAGCCTCGCCAGCGTCATCGGTCGCGGGGCCATCCCATTTGACGAAGCCCTGGCCATTGCCCTCCAAATCTCGAAAGCACTTGAAGCGGCGCACGAACACGGCGTCATCCACCGCGACCTCAAACCCGCCAACGTCATGTTGGACTCTGAGGGCGGGGTCAAGGTCCTCGACTTCGGTCTCGCCAAGGCCTTCGATCCTGAGGCATCGGGTCCGATGAGCCCGGAGTCCATCGCCGAGTCGCCCACGCTCACGGCGGACATGACCCGCGCCGGAGTGTTGCTCGGCACCGCGCCCTACATGAGTCCCGAACAGGCTCATGGGAAAGTGGTCGACAAGAGAGCGGACGTCTGGGCCTTCGGCTGTGTGCTCTACGAAATGCTCACCGGCACCCGTGCGTTCGTCGGCGCTACGTCAACAGAAGTCCTGGCTGGGATCATCAAGGGAGAACCTGATTGGGGCGTACTGCCGGCTGAGACCCCAATCACCATCATTCGCTTGCTCCGACGTAGCCTCACCAAAGACTCGCGTGACCGGCTCCATGACATCGCGGACGCGCGGCTCGAGATCGAGGAAGCGATTACGGGGCCGGATTGGGCCCCGGTAGATCAGATGGAGCGGCCGGAACCGACCTTCCGGGAGAGTAGGAGAGCGGCGTGGCCAGTTACGCTCGCGGCCGTCGTCGTGACTGCGCTGATTGCCTTCTTGGCCTGGAGGCTCTCCGACGTGCGCTGGACAGAATCCAGGCGTCCGGTTCGCGTTGCCCTGAACCTTCCAGCTGGTGTAACGATCCATGCGGAAGAAGTACCGCTGCTGGCGATGTCGCCCGACGGTCGCTGGCTGGTCTTCGGGGTGAAAAGGGGGTCGCCCCAAGAGACGCTCCCGCTCTTCAAGCGCTCCCTCGAGCGGTTCGATGCCACGCCGATGCCGGGAACGGAAGGCGGCCATGAGCCATTCTTCTCCCCCGACGGTCGCTGGGTAGGTTTCTTTGCTGGAGGAAAGCTCAAGAAAGTCCCCCTGGATGGGGGGTCTCCCCAGATCCTTGCCGAGACTCCATACCCCTGGGGGGGAACCTGGGGGCCTGACGGCACGATCGTCTTCAACCGCGATTGGGCAAACGGACTGTGGCGCGTGCCCGCCTCCGGTGGTGAAGCTGAGCAGCTCGCCGCGCCGCAGTTCGAACAGGGCGACTGGGACCTTGCCTTTCCCGAGTATCTCCCCGGTGGCAGGGCGGTGCTGTTTACGGTCTGGCGGGGAATAACCGGAGATTCCTCGCAGGTCTGTGTCCTCGACCTGGAGTCCCTCGCCAGGAAGACCCTCATCAACAACGCCTATTTCGCCCGGTACGTGCCCACAGGACACCTGATCTTTGGTAGGGAGGGGGCCACACACATCGTTCCCTTCGAAGCTGGGCGACGTGAAATCACCGGACCCTCGATGCCGGTTCCCGAACCCATATTCAATGGCGATGGCGTGCCCCATCTCGCCTTCTCAGCAGTGGGTACATTGGCTTTCATACCAGGGGGTGGAGCACCGAAGCGTCAGTTGGTGTCGGTCGATCTGGAGGGAAAGGAGACGCCGCTGATTGAAGCGCGGCGTGGCTTCATGTACCCCAGGTTTTCACCCGACGGCAGTCGACTGGCGGTCAACATATCCGAGCCACATGATTCCAATATTTGGGTCATCGACCTGGAGACGGGAGCCCGGTCGAAGCTGACCCATGAAGGTGCGAATTTCTTCCCATTTTGGACTCCGGACGGGGAACGCGTGACCTACCTCTCGGTCCGTGGGGGAAGCGAATTGCGCATTGACATGAAACGGGCCGACGGCCATGGGGACAGCGAGTCGCTCGTCCGACTCAATCAAGACGATGCGTATATCTTACCGGGTTCGTGGTCGCCCGACGCAACAGCGCTGGTCTATATGGTTAAAGATTCACAATTTAGGTCTACCAACATTTGGATCGCGGTTCGGGACGGTGGTCCAGAGTTACGCCCACTAGTCGAGACCGGCGCGAATAACGTCGGGCCGGCGATCTCGCCCGACGGTCGCTGGCTGGCCTACGTGTCGATTGAATCGGGTCAGAACGAGGTCTACGTGCAGCCCTTTCCCGCAGGCGGAGAGAGACATCAGGTTTCCACAGACGGAGGGCGGGCGCCTGTTTGGTCACCCGACGGCCAGAGCATCTACTACCGCAGACTGGATCAGATCCTGGCGGTCCCGGTAACTATGAAACCTCGGTTTCGCCCAGGGACAGCAACGGTGCTCTTCGAAGGGCGGTATGGATCAACCTCCTGGATGGAGGTCCCGAACTTCGATATCGCACCTGATGGGAAGAGCTTCGTGATGGTGAAGCCCGACGAGGAGTGGGGACGGGCGACCGAGATCAGGGTGGTTCTCAACTGGTTCGAAGAGCTCAAGCGCCTCGCGCCGACGGAGTGAACATGATCGGCACCACCCTCGGGCACTACCGCATCGTCGAGAAGATCGGCGAGGGCGGGATGGGTAGGCAAAAAGAAGAGGCCAGCTCGATGCTGGCCCCTCCTTCCTAATGGAGAACTCCGTACCTGGCACTGATGTACCTGGCACTGATGGATGCTGATGATCAATGCGGTGCACCGCAGGCGGCACGCGATGCGATGAAATGGAATACGTGGTCCTCGAGGAGTTTGAGTTGTTCCCGTTGCTCCTCGTCGGGATCCTTCAACTTCTTGAAATACGCTTTGACCTGGACCCAAATAGGTTCGTCCTTCCCTAGCTGGGTGTCACGATCTCGGGTCATCCAAACACTGATCTCTATCGCGTGACCGTAGTCTTCGGCGTCGATCCTGCCCACGACGTTGCCCATTTCGTCGCTGTGGACAATCCGGGCACCCACATCATGGACGGCCTGCCGTGCGGCGAGGAACACCTCCCGGAAACTGCCCTCACAGTACTGTCGTCTCGCGACACCGGCGGCGATGACGTTGTGCGTTGCAAGTGTGATGAGCAGGATGACGGCGACACCGAGCTTTCGCATGGGATCTCCAACGGTCCTTCCGACCCTCTCGATCCTCCACAGCCTACATCAAACCGGGAGACGCCGAAAGAACGAAAGGAACAGTGCCAGGTACGGGGGTACTGCTACGGCTGCGCCACCTTTTTTCGCTCTTCTTGGCCCCCGAGTTGCGGCGCGAGTTCGCTCTCGCCGTCAAGCAGGGATCGCAGCATCGGTGCCAGGTGCGGAGTTACGGAATATCTCGAGGTTCAGTTAAGCTGGTCCTGTCGACAGCGGGATCGACTCACTGGTCTCGCGGATCAGTTCCTCATCGAGAGCTTCATATCGTCCCGAGAATCCTTCATCTTCCAGGCGCTGCCTGATCCCTTCGCGCGCAAGATAGCTGATCGTGTCCGCCTTCTTGCCGAGAGCGGTTCCCAGGTATTTGGCTCTCTGACCCCAGCGCTCACGCCCCAGAGCGTGAATCAACCTCCGTGCTTCGACAATGTCTCGTTGACGACTCCGGCTCGCGAGTTCGGCAACGCCGATCTCCAGGAGCCGCGCGCCTTTCGCGCAACTCCGTACCTGGCACTGATGCTGATGCTTGACGCCCCCCTAACTGCGCTACCATAGCCCCGCAGGAACCCAGACAATGCAAGACCTCATAGGTCGCACCCTCGGCCATTACCGCATCGTCGAGAAGATCGGCGCTGGAGGGATGGGAGTTGCTCGGCGCTACTGGCCCCGTTTCCGCTACGTTATTCTTGGAGGAACCACATCATGAGCAGAAAAACCGTCCCAGAGCATTTTCAAACACTGAAACAGCGTTTCCCTGAGGTGATCGCTGCGTCTGAGGAACTTGGGGAGAAAGCCAAAACGGCAGGTCCGATCGATAAGAAGACGGCTCACCTCATCCAGATAGCTGCGGCCACCGCCATCCGATCCCACGGAGCAGTTCGCAGTCACGCAAGAAGAGCTCTCGAGGCAGGTGCGAGTACCCAAGAGCTGTATCACGCGGTGCTTGTTCTGATCAGCACCCTCGGGTTTCCGGTAATTGCAGCTGCGGTTGGCTGGATCGATGATGTGGTCGAAACCAAGGACTAGAATGGACCTGCATTTCATTCTGTGAGGGCTCGGAGTTTTCCCTGCCGTCTGTAAACCCTCTCCACGGTGCACTCCTGGTGCACTTGAACTCAACAAACGCCAATATTCGACAATAAGACACCATACTCCGAGGCGATCTGAACCGCTCGTAAGCCCCCTCGCTTCTTGTTGTTGAGGCTGATCATGTGTTGTAAATTATTGTGATTAATAGGCTTACGAGCGGACTTTTAATCCGGTGGTCCCGGGTTCGAGCCCCGGGCGACCCACCAAATAATGATCTCAGCCCAAGGCTGAGATCATTATTTGTCACGGCGAAGCCTTTAGGCGAAGCCGGACTCCTACTTCCACTCCCGAGACTCCGTTCCGAACGACGCCCGGGCAAGCTGGCCTTGCTCCAGCGAAGTTCCAAACGAAACCTGCTTGTGTCCAGGGCAGAATAAGAAGTTGGCCGTTCCGACTCACAGCTTACTGCTTGAGCCTTTTGAGCAACCAGCCGAGGTTGCACGAGACTCGCTCGGCCCCGCCGGTCGTCCGTCCGGTTTTCGAAACCAGAATGCGACGAGAGGCCCCGATCATGTCTGCAGCTTTTTCGAGTCGATCCATATCGAGCCGCCCAGGTGATGCTGTCAGTTTGACCTCGAGAGCCCAGAGTTCGTTTCCCATTTCGAGGACGAGATCGATTTCGTGTTGATCGCTGGTCCGGAAGTAGAACGCCTCGAATGGCCGTCCAACGGAATTCAGCACGCCGATGATTTGCTCGATGACGAACCCCTCCCAGCTCGCACCGACCCAAGGCTGCGACAGGAGTGCCTCCTCGTCGTTGATATTGAGTTGAGCGTGGAGCAAACCAGTATCTCGCCAGTAGATCTTGGGGCTCTTGATGAGACGTTTTCTAATATTTGGTCTGTAGGGAGGAAGCCGCCGGATCAGAAACGCCCCTTCCAGGTAATCCACATAACTATTCACAGTATGGTAGGACAGGCTGAGGCTCTGACCAATTTGCGACGCATTCCAGGTTTGGCCGTGTACGGCGGTGAGCATCCGAAGCAATCGATCCGTCGTCTGGGGTCGTGCCGGTAAGCCCCAACTCGGGAGATCACGTTGCGTCAACAGTGAGAGATAATCCCGCTGCCAGTGCGGGAAACGTTCGCGGTCCAATACACCTCCATCGGGGAACCCTCCGTACATCCAGAGACTCTCCCGGTGTGATCTCTTCCTCAACTCAGGTTGTAGAAATGGCGTGAGTTCGACCAGTGCCAGGCGTCCCGCAAGAGATTCCGAAACCTGGGACATCAGGACAGGCGAGACCGATCCGAGCAGCAAGAATCGACCCATGCGTTTCCGGTCTCGATCGATCGCGCCGCGCAGACGGGGGTAAAGTTCGGGCCAGGACTGGGCCTCGTCGAGTATCACGAGATCATTGCTCTGATCGAGAATGTCCCAATCCAGGTCGAGCCTGAGGCGCTCGGGCTCCTGCTCGAGATCGAAGTAGATTCCACCCATCATCTGGGCAAGGGTCGTCTTTCCGCACTGGCGTGGGCCGATGAGTGCGACGGCCGGATATTGGTCGAGTCGCTGCCGGACCAGTGATTGAGCTTGCCTGCGGATCATTCTTGCATTATAGAATTATTTTTCTATTTTGCAAGTACTTGTTGGTGATTTTCCATTGAAAGGCGGCCAGGATGACACAATGTGAGTGGGTGAGCATGACTTTCTAAGTTTCTAAAGCCTTCTATGAGTAGGCCGGTGGTGTCAA
>Ga0316187_10001027_pt1 | contig 23407 bp, 20 predicted proteins | sample CroRivburrow1_MG_FD_204927 | JGI IMG/M metagenome (GOLD analysis project Ga0316187, IMG submission 204927) | Coastal sediment microbial communities from Maine, United States - Cross River worm burrow 1 | ecosystem: Environmental > Aquatic > Marine > Coastal > Sediment | place: USA: Maine...
CAACGGCGCAGCGGGTCCGTAACGCGACCCGGCGGCCTCGAAGACATCGGCTTCGCTAAAGCTCAGGGTCGGTTCGCCAAAAGTGGGCTCGCTGCTCGAGGCTTTCACCTGCAGGATGAAATCGACCCGCTTAGATTTCAGCAGGTAGGCCCCGAGTGCGGTCATCACGCCACCGGTAGAGCCTTCGAAACGCACCTCGGGATTGCTCGCCCAGGCGCGCACCATGCGTCGCCACGGACCCCAGACATTATCCGCATGGGTATCCGGCTCGATCAGGCGTTCCGGCAAACCCTCGACGCGGGTACCCGGACAAACGGCATAGATGCGATCGACGGTTTCATGATCGAGATCACCCACGACAACCGGTGCCAGAAAGCCGTTCAGGGTTTTCGTCACCCACACCCGCTCCCTGCCGGCCAGCGACTGGCACAACCCGCAGCCGATGCACAGGCCCTGTTCGACAATGGCATAGAGACGTTCGCTTGGAGTTAGTTGTTCACTCATTTTCGCCTCCCATGGCAGGGGGCCACGGCTGCAGAATCGCAGCCACGGCATAGTCGCAAAGCGGCACTTGGCACACCGATCTTCAATAGACCGTGCACAAAGCCGCAATAATATCCTGATCCCGGCACAAAGTCGTCGCGGTATGTTACCTGATGCTGGATCAACTGCGGCTCGTGGTTGTCCGGTTCCATATAAGTAGGAACGGATACTCGAAGTGCCTGCAAAGATTCCCGCTTGCGCGGGAATGACGGTTGACCCGGTCATTCCCGCCCGCATGCGACCCGCCTGGCGGTGCCGACGTAGCCGAACCCTGGTGGGAATTTGGCATGCAAAAACTCGCTCCAATGGTCTCTATTTTCGCTCGATCCGCTCAACCAGTGCCGCTGAATACATGCGCACTGGTTGGCAAGGTAAATCCACCAGTGGCCCCATCCTGGTAGCGTGCCAGCGACGTCTCACAATCCTGGTGAATCGCACGAATCTGCGTTTCATCGAGATTCACGTTCATCACCGGTAGCCAGCCTCTGAGTTCGACATCGACAAAATCGAACATGCCGCTAAAGCTGGCTTCGCCCGCCAGGGTCTGAAAATCGAGCTGTCGAACACCCGCTTGCACTGCCAGCGCTTGAAGCTCGTTGCTATCGCCCAGACAGAACGGCGCTTGCAATGCGGCGGCTGCATTCGCTCCGGCCAGTCGCCCCAGTACTTCGACCAGGTCGTTGAATCCCGGGTTATCCAGCAGCGAATTCCACACCACCACGGCCAGTCGCCCTCCCGGCTTCAGCACCCGTAGCATTTCCTGCAGCGCCTTTACCCGATCGCTAAAAAACATCAGCCCGAACTGACACACGACCCGGTCAAAACGGGCGTCTGCAAATGGCAACTCGCAGGCATCGCCACAGCGCCAGTCGATACTCGCATCGAGCGACCGCGCCACCGTGAGCATAGCGGGTGATATATCGAGACCTACCGGCGCATGTTGCGACCCGGTCACTGCCGCAATATCACGCGTCACGACACCGCTGCCACAGGCAATATCGAGCACTTCATGGCCCGCACCGACGTCGGCTGCGGCAATCACCCGAGGTGACCAGGGCTTAAACAGGCCCGGCACAAACTTATCTTCGTAAAAACGCGCCGCCATCACTTCCTGTGGTGTGGCTTCGGGTAAATTACAGGTTGTTTCGCTTTCCCTAATGGTTTTAACTGCATGCATGTCTCTTGTTCTCCAGCATTGTTTTTGATGCCATCAGTTTGAATAAAGCTAATAACAATCACCACGATCAGGAATCCGCATTACTTGATCCAGCGTCCGCTGCCGCTGGCAACGAGGTCACTGGCATCGATCCAATGTCAGATGTACTCGATTCGATTCGCTTGCGTGGCGCCCTGTTTTTCCTGTGGGAACCGGCTGCAATCCACGCTGTCGGCGTTGCCGATGGCACAAAACTGAGCCACCACATAGTTCCCGGAACCGATCGTGTCATTTCCTATCACATCGTAACCCGCGGAACCTGCTGGGCGTGCGTACATGGTGAGCCACCGATGCAGCTGCAAAGTGGCGACATCCTGGTACTACCGCACGGCGATGCCTACAAGATTGCGGACACCCCGCAGTTCCCAACTGAAGCGGACGAAATGGCCTCGATCGAGTTTTTCAAAGCGCTGGCGGCGGGCGATATGCCACCAGTGATTAGTGACGCGACCGCCGGGGCGGACGACAATCGCCTGATCTGTGGCTTTCTCGGCTGCAATACCCATCCACCAAACCCGCTGATGGCTTCACTGCCGCGCATGATCCGGGTGCCTGCGCCGAGTGACGGCAATGATCCGCTTTCCCACCTGATCGACTTTGCGCTGTCGGAATCGGGTCAACAACGCGGCGGTGAGCGCTGCCTGCTGATGCGCCTGAGCGAAGTCATGTTTGTCGAGGTCTTGCGGCGCTATCTGCGCGTCAGTAGCCAACCAGAGTCGGGATGGCTGAATGGTCTGCGTGATCCCGTGGTCGGGCGAGCCCTCGGCCTGATGCATAGGAATGTTGCCACCGGCTGGACACTGCCAGGCCTGGCGCGCGCCTGCGGTGCCTCGCGTACCACCCTGGCCGAGCGCTTCCAGCGACTGGTCGGCACGCCACCCATGCAATACCTGACCAACTGGCGCATGCAGATCGCCGCTCTGTTGCTTGTGGAACAGTCGGCAAAGGTCTATAGCGTCGCGATCGAGGTTGGCTATGAGTCCGAGGCCGCTTTCAGCCGCGCCTTCAAACGCGTCGTCGGATCGAGTCCCAGCGCCTGGCGCGCGCAACATTTGCACGATGGCGATAGTTAGGCCTGCAACGAGTCACTTCGTGCAATCCCGAATCGCGCCAGTTTATAATTACGCCATCGTCAAACGGAGCTGTCCGAGCAGCCAGGCACACAGTTATGGAAATTAAATGAGCCTTTCCGAAACAATGCGCGCCGTGGTGTTGACCGGCCACGGCGGACTCGACAAGCTCGAATACCATGAAGACTGGCCAACGCCTGTGCCAGTTTCAGGCGAGGTGCTGGCGCGCGTCGGCGCCTGCGGGCTCAACAACACCGACATCAACACGCGAACCGCCTGGTATTCCAGATCGGTCACCGAGGGTATTACCGATACGGGCGACAAGCAGGCCTTCGAGCCTGTGGCTGCCGAAAATAGCAGCTGGGACAGCGCCAGCATTAGCGATCCGTTAGCGGTGTCCGCATGATCGACGAAGCCAACATGGAACAGTTCGCCGCCATCGACCTCGGTTCCAACAGCTTTCACCTGGTAGTCGCCCGCCAGGAGCAGCATGCCCTGACTGTCATCGATCGCGAGCGCGACATGGTGCGCCTGGCGGCCGGGCTGGATGGCAAGAACCTGCTCACCGAGGAAGCCAGTGAACGCGCGCTGGCCTGCCTGTCTCGTTTCGGTGAGCGTTTGCGCGGTCTCAAAGCCGATAACGTGCGCGTGGTCGGCACCAACGCGCTGCGCAAAGCAAAAAACTCGCGCCAGTTCATCGCCCGTGCCGAACAGGCACTCGGGTTTTCCATCGAAATCATATCCGGTGTCGAGGAAGCGCGACTGGTCTACCTTGGCGCCGCACGAACCCTGCAAGGCGATCGCGGGCGACGCCTGGTAATCGATATCGGCGGTGGCAGCACGGAGATCATCGTTGGCGACAAGAGTGAGCCACTGTACCTGGAAAGTTTCTACATGGGTTGTGTCAGCAGCAGCGAGCGCTTTTTTGCCGGCGGCGAATACGATCAAAAAAGCATGCGCAAGGCTATTTTGAAGGCCCAACTGGAGCTCGAACCGCACATCGCCGCATTGAAATCACTGCGCGCCCAGGACGTCATCGGCACCTCGGGAACCGCGCGTTCCATTAATAACGTGTTGCGTGAAAACAACTGGAGTGAAACCGGCATCACTCGCGCCGGGCTCGACATGCTGGTCAAGCACATCCTCAAAGTCGGCAAACTCGGCAAGCTCAAACTCAATGGGCTGAGTGAGCAGCGACGCCCGGTTTTCGCCGGCGGCGTCGCGGTGATGATGGCGATATTCAACGCCCTCGACATCGATTTCATGCGCGTTTCCGAGGGCTCTTTGCGCGAGGGGGTGTTGCACGACCTGATCGGCCGCGAGCTGTTCGAAGACCGTCGTGCGGTCACCGTCCTCGAGTTGATGAAACGCCATCACATCGACCTCGAACAGGGATTACGGGTACGCGATACCACGCTGGCACTGTTCAAGCAGGTTAGCCACCTCGACCTGCTCAAACGCGAACAACGCCTGCTCGGCTGGGCCGCGCAACTGCATGAAATCGGCCTGATGATTGCGCACAGCCAGTATCACCTGCACGGCGGTTACGTGCTCGAAAACATGGATCTGCCGGGTTTCTCGCGCCAGGAGCAGGGGGCATTGGCGATCATGGTACGCCTGCATCGGCGCAAGTACCTGCCGGAACTGATCGAGGACAACGTCTACGTGCGCTCCGAAGCACTCAGCATCATGACCCGCCTGTTGCGCCTCGGCGTGCTGCTGAATCGCGGGCGCCTGCCCATCGAAATGCCCTCTTTGCAGCTCAAGCTCGAAGTAGCACAGGTCATGACCCTGGAAATCTCCAGCGACTGGCTGGATCATCACCCACTCACCGCCGCCGACCTGGAGCAGGAGGTCGAGTTACTCGATACGGTCGACCTTAGTCTGAGACTCGTAAGGATTTGACGCGTCCCGCGGCAATCAGCAATTTGCTGCAGGCGGTCGCCATCATGGCTACCGGTAAATTCCTGTTCGCGGTCCAGGATGTCATCATCAAGGAAATGAGTGGCGGCTATCCAGTACACCAGATCATGGCGATCCGCGGCTCGGTCGCCATCCCGTTGCTGTTGCTGTTGATACACTTTCGCAGTGGGCTCGGTAGCCTGCGTCAGCATCGTGCGACGCTGCATCTGCTGCGCGGCTGCTTGATGCTGATCGCGTTTATGTGTTTCTACGTTGCGCTCGCCGGCACTTCGTTGACCGTCGCGACCGCGCTATTCTTCACTGCGCCCTTCTTTATCACGCTGTTGTCGATTCCGTTACTGGACGAACAGGTCGGATTGCGCCGCTTCGTCAGCATCGCAATCGGCTTTGCCGGTGTGCTGGTAGTGTTGCGCCCGAGCACCGCAAACTTCAGTTATTACGACTTGCTGCCGATAGTGTCGGCTTTCTTTTATTCCTGCTGCCAGTTGATGGTACGGGTCGCGAAGATGACCGAGCCACCCGCGGTGATGTCGCTTTACGCCAGTATTGCCTTCGTCGTACTCGGCTCACTGTGTGGGCTAGGTCTGTCGACTATCCAGGCCGCGCCGGATGCCGGTGTCAGCACCCAGTTCCTGCTGCGCGCCTGGGCGCTGCCGAATTCGGCCGACCTGCTGCTGCTGACGCTGACTGGTCTCACCAGCGCTCTCGGCTTCATGTGTTCCAGCAACGCCTACCAGCGCGAGCAGGCATCACGAATCGCGCCATTCGAATACGTGATGATCGTCTGGGTAACGCTGTTGGCTTACCTGGTCTGGTCGGAATTGCCCGATGCAATGACCCTGCTCGGCGTCGCGATGATCGTAGGCTCGGGAATCTACGTGATCCGCCGCGAGGCCGATATCGAGGCAAAACCCATCGCCTACTCCGGCCTCACCCGGCGCTAGCCGGTTAACCGCATCAGTAGCAATCATGTCTACCAGGTAAGCAATTACCGGCATAGACCACGAGTATCGATGGCACGCCGGCAGGGAGTTCATGCCGATTGAGGTTGCTGCGAACCAGGATTTTTTACAACCCTGAGCCCTTTGCTTCAGTCCGTTACCGACGGTTTCAGTAAACCCGTTACTCGCCGAATGGCCAGATTACAAGATGCCCGGGAGAGAGGCTAAGCTCGAACACATACTGGAACAGGTAGACTTCATATCCGATCAACAAAACATAACCGGCCAAAAAAACCTGTAGCAGGTGCTCTACGCTAAACGGCCCGACAAACTTGCGCCGTGCAGCGACAACCAGCATGAGCAGGCAGATCCCCGTGAGAGCGATTTTGGACGACACGAAACCGTCGATTCCTGTTTCTAACATCAACGCCATGACAAGATTGGCTTCAGCCGCACCAGCATTGAGTAGATTCAGCGTAAACAGGGCGTCGGTGCAACTGAGCAGAAAGATGCCCAACGCCAGATACAGAACACGCGGTTCGTGCCAGTCAAACCAGAAATCGTTCTCATCGACCGAGCGCCGACTGAGGCGGCGTCGAGGGCGGAAATTGCCGTACAGGAAAGCCCACCATACCCCACCGCGTCGGTTGTCGGCCTGGCGTCGTTCCACGGCCATCGTTGACATAGGCGTCTCACCGTCAGCCAGCTGCCAGTCCTGGTCTGCATGTTGATCGGGATCAATCAGATTCAACTTGACTGCCTCGCATTGTCGGGAACGGTATCTTTGTACCATAGCAACCCTTCTTGTGGTTATACGATCAGGCTATGTTACGCGCTCGGCCAGTTGAAATATTTGATGCAGTTGGCATTTTTGCCCCAGGTGATAGCGCACGGGTAATTGCTACTATCTAAGTAATCGGGGTGAGGAATAGAGTGTAATAGTGGGACATATATGTCCCACAGTAACCTAACAGTAACTCGGTCGCACAGTAACTCGGTGACCGATTAAATCAGCGGTTGCTGCAAGTCGAGAGATTTACCACCAGAGCACGCATTGCCAGATACATAACGAATGCATTCAAAATATGCCACAGGAAATGGGTCCCCAATCCGACGTGGATACAAACCCGCAGATCGACAGAGCGAAGCACTATCGATACCAGAAACATGCCGGCTGCGCCGAGCAGCAGACCAGGCCCGGCCTTTTTACTACGGTAATGACAGGCACCCAGAATACAGATCACCAGTAGCGCGGGAGCGTATATCAAGGATCCATTAAGCACATCCTCAAATCGGCTGGCAACGACTACCGCAGTCAGAAACACGAGCAGCAGGATACCGCTGACCGGCATCGACAGATCACTAACACGTCGACTGTAGAACCCCAGATATAGCAACTGGAACACGAAAACAGGGACGACATCCAGCCAGCGCGTAATAGCGCCCGGCATGGTATGAAACAGGAAACTTCCAATTCCTATCGCCATAATCGTCGCAGTGATCGCCGCGATACTCGAGTCCTGTACCTGCTCACGAGCAGCGATGCGCCAGATCAACCACGCCACGAATACAAAGCCGATATTGGTCAAGGCGTTGACCGGTTCGGCCCACAGGCCAGGGCCTGTCCTTTCACAATAAAGATCCAGCATATTCCGCAAGCAAATCCTCGCCTGGGTTAAGAGGGCATTCTACCCCGGGTCTGCTATAGAGGCGGTATCTGTATCTCGAATACTGACCCAAAAGAATAGCTGAAGACCAACGACACTGACCCCTTTTAAATTCAAGCGGTCACCGCCTGACCATAGCGCGCGATCGTCAGGCCATCAGTATCGATATCCGGTTCTTTTCCCATAACAATATCGGCGGCGATTCGTGCAGACCCGCAGGCCATCGTCCATCCCAGCGTACCGTGGCCGGTATTCAGAAATAAATTATCGTATCGCGTCGCACCGATAATGGGGGTGCCATCCGGTGTCATCGGGCGCAGACCCGTCCAGCCTTCGGCCTTACTGACATCACCCCCACGCGGGAACAGGTCGCTGACAACATGGCGCACGCTTTCAGTAGCATCACTGCGAAGCTGGTGATTGTAGCCAGCAATTATCGCCTGACCAGCAACGCGGATGCGCTCACCCAGGCGGGTAACGGCAACTTTATAGGTCTCATCCATGATCGTGGACCGCGGCGCGGCTTCTGGGTCGGTAATCGGCAAGGTGATGGAGTAGCCCTTGATCGGATAAACCGGAATATGAATACCGATGGTTTTCAATAAAATGGGGGCATAGGGCCCCATCGAACACACGTAGCGATCACCCGAAATCCGGCCATCAGATGTATCGATACCGACAATGCGACTATTATTCATGGCCACGCCATCGATGTTCACGTTGTAGTGGAACTTGACACCCAGGTCGGCGGCTATCTCCGAAAGCGACTGAGTAAACATCCGGCAATCTCCCGTACGATCCGCCGTCAGTCGCAATCCACCGACAAATTTATGCGCCACATGGATCAGGCCGGGTTCAGCCGCGAGACAGCCATCTCGATCCAGAACCTCGAACGGGGAATCATATTTTGCCAGCACGTCCTGATCCGCCTTGGAAGCCTCGACCTGTTTCGGTTTGCGGAATAACTGCAAAGTGCCCAATTCGCGCTGATCGAATTCTATCGACAATTCTTGCATCAACTCGGTCAGCGAGTCACGGCTGTAATTGGACACACGAACCATGCGCCCCTTGTTCCTGGCGTAATCTTGCGCATTGCAGTTTGCCAACATCTGCGCACACCAACGCCACATGGTAGGACTCAAGGACGGACGGATGAACAGTGGACGATGTTTCATGAACATCCACTTCACTGCTTTCCAGGGTATTCCAGGCGCCGCCCAGGGCGAAGTCATACCGTATGACAGTTCACCCGCATTGGCGAAACTCGTTTCCATGCCGGGACCGCGCTGGCGATCCAGGACCTCGACCTCGGCACCCAGCCGCGCCAGGTAATAAGCTGTAGTAACACCGATGATACCGGCACCAAGTACAACGACCCGCATGTGACCTCCCCTGCCGAAGCTTTCAAGTCTTCAAGTTGTGCACAGCCATTTCGAAAGGCTTGTGCTATTCCATTCCCCGTGCCCGTCTTCGAAAGACACAGCTATACAGATGTCCCCGTCGACGCCAATCACCACGGCATTCAAATAGCGGCTTATGACCTCGCGGCCTGCGCATGAAAATTGTTCACAGCACAGGCCCCTGCCCCTGGACGACGCCTAAATCGGGCAGACCAGTTGTCCCAGTTTTTCGGTGAGCTTCATGTTCTCGGAGTAGTCCACCGGGCAATCGATCAACACCACGGTATCGTCGGCGATGGCCTGTTTCAACGTTGGCAATAAAGCATCTGCAGATTCCACACGGTAGCCCCTGGCACCAAAGCTTTCAGCATACATGACGAAATCCGGATTCTTGAATTCAATCTGGGTATCGCGACCAAACCGACGATCCTGGTGCCATTTGATCAGGCCATACTTGCTGTCGTTCCACACCAGGATGATGATGGCAACACCGATGCGCAGCGCGGTTTCAATTTCCTGCGAGTTCATCAGGAACCCGGCATCGCCAGTCACGGTCAGCGCCGTACGTTCGGGGTAGGCGAGCTTGGCGGCAATCGCGCCCGGTACGCCGATGCCCATCGACGCAAAGCCGTTCGAGATAATACAGGTATTGGGGCGTTCCGCCTGGTACATGCGCGCCATCCACATCTTGTGCGCGCCGACATCGGAGACCACGATATCTTCCGGCTCCAGCGCCTTGCGCAGATCAAGGATGATGCGTTGCGGCAGCAGCGGGAAGGAATCGTCATTCTCATGTGAATTCAGTTCATCGACGATGGTCTCACGCAAGTTCTGTGCCCGGGATTCAACCTGGGGTTTCGCCTCGGCAGCAATCGCCTTGAGTCCCGCCTTGATATCGCCGACCACGCCACATTCAAGGATGTAGTGCTCGTCGACCTCGGCCGGGCTCATGTCGATGTGGATGATCTTGCAGGTCTTGCCCTTGTTCCACAGATGCGGGTGATACTCGATCATGTCGTAGCCGATGCAGATCACCACATCGGCGCGATCGAAGCCACAGGCCACGAAATCGTGGGCCTGCAGGCCAACCGTACCCAGCGACAACTGATGCGAAAATGGAATACTTCCCTTGGCCATAAAGGTGGTGGCGACCGGAATATTGAGCTTTTCGGCAAACTCGACCAGTGCATCGTTAGCCTGTGCACGCACCACGCCGTTACCGGCCATCACCAGCGGGTAACTGGCATTGGATATGATCTCTGCGGCCTGGCTGATTTTATCGGCCGGTGGCACCGGTGGGCTGGCACTTTGTACCTTGAGCGGCTGCTTGTCTGCGATCTCCATCGCCGCGACGTTTTCCGGAAAATCGATAAAACTGCCACCCGGCTTTTCGGCCTGTGCCGCCTTGAAGGCCTTGCGCACGATCTCGCCAACGATTTCTGGTTCGCGAATCTGTACGCTGTACTTGGAAATTGGCGCGAACAGGTTGACCAGGTCGAGCACCTGGTGGCTCTCCTTGTGCATGCGCGTGGTCGCACCCTGGCCGGCGATACCGACGATGGGCGCACGATCCATGTTGGCGTCGGCAAATCCGGTGACGAGGTTAGTCGCACCCGGCCCGAGCGTTGACAGGCAGACACCAGCCTTGCCTGTCAGCCGCCCGTAAACATCGGCCATGAAGGCCGCACCCTGCTCGTGGCGCGTGGTAATAAACTTGATCTTGCTGCCGATCATCGAATCCATCACATCCAGGTTTTCTTCACCGGGTATCCCGAATATGTACTCGACTCCCTCATTCTCGAGACATTTAACAAACAGATCGCTGGCTTTCAATTGACTCTTCCTCGAATGGTTATAGAAGTTACCGGCATCTGCTCCAGTTAAAAATATAGGGTGCTCTCGCCACAAAACGCCAGCTCACCAATGACTTTCCCCGAGTTTTTTGGACCGATTTAACCGAGATCATAAAGCAAGTTGCATTACATTAGGGAATTTTTAAAGAATCTGCATATTTGACTCCCAAAACAGGACAACAAATGGGACAATCGCGCCTGTTTCGAAATTAACCAATTGACTTTTCAACAGGAGATATCATGGAGAACGTAAAAACCTGGCTCTCGGAAAACGCGACCGAGTGGGCGATACAGATCGTCATCGCGATCGCAATATTCGTGGTCGGTAAATACATCGCACGTAAGCTGAGCAAGCTGCTCGAAACGGGTATGCGCAAGGCCGGCACCGACCCCCTGCTGATCGGCTTCATCGGCAATGTCATCTACGGCATCCTGCTGGTAGCGGTGGTGCTCGCCGCGGTCGATTCGCTCGGTGTCAACGTGACTTCGTTGCTGACGATCGTCGGTGCTGCCGGCCTCGCGGTCGGCCTGGCAATGAAAGACTCGCTGTCCAACTTTGCCGCCGGCGTGATGATTATCATCTTTCGTCCATTCAAGATCGGCGACTACATCCAGGCGGGTGGCACTGCCGGCTCGGTCGATGAAATCGGCATGTTCGCAACCCTGATGCACACCCCCGACAATCAGCGCATCATCGTGCCGAATTCGTCAATCATCGGTGGCAACATCACTAACGTCAGTGCCTTGCCGACACGCCGCATCGACCTGGTGTTCGGTATCAGCTATGACGACAACATCGGCCAGGCGCGTGACATCATCAAGGCGGTAATCGACGCCGATGAGCGCCTGCTGAAGGATCCTGCACCCGTAATAGTGGTCGGAGAACTCGGCGACAGCAGCGTTAACATCAATGTGCGCCCCTGGGTAAACAGTCCCGACTACTGGGCGGTACGCTGGGATCTGCTCGAGACGATCAAGGTCCGTTTCGACGAAGCCGGCATCTCCATCCCCTACCCGCAGCGCGACGTCCACATGCACGAAGTCAAGGCGGCCAGCTAACCTGACCCGTTGTGTCAGAGTCGCCGCGGCAGAAATGTCGCGGCGACACTGGCCAGCACCAGCAACAGTGCCAGCAGCAGGTAAAACACTTCGATCGGCGCCACCAGCAACACCAGCATCACCAGCAAGGGTGTCAACAGGTTTGATGCTTCACGCCAGGTCGAGAAAATCATCGTCATTTCGGTTCGTTCGCGCGGCTTGACCATGCGCATGAACGGAATATTTCCAACCACGTCGAGCGCGGCCGCACCCAGCGACGCAACAACCCAGTAGAGCAGGCCGATCGGTTTGGGGTCACCGGTGAGAAACAGCATGACCAGCGCCGCGGCACAGAGGTTTTGCGCGACGATTATGACGATGCGTGTTCCGTAACGATTTACCAGCATGCTTGTTAGCGGGCTTAGCAGCATCAATACACTGGTTAACGAGATCAAACCACCGGCCATCCAGCCTGGCAGCCCCGCTTCCACAACATATATCGGACCGTAGATAAACAGGCTCAGCCAGAAAATGGAGCGCGTCAACGTAATCAGGTAGGCGACGCGCAACCCGGGCTGGGAAAAATAACGGGGTATCAGTATCAGCGGGTTAACCGATGGCGTTTTCGCTTTACTGATCACCGAGTTAACACCGAGGCGCAGATACCAGAAATAGACCAGCGCCAGCAGCGACGCCAGCATCGTCAGCACAAACGGTGTCCAGTGACTGGTGCCGTTCCACAACCACACGCCGAGGGTCGGACCGATAACCCACGCGATACCACTGTAGAAAATGCGGCGCGACTCGGTCACGATCAGCTCACGCTTGCCGACGTAATCCATGATGTAAAGCGAAAGGCAGACCGCGAACAGTGAGCCGCCCGCCTTTTGCATGCCGATGGCCACGGCCAGTTCGTATCCACTGCCAAACCACAAAATCAATGCCGCACAAAGAGAAAAGCCACCACCCAGGGTCACCACCCAGCGCCGTTGCAGACGGCGCTCAAGCGATGCAAAATTAAGCGTTACGCTAAGTGTCAGCAATGACGCCAGCAGGTAGGCATGAGTCACCGCCTGCTTGCTACCGAGCGCTTCCAGCGCCAACAGTGGAATCACCCCGACCAGTAAAGCCCTGGAAAAACACTCGAAAGCGTTCAGCCGGGCGAGTGGGATACCCGCGTCACCGACTGACGCTCTTAACCCGATCGGGTTTGGTTCGCTCAATTCGCTTTCCTCCGGAATTCCTCGGCTGCGCTGACTGAATCCGGATTGCAGCGCTTACTGGCGATCAGGCCTGATCCCGATCTTTGTGGCAACTCGCTTAAACGTCGACGAAGCCGGCGAGATCTTCCCCTTCGATGGTAATCCGATGCATCAGGCGGCGTTCACCATGATAATCGTTGAGGGCGCAGTGATGGGTGGCGCGATTATCCCAGATTGCAATCGATCCCTTGCGCCATTTAAAACGACAGGTGAATTCGTTCTGGCGGGCATGGGCGTACAAATAATCCAGTAGCGGCTGGGATTCCTCTTTGCGCCAATCTTCGAACTTCACAGTGAAATCACCGTTCACGTAAAGCGCCGGCCGGCCCGACAACGGATGCCGAATAACAACCGGATGCAGGGCGTCCTGGGTTGCCGCCGCAGTATTACCCAACCTGTCACCGAGGTCTTCAAGATCAGCATTGAAATAAGCGAGATCGCCGAAGGCATGGCGACTGGAATGTTCGGCGCGCATCGATTGCAGCATTTTCTTGAGGCCATCCGATAACGCATCGTAGGCGGCATACATGCTCGAAAACAGCGTATCGCCACCGACACTGGGGACCTCGCGCGCATAGAGTATCGAACCCATTGCCGGGCGTTCATCGTAGGAGTGATCAGTGTGCCAGGCAGAACCGATATTCGCTTTCTGATCGGCTTCCTTGAGCACCTCGGCGATAACCGGGTATTCAGCGGTCGCCTTGAAAAAGCGATTGACGTTGATCTGGCCCCAACGCTCGGCAAAGGCAATGTGCTGCGCGGGCGTAATCGCCTGGTCACGCAGAAAAATCACCGCGAAATCGACGAAGGCCTGGCGTAACTCGGCGAATTGCTCGTCACTGATTCCGCCGGCAATATCGATTCCGCTAATTTCCGCACCCAGTGCCGGGCTCAGCGGTGTCGCCTGCAGGGTTTTGTAGCTCGTGTTCATGCGTGAAAATATAAATCCTAAATACAGGTGAAGCAATCCTTCTTTCTGCTGCAGCGCAAACCAACACTAGCTGCGCGACAACCCAGGCGCGCGGCAAATATCACTTCGCCCGGCGCCGCCAAGGACTCAAAGATAGTCGAGTTCGAACGGGTAATCCGACAGCACGACGACACCATCGGCGCTGAGCCACAGCGGCTGCTCGAGCTTCACACCTTCACGACCGCCAGATTCACCGACATAGCACTCGACGCAGACCACCATGTTTTCCTCAAACAGGCCATCATAGGCACCCCACTCCTCGTCTTCGCGGTACCAGACCAGCGGATACTCGACGCCGAGTCCGCAACCGTGGGCGACATCGGCATAGCGATTAGGGATGCAATTTTCCGGCAGCTGGTAGGATTTATCGGAGTACTCGAGAAACCCCATGCCGACCTGCAACAACTCGGTGTTGTGCTGCATCTGCTGGTAAGCCAGCGCATACAGACGCCGTTGTGCATCGCTGGGCGGCTTATCGCCGACCACCCAGCTGCGCGAGATATCGTTGTAATAACCCATCGGCCCAATCATGTCGGTATCGAAGGCGAGCAGATCGCCATCCTCGATAATACGCTCGGAGGTCTCCTGAAACCACGGATTGGTTCGCGGACCGCTGCCGAGCAACCGGGTCTCCGGATACTCACCACCCCGCTGGATGCTGCCTTCGACGAGCATGGCCAGCGCATCACTTTCACGCATACCGGGCTGCAGTCGTTCACGCATGTCCGCCACGCTTTGCTCGCAGGTGAGCAATGAGCGGCGCAAAACCTCGACTTCAGCGCGTGACTTGATCGCCCGCGCGCGCTCCATAACGGACTGGCCTTCAATCAGTCGCAAACCCCGGCGCTCGCTTGCCTGCACCAATGCAAGGTCGGCACGATCGATGGCGAGACTGCGCTCGCCAAACCCTTTTTCACGCAACAACGAGATCATCGAATCGGCCCAGCGTCGCGCCATTTCAGGCCCGCGAGATCCGACCGCCATAAAATCGGTGGATAGCGATGGGCGGATATCGGTCGCGTAATCCTGTGCCAGGTGCGCTGAGCTACCGAGCTCATACAAAACCGTTTCACCGCTGGCAAACACCACCGTATAGCGGCAGATGTTGTGCATGGTCCAGACCTGCATGTTGCGCGTACCGGTGGCATAGCGGATATTGACCGGATCAAACAACACGATCGCAGCACAGTCTGCGACTGCCAGTCGCTGGCATATTCGCTCGAGCCGGTGGGCCTGGATCCCGGCCTGGGTATCGCTATCGACAATCGACGTAGTGGCGTTATTCATACTGGGTAAGCGGGGAGATCGGGAACAGGCTGCATCATACAATAAATTCATCGATTCGATGGCGGGTGACGTGGAAAATCAATCGGCGTATTCTTGTCGGCACAATAACAGCAATAAGGGGCGGGAATATGAACCTGGAAAGGGTCGTTTTTGGCTTTATCATCATTCTGGCATTCAGTTTCACCTTCGCCTTCGTGATGGGAGATATCGACAACGCCAGCCACCACAACGTGTGGATATTGACGATCGCGATCCTGATCAACCTGATCGCGACCGGGCTCAAACTGGGGGATCGTTCCCAGGTCGGCGCACTCTTGCTGGCGAGCAGCCTGGTGGTCGATGTACTGTTGATTAGCGCCCGAGTGATCTGGGTGACCGCGGAAAACCAGACTCCGCTCGGGCCCAGCGCCGAATCGATGGCGAACATCGTATCGCTGGCCGGGGGTGCATTGATTGCCAGCGTCGTCACGGTGGTCATAGTGGTCGGCGATACGCTCATTTCCCGCCGCTAGAGGGTCGTGTCGCGATGACATCCGAACTCGATCGCGTCTCGATGGTGGTGCTGCGCTACATGCGCGGCCCGGTATTCGTGTTGATCGTCGTTTACGCCATCGGCATCACCGGCATGGCGCTCATCCCCGGGCAGGATGCCGACGGTAATGTGGTCTACATGAACCTGTTCCATGCATTCTACTTTTTCACCTATACCGCAACCACGACCGGATTTGGCGAGATACCGGGAGAGTTTTCTGACGCGCAACGCCTGTGGGCGATTGTCTGCGTTTACATGGGCGTAGTGGCCTGGTTGTACGCAATCGGCTCAATCTTCCGCCTGGTACAAAATCCACACTTCCTGCTGGCGTTGAACGAACATCGCTTTGCCGGCCTGGTGCGGCGAATCCACCATCCGTTTTATATCATCTGTGGTTTCGGCGACACCGGCAGCCTGCTCGCACGTGGCCTCAGTGACCACTGGTTGCGCGGTGTTATCATTGACATCGATCCTGAGCGCATCAAGGCCCTGGGGTTGCGCGACTATCGCGTGTCGATGCCCGGTCTGTGCGCGGATCCAACTATCCCACGTCACCTCATCGACGCGGGCGTGCGCATGCCCAATTGCAAGGGTGTGGTCATTCTCACCGTCGATGATGCGGTAAATGCCCGCATCGCGGTGATGGCGCGCTTGTTAAACCCCGAGATCCACATCCTTTGCCGCTCGACCACGCGACGACACATCGAACACCTGCGCTCCCTGGGCCACGTCACAATCATTAACCCTTTCCAAATCTTTGCACAGTTACTCAGCATGGCGATTACCGCGCCGCGCCTGCACAACCTGAATTCATGCCTGGTCCATAACCCCGATGTCAGGCTGGGACAGCCGGTGATATTGCCGACCGGCAACTGGATCATCTGTGGCTATGGTCGTATGGGAAAATGGCTATATCGCCATTTCGTGATGAATGGTATTCGACCGGTTATCATCGATCCCGAGGCTAAGGGGGTCGAGGGCGCCGCGCAGGTAATTTCGCAGCATGCTAATCGCGAGACGCTGCAACAGGCAGGCCTGGAACAGGCTGCGGGCGTGGTGGCGGGAACCGACAACGATCACGACAATCTCAGCATCCTGATGTGCGTGAATGCGATGAATCCCGACATCTTTACCATCGTGCGGCAGAACCGGCACGAGAACCAGATCGCCTTCGACGCGGCAAAAGCCAACCTGGTTCTGCAATCCAGCCTGACCACGGCACGACGGGTGCTCAAGCACCTTATCTCGCCACAGGTGCAGACCTTCCTCGATTATCTGCGCGATCAGGGCGAGGATATTTGCGAGCATACAGTCGAGCGCCTGCAGATGCTGATAGGCGATCAGCGGCCACATTTATGGCATTGCACTATTCGCGACACTGAAGCCGTGGCGCTCACTGAATACCTGCGCGGTGGCAGTACACTGACACTCCGCCAATTAACTCGCGATCCACACAGCCTCGACAGCAGCATCGCCTGCATGCCTTTTACCATCCGCCGTCACGGCGAATGCCTGATGCTGCCCGCCGATAAAGAGCCCGTCATGATCGGTGACGACATCCTGTTCTGTGGCAGCGAACGCGCCGAAAGCCTGCTGTCGGCGACCATGAACAATGCCGATACACTGGACTACCTGGTGACTGGACGGGACCCGGCGCGGGGCTATTTGTTTCGCTGGCTCGAGCGACGCGGCACTACCCATGACAAGCTTCCTATTGCCTGACGATTAAACCGTCAGCGATTTTTGCGAGCTGGTTGATGCGACTATCTTGTTCGCAGAATGGAATGACGTAGAATATCGATTTTATCAAGTAACCTTCATACGCGGGCAACTATCAAGTTCTCGCTGGCTGGCATCATATGATCACTACCGACAAATTCGCGTTCGTGCACATGCACAAAACCGGTGGGCAATCGCTGGGGCACATCCTCGAAAGCTGCATGCCTGACATGAAGCACATCGGTTACCACTACCCTTACCACATGTTGCCCGCTCGCTATTCCAGTCTGCCGGTGGTCGGCATGGTACGCAATCCCTGGGATTGGTACATCTCCTGGTACGCCTTCAACACCCGCCCGGAAGTCGGCAATCCCCTGTTTTTCATCATTTCCGACGGCTTTCAGGCCGATTACAGGCGCACCATCAAAAACCTGATTAACCTGCCATCGAACTTGCCCGAAAGCCGTCACTACCGTAACGCGCTGATCGATATACTGCCGGATACGCTCGACGGCAATGCCGGTGTCGGACTGACTCGCGATTGCATTCGCAACATGACTTCATCCGATGGTGCGGACAAAGGCTACTACTCCTGGCAATTCCAGCGCATGCACGGCGATCTCGACAGCGACAAGCTCTACATCGGCCGATTCGAAAATCTGCAGGCGGACTTCCTGTCGATCATGGAGACACTCGAGGTCGAGCAGGTCGATGCAATCAAGGCAAAGTTCGATACCAGCCAGCGCTTGAATACTTCGCGTCACAGTCACTATTCGAAGTATCTGGACGACGAATTACGCGACCTGATTGCAGATAAAGAGTCAGCGTTGATCGAACGCTTCGGCTATCGCTTCGAGGAGGATACATCAGATGAAAAAGCGATCAGCTTCCCCAGCATCCAGATCGGATACCGTAATGACGGCTTCCACAAGTTATCCGCCGAGGCACGCAATTTTCTGCTGTTGCAAGCCGATGTCGACTTAAGCTTCGTCAAACGCAAGCTGATGAAAATACCGGAACGTGCCTGGCATGGCTCCGGCCGCGAAAAAACTTACGAGGTGCACAAACAGACCCAGGCGATTTTGCTGATTCATGACGAGGATTTTCGCCATTACAATCCGACCTATCACGATATATATAGCGACTTTCGCAAAGAGCTGAAACCGATATTCGACTTCATCGCCGAGCACTATAACAACGATGGTTACGTGGTGCGGGCGCTGTTTGCTCGCCTCCAGGGAAAGGGTCGTATCGACAGTCATACCGATGGCCTGTTCAGCCTGCTCAAGTGCCATCGTATACATATCCCGATCATCACCAACGACCAGGTGGTGTTCACCATCGGTGGCGAAGAAAAAGTGCTGCGTGCAGGTGAGATGTGGGAAATCAACAATGCTACCCTGCACGCGGTGGACAATCACAGCGATGTGGATCGCATTCACCTGATCATCGACTGGGTACCTAATTCGACCGTGCGTCCCGAGGATAAACGAGCACCGGTGGCTGCGCCCAGGAAATCTGCGGCAGCTGCCGTCCAGCGCTACCAGGGTCGCATCGTCGGCCGCAACGAGCCCTGCCCGTGTAATTCAGGCAAGAAATTCAAGCAATGTCACGGTGCGCTGCGCTGACACCTCGCTGGCGTTACAGCGGCCGATAGGCAACACACTCGATTTCGACCAGGATATCGATCAGGAAATCACTGATCAGGGCTGATCGAGTCGGCGGCTCGTCAGCGAAGTATTCCGCGTACACCGCGTTAAAGCCCGGGAAATCTTCGCGGCGCTTGAGCCAGACCATCGACTTGACCACGTCGGCAAGTTCGCAACCGGCCTCGGCAAGAATTTCGCCCAGGCCTTCGATGCAGGCGCGGGTCTGCTCCTCGATATTGCCATCGGTCATAGGGGCGCCATCCCGCATCGGCACCTGGCCGGTGACAAACACAAAATCGCCCGCGCGGATGGCGCGTGATAGCGATAACACGCGCCCACCGATCTCGAGCGGTCCGCCGATAACTTGCTTGCGCGACATGCTGGTGTACTCCTGTTGAAGTTTAGGGTTAAATTTGCGCCAACGAGTTGCACAACCCGTGATACGAAAGTGACGACTATATTGGAATACCGATGAGCCTGACACAAGAATTGATCGCACAGATCCGCGCCAGGGCGGTGACTGACCCGGACCTTGAACAGGCGGCTCTGTTCACGCTTGACGCTATCGCCTGTGCCTATGCCGGCAGCAATACCCCGGTCGGTGAGATCCTGCAGCGCTGGGCGGCGCAGGGCGATATGGATAGCCGCCGCCAGGCACTGCTGATGGCTGCGCTCACCCACATCACCGAAACCGACGACTTGCATCGCGCCTCGGTGACCCATCCCGGTTGCGTGGTGGTGCCGGCAGTGTTGTCGCTGGGCGAGAAGCTCGGCTCGAATAATCGCCAAATGCTGACCGCAATTCTGCATGGCTTTGAAGCGATGTGCCGCATCGGCGCCGCCGTCGGCCCGGCACATTATCGCATCTGGCACAACACCGCGACCTGCGGGCCGTTCGGCTCGGCCATGGCCGCTGCCTGCTTGTTGCAACTCGATGCAACGCAGACTCTCGACGCGCTGGGCAATGCCGGTACCCAGGCGAGTGGATTCTGGCAATTCATGGAAAGCGGTGCGATGAGCAAACACCTGCACGCCGGACGCGCCTGTGAGTCGGGTTGGCTTGCCGCCGATCTCGCTGCATCGGGCTTCACGGGTCCAGCGCAGATACTGGAAGGTCGCAAGGGATTTTTTGCCGGCATGTGCGATGATCCCGCGCCCGAACGCATACTCAGCGAACCCGGGGCAAACTGGCAATTGCGGCTCACGTCGATCAAGCCCTGGCCCTCGTGTCGTCATACTCATCCGATAATCGACTGTGCGCTCGAAATCCACGAAATGCTGCAAGGTGAGAGCATCGACAGGATCGACATCAAAACTTACCAGGCCGCACTCGATGTCTGCGATAACCCGACACCCGAAAGCGAGTACCAGGCCAAGTTTTCTCTCTACCACACCGCAGCGATCGCGCTCCTCGACGGAGCCGTCGGGCTGCAATCGTTCACGCCCGCAGCAAGGCAACGCACTGACCAGCTGCGCCGCAGCACGCGCGTGATGGTCGCCGATCCCTACGCGTCGAACTACCCGCTTGCCTGGGGCGCAGAAGTCACCGTGATCGGCACATCAGGGGCACGCTTCAAAGTATCGCGCAGAGATTGCAAGGGTGATCCCGAACTGGCGCTGGATAACGCGGAGATGCGCAGTAAGGCGCTAGGGCTGTTGCATTACGCTGGACTCGATGAAACGGCTGCCAAGCGGCTCTGTGACAGTGTTCTGGAGATGCCTGCAAGCGCAGAGCCATCCACCTTGTTTTCCGATTTCATTGCCCATTTCCTGAAGTAACCCGCGTCACTCTCGCGCCGATGACACCCCGACGTCATTAGCAAAATAGGGAGCAAAATAGGGGACAGACCACGTTTTTTATGATGTACAGTGCCGGCCGCAAAGAATTGTCGAAAAACGGAAAAACGTGGTCTGTCCCCTATTTTCCTATTTTCACAAATTTGATGTGGCAGTTCTAATGCCATGCTGATCGAGACTCCGACGTATCGGCAATGACAGATAATCCTTTATTTCGATAATTCTAGTAATATAGTTGACAACCGTTTCACCGGATTCTATTATCCCGTTCATGAAACTCGAACAAGCCGCTAACATTCTCGCCAAAATCGGTAATCCGACCCGCCTCAAGATCGTGCGCCTACTGGTACGTGCAGGCGAAGACGGACTCGCAGTGGGTCAAATTCAAAAACAGCTGGACATTCCAGGTTCTACCCTGACACATCACATCGCACACCTGAAGTCCGCCGGCGTGATTCGACAGCAAAGGCGACAGGCCACCCTGCTGTGCACCATGGAGTACCCGGTATTGCAGGATCTTGTCGATTATCTGACCGCAGAATGCTGCTCTGAGCAGGTCATCCGGCACGACCCGGACTGATTATTTTTTTCAATATTTCGAGATTACTAGAAATATGAATATAGTCACTGAAAATCAACCACCTAAACGCTCATTGAACAGTTTAACCAGGCCCATTGTTGCGGACCGGGTGCTACAGGCGATGCTGGTCATGATCGCCACGATAGCGATCTTCGATCCGCCCCAGCTCGGCACCAGCATCTACTTTACCCTGCAGGCACTTTGGCAAATGCTGCCGTTTTTTGCCCTTGCCATTGCAGTCGCCGCGGGCGCCAAAGCGAGCAGTGCAGACAGCCTGATTGCAGCCGCCTTCAGTGGTAGTCCACTGCGCGCAACTGTCCTCGCCGCGCTGATCGGCGCCATTTCACCATTTTGCTCCTGCGGTGTCATTCCGTTGATTGCAGCACTGCTCGCTGCCGGGGTGCCATTGGCCCCGGTTATGGCTTTCTGGATAGCCTCGCCGATCATGGACCCGGAAATGTTTATACTGACCGCAGCTGGCATCGGGTTTAATTTCGCCATGGCCAAAACCCTGGCCGCGATTGCCATGGGGCTGTTGGCCGGATTTACGGTGCTTGTTATTCAGCGTTATGGAGGCCTGGTTGATCCATTGCGATCTGACAACAGCAGTGGTTGTGGTAGCAGCGGTGCCAGTGAAACTGCCACAACAGTTTACTGGCGTTTCTGGAAAGAGCCGATCCGCCGCCATTTGTTTGCCAACGAGTCGGCGGCGATTGCTAGCTTCCTCGGCAAGTGGCTGACACTGGCCTTTTTTCTCGAGAGTTTGATGCTCGCCTATGTATCATCCGACTGGATCGCATCCTATGTCGGCAGCGACAATGCCTTCGCCATTCCACTGGCGGCACTGGTTGGCGCGCCATCTTACCTGAATGGCTACGCCGCGATTCCGCTGGTTTCCGGACTGATGGAAATCGGCATGACGCCGGGGGCCGCGATGGCCTTCGTAACGGCTGGCGCTGTATCCTCGATTCCGGCCGCGATCGCCGTCTGGGCGTTGGTCAAAAAACCGGTGTTTATGCTCTACCTGTTACTGGGTGTTAGTGGGGCAATACTGACTGCGTGGGTATATCAATTGAGTGGTGGAGCAGTTTGATGGTGGAAAGAATATCGACTGCTAGCGAGTTCCGTCTACGAATACCAACTATTAAGTCATTCGCTACAAGGTCCCCGCTTACGCCGGTCCGACGCATCGGGGGGATGACGTTTATCCAACCCAGATGGTTTTCAGGCTGATGTACAAACCCACATGAAATCTTTGCTTGTCATTCCGCGCAGGCGGGAAACTTGTACCGTACCCATGACAATTACCCTGCCCTCTTTACATCATCCCCCCGGGTTCGGGGACAAAATTACAGGCGCATGACGACCTTGCAGGCCTCACCGGCGTTGAGTCGCTGGAAGCCGGTTTCGAAGTCCTCGAAGGCGATGTGGTCGGTGATGACCGGGCTGACATCGAGTCCGCTGCCGAGCATCGCGATCATCTTGTGCCAGGTCTCAAACATTTCACGACCATAAATGCCCTTGAGGCTGAGACCCTTGAAAATCGCCTGGTTCAGGTTGACGCGTGGTGAATCCTTGTAGATGCCAAGCAGCGCAATCTTGCCACCGTGGTTGATGATACCGATCAAGTCGGCAAGCGCAGTCTCATTCCCTGACATTTCCAGGCCGACATCGAAACCCTCGAGCATTTCGAGCTCGTCCATGACGTCGTGCAAATCCTCCTGCCCGGCCCGCACGGTGCGCGTGGCGCCGAACTGTTCGGCCATGGCGAGGCGCTTTTCGTTGACGTCGGTGATCACCACGTGGCGCGCACCGACATGTTTCGCCACCGCGACAGCCATCAGTCCGATGGGTCCCGCGCCGGTGATCAACACATCTTCGCCGACCAGATCGAAGGACAGCGCCGTGTGCACCGCGTTGCCGAGCGGATCGAGAATCGACGCGATATCATCGCTAATCC